>JACCDW010210067.1_pt1 | contig 16780 bp, 15 predicted proteins | sample 7449781 | NCBI WGS metagenome assembly JACCDW01 (sample SAMN15323449, study PRJNA562643) | freshwater metagenome | isolation source: river surface water | place: USA:Blue River Watershed | collected 2017-08-18
AAGGAAGCTGCATCTCGCCTTTACCGAATCTCTCACCAACCACCTTCATACCCTCGAGTAGGTGATCATTGATGATGTCCAACGGTCTGATGCCGTCTTCCCTGGCTTGTTCCAAATCTGATTCAAGACCCTTAGCCTCACCATCGATGATGCGCTGCTTGAGTCGATCGGTGACAGTCATGGCAGCCAAGGCTTCTGCCCGTGCATCCTTAAGTGCAGCGGAGTTCACTCCCGCAAACATCTCGAGCATCTTGGCCAGCGGGTCATAGGTGATATTCCCAGCCGAGTCGAACCCGCGACGGTCATAAATCAGGTCGAGAGCTACCTGTTTCTGCTCCTCGGGTAGCGAGGCTAGCGGCACAATCTTCGCCGCATCAATGATTGCTGTGTCGAGCCCGGCCTGGGTCGCCTCATGCAGGAAAACCGAGTTCAGAACCGATCTCGAAACTGGGTTTAGACCAAATGAAACATTTGACACGCCCAAGGTCGTGTGAACACCCGGATAGAGACGATTGATCTCCCTGATTGCCTCGATGGTTTCGATTGCATCGCGCCTGGTTTCTTCTTGGCCGGTAGCAATTGGGAAGGTGAGGCAGTCAACAATGATGTCCTCGACCCGCATCTCCCAGTCTTGAATCAGAGTGTCGATGAGCCTGGAGGCGATGCGGACCTTGTCATCCTTAGTCCTTGCCTGGCCCTGCTCGTCAATGGTGAGAGCAACAACCGCAGCGCCGTGCTCCTTGACCAACGGCATGGTTCGCTTGAACCTGGAGTTCTCGGCATAGCCATCTTCGAAGTTGACGGAGTTGATTACCGGTCTACCGCCAATCAACTCAAGGGCTGCCTGCATGACCTCAGGCTCGGTGGAGTCGATTACCAGCGGCAAGGTTGAAGCGGATGCAAATCTCGAGACAATCTCTGTTACATCCTTGACGCCATCGCGACCGACGTAGTCGACACACACGTCTAGCAGGTGTGCTCCGTCACGAACCTGGCGCTTTGCGATTTCGACGCAGTCATCCCAGCGCTCCTCAAGCATGGCCTCGCGAAAAGCCTTGGAACCATTTGCATTGGTGCGCTCACCGATTGCGAGGTAGCTGTTGTCCTGGTTGAAGTTCACATGCTGATATAGCGATGCCACTCCGGGCTCGATCTCAAGCTTGCGCAAACCTGCTGGCTTGCCCCCGACTCGATCAACTACTGCCTTGAGGTGAGCGGGTGTAGTGCCGCAGCAACCGCCAACTAGCGCTAGCCCAAACTCCTTGACGAACTGCTCGTGAGCGGTGGCCAGCTCATCCGGAGTCAGCGGGTAGTAAGCGCCATCGCCCGAGAGAATCGGCAGGCCGGCATTCGGCATAACCATCACGGGGATCTGAGCGTGCTTGGAGAGCTGCCTGAGGTGCTCGCTCATCTCGGCCGGGCCGGTTGCGCAGTTCAGGCCTATCATGTCGATACCGAGTGGTTCGAGCGTGGTCAGTGCTGCACCAATCTCGGTGCCGAGCAGCATGGTGCCGGTGGTCTCAACTGTGACCTCGACAAATAGTGGCAATCTGATGCCGGATTCAACCACTGCTTTTCGGCAAGCATTGACCGCTGCCTTGGTCTGCAGCAGGTCCTGTGAGGTCTCGACCATGAAGGCATCGGCTCCACCCTCGATTAGGCCGAGTGCTTGCAACTTGAAAGTCTCTAAGAGGTGTGAGTAGCTGGTGTGACCCAGTGTAGGGAGCTTGGTTCCCGGTCCCATCGAGCCCAGCACCCAGCGCTGCTTGCCATCTTTTGCGGTGAAGCTGTCTGCACTCTTTCTTGCAAGCTCCGCGCCCGCGCGGGCCAGTTCTTGAATTCGATCATCGATGCCGTAGTCGGAGAGATTCGACCAGTTTGCGCCAAAGGTGTTTGTTTCAACGCAGTCCACGCCTGCCTCGAAGTAGGCATTATGAACTTCAATCACGATGTCTGGCCTGGTGATGTTCAGAATCTCATTGCAACCCTCATGTCCCTGAAAATCCTCAAGGGTTGGTTTGCGCTCCTGAAGCATGGTTCCCATTGCACCATCTGCAACTACCACGCGCTCGGAGAGCGCATTGAGCAAGTCAGCACCGCGCTCAGAGAGCGCTACCTTTTTCCATTCGTGCAGATGCAAGTGAGCTCCAAAGATTTTTGGGGGATGGCGCAGGCTTGCGATTAGCCAAAAGCCTACGCCATTTGGCGTAACAAAAGGGCTGGAGGGAATTCGGTGCTTGTAAATTAGTTGTAACAGATCGTCACCAAGCCTGGTGCGGCGAGTTTTCTCGACAGAATCTCATCCATTAGCAACGCACATTAACCAAGGAGATCCTTTTGTCCAAACTATCCCGCGCCATCGTGGCGCTTGCTGCTTCCGCAGCCACCGTTCTATCCCTCAGCGCATGTGCTCCACAGGAGACTGCCGCTACCCCAACTGCCGAAGAGACCACCGCAACCCTGCAGACCCTAACCGAGGGCAAGCTAACCATCGGTACCGGTCTACCTGCCTATGAGCCATGGGTTGTAGGCGATGCACCTGAGTCCGGTGAGGGCTTTGAGGCAGCTGTTGCGTACGCAATCGCAGCCGAGCTTGGCTTCGCACCTGAGGATGTGGTTTGGGTTCGAACCACCTTCGATGAGGCGATTCAGCCAGGTGCAAAGAACTTCGACTTCAACCTGCAGCAGTACTCCATCACCGAGGAGCGCAAGGCAGCCGTTGACTTCTCATCCCCCTACTACTACACCGCTCAGACCGTAATCACCGTTGCTGGATCTGCAGCTGAGAATGCAACCTCGCTTGCTGATCTTCAGGGTCTTCTAATCGGTGCTGCCACCGGTACCACCAGCTTGAAGGCCATCGAGGACATCATCAAGCCAACTCAGGGCGCACTCGCGTTCAACTCAAACGATGACGCTAAGGCTGCACTGGCAAACGGTCAGGTTGATGCAATTGTTGTTGACCTACCAACCGCTTTCTACCTAACCGCTGTTGAGCTAGAGGGTGGAAAGATCCTTGGTCAGCTAGAGGGTGCTGAGGCCGGAGACTCTTTTGGTCTAGTACTAGACAAGGGTTCACCGCTAACCGCAGCAGTATCCGCAGCAGTTGACCGACTGCGCGAGAACGGCACTCTTGCAGAGCTCGAGGCCAAGTGGCTTGCAGGCTATGCAAATGCTCCGGTTCTGAAGTAGTTCAAAATCTGAGATAGTGGGTGGGGTGAAAACCCCACCCACTTCCATTAGGAAACCATGGCACTTTCTGATTCCGAAGTATCGAAGGCAGAGCTAGACCGCAGGCTCTACCGTCGCTCCCAACGCTCGAGATCTGTTTTAGTCGCCTTTATCTCAACGCTGGTCTTTGCCATTGTGGTCTGGTTTGGACTGATCGCAACACCAGGGTGGACCAGGGTTCAGGAATCGTTTTTCTCCTGGGAGGTTGCGGTTCAAGCCTGGCCTAGGGTGCTCGATGGCTTGCTGCTGAACCTGAGAGTCTTGGCGGTTGCGGCTGTGCTGGTGGTGATTTTCGGCTTATTGCTGGCGATCATGCGGACCCTGAAATCGCCGGTGTTTTTCCCGCTTCGCATGCTGGCAAAGGGTTATGTCGACCTGTTCCGCGGCATGCCACTGATCATTGTTTTGTACCTGGTTGGCTTTGGAATTCCTGGCCTAAGACTCGAGTTTTTGGGTCGTATCCCTGCAGAGGTTTTGGGAACGATCGCACTAACCCTCACCTACAGCGCATACGTATCCGAGGTCTTTAGAGCCGGTATCGAATCAGTCCACTCCTCGCAGCGCTTGGCGGCAAGATCACTTGGTCTCACCAATGCGCAGTCGATGCGCTTGGTGGTTTTGCCACAAGCGGTGCGCAAGGTTGTGCCCCCGCTAATGAACGACTTTGTTGCTCTGCAAAAAGATGTCGGTCTGATTTCGGTTTTGGGGGCAATCGATGCCGTCCGAGGGGCACAGATTGAGGTCGCCAAATTCGCCAACTTCACCCCATACGTTCTAGCCGGGCTGATGTTTGTGCTGCTGGCTATTCCAACAATTCGTTTGGCTGACTATGTCACGAAGCGCCTGAGTGACAAAGAGCAGGCGGGGGTGAGTCTGTGATCGATTGGTCTAAACCCAGACTCAGAGTGGTGAATCTCAAAAAGCACTACGAGGACCGAGCTGTCTTAGATGGCATCGACCTCGAGGTGTTCCCAGGTCAGATCGTCGCGCTAATTGGAGCTTCGGGTTCGGGTAAATCAACCTTGCTTCGCTGCGTGAACCTTATCGAGGAGATCTCCGACGGGCAGATTTTTCTTGAGGCGGAGGAGATATCTGCACCAGGCGTGAACCATGACAAAATTCGAGCCCAAGTGGGATTGGTATTCCAGTCCTTCAATCTCTTTGCGCACCTGAGCATTCTGCACAACATCACCCTTGCGCTTCGTCACGTCAAGAAGATTGCCAAGGCCGAGGCGGAGCAGATCGCCCTGTCATGGCTAACACGAATTGGTCTTGGTGACCGAGCAAATTCTTATCCCGACAAAATATCTGGAGGCCAGCAGCAGCGCACCGCAATTGTTCGCGCGGTAGCAATGGACCCGAAGGTGCTGCTACTGGACGAGGTCACCTCCGCGTTGGACCCAGAACTAGTGGGAGAGGTCTTGGACCTGATTCGCGACTTGAAAAAAGGTGGCACAACAATTCTGATGGCGACGCACGAACTCTCCTTTGCCAAAGAGGTCGCCGACTGGGTGATCTTCCTAGAGCAGGGCAAAATCTATGAGCAGGGTGAAGCCAAAGAGTTCTTTGAAAATCCAAAGCTGGAGCGAACCAAGGAGTTCTTGGCACGAATGGCGAATAGCTGATGCCCGCCATCGGAATTTGGGCTGTTATCGCTGCGGTAATAGGGCCGTTTCAAAACGTCTTAGGTTGGACAATCTCGGCTTCGCTGTGGCCGGGGTATGACCCGATAGCAAAAACCATCTCCGATTTGGCTGCTGATGATTCACCCGTGAAGTGGGTGCAGACCAGCTTCTTCCTGTTTGGTTCGACCCTCACATTGGTAGCAGCCTGGAGCGCAAAATCCCTGGGCAAGGCAGCTCGGCTAACTCTGCTACTTGCTGGCATCGCAAGCTTCGGTTTCACCATTTTTGCGACCCCAACCCAAACCAGCTACTCCGATGCGCATCGATTCTTTGCATCGGTTGCATTTTTGCTTTTCAGTATTTGGCCGCTGGTTGCCATCAAGCGCTCCAAGAATTACCACTGGAGCCTCAGACCCTGGGGGGCGATTGGTGCAACCTTGGTCATGGGTGCCACCACCATCTGGTTTCTCCTCACCTGGCTGGAGCCTGGTCAGCCCTTGGTTGGTCTCTCCGAACGCGTCATCGCGGTGATGCAGGTGCTGTGGCTGAGTTTTGTAATCATTGCTCAGTATCGGTTTGAGAGAAGAAAAAAGCTTGCCTCAGGGTTTACCCTTGAGGGAGAAGAACTTTACGGCTAGGACCAATAGGGGAGAGCAGTGTTTCCAGTAAACGAGATCACCGTGCTGATGGCAGTTATCTCTGTCGGGATCATCACCATCATCGGCATGTTCCTCTACGTTGTTGCAGACGCCTTTTTTGGCAAGCGCAACTAAAGCCCGAGCATCACTCCCGCAATAAAGAAGTAGATAACCAGTCCGGTCGCGTCTACCAGGGTTGTCACCATCGGTGATGAGATAACCGCTGGGTCGATTTTTAGGGCCTTTGCGGCAAGTGGCATCACTGCACCAACGGTTGCAGCCCACATACACACCACCGTGATCGCGATAGCTACAGTCGCACCAACCTGCCAACCGGCAACCAGCCAACCAGCCACCAAGCCAACTAGGCCAAGACCAATTCCAAGCAGCAGCCCAACTCTTGATTCACGCCAGGCAACACGCAGCACATCCTGCGGCCTAACCTCACCCAGGGCAATCGCACGAACCGCACTGGTTGCAGCCTGAGCACCGACGTTTCCACCCGTTCCAATCAGCATCGGCATAAATAGCGCCAGTGCGGTGTAGCGCTCCAGTTCACTTTCAAATAGCTGCAGCACTGAGACTGTCAAAGTGGCAGCGACTACCAGGAACAAAAGCCAAACGATTCTCAACCTTGCGAGCGTGAACACCTTGCCCGAGAGATAGTGACCTGAGGAAGGGAGAGATGCAGCCTGACGAGCGATGTCCTCGCTGTGAGCCTCTTCCAAGATGTCGATGGCGTCGTCAACTGTCAACACACCAACCACTCGGTCTTCGGTGTCCAAAACCACAACCGCTAGATAGTTAGTGTCCTGCAGCAGTCTTGCCGCATCCTCGGCCGCGTCTGTCACCAGCACAGTTGCTGCATCTTGATCGGCAACATCAGCAGCAGTTAGCTCCTCGTCGGCTAGGACCAGTTGCTCGAGCTCGATAAGGCCAACAAAAGTCTTGGACTTATCAACAACGGCTAATACCGAGATGGTCTCGGCGGTCTTGCCCTTGCGTCGAAGCGTCGCAAGAATCTCTGGAACCGGTGTGGTGTCGGCGATGCTGATTACCTCGGGAGACATGTAGCGACCTACGGTCTCCTCTGGATAACCCAGTAGCTCGGCGGTCATCCTGCGCTCTTTGGGGCTCAAACCCGCGAGAACCCTTTTCACAAAGCTTGCAGGTGCCTCCCCTAGAAGGCGAACACGGTCATCCGGATCCATGCGCTCGAGCAGATCCCTGAAGGCCTGCTCGCGCATGCCAGAGAGAATCTGCTGTTGGTTTTCGGCGTCAAGCTCTTCGAATACCTCGAGCGCCACATCCTTGGGTAGGAGCCTCCAGACCAGGGTGCTCTCAACCGTGTCGAGGCGGAAAATCTCCTCTGCAATTTCGTGCGGAGCTAGCTCCTCAAGCTTTTGTGAGATTGCCTTGAGGTCACCTAGTTCGATCGCTTCAGCGAAGTCGATTTCGAGTTCAGACATGACTCACCGCCCAAGGTCGAGGATTTACTCCATAAGTCTGCCAGCAACCAGCAGCTATAAGCCAGAGAAAACTTCAGCATTTACCTCCAATTCACTCCCCGCAGGGTAACTTGAGTGCATGAAGCCTGTTATTGGATTAACCAGCTATCGTCAGCGTGGTCAAACTGGGGTATGGGACACCGAAATGGCGATGCTCCCAGCCTTCTATCTAGAAGGCGTGACCCGGGCCGGAGGCATAGCCGTGATCCTGCCTCCCCAACAAATCGACTCTTCTGATGCCAGGAATCTCCTCTCGGGCTTGGACGGTCTGGTGATTACCGGCGGTAGAGATGTCGAGTCGACCAGATACGGCCACGAGCCCCACGCTCAGGCAGAGAAACCAGACCGACTTCGCGATCTGCTCGAGGACGAACTCATAACCGCGGCAATTCAAATGGAGCTACCTTTTCTGGGCATCTGCCGTGGTTCGCAAATGCTGAATGTGAACCGCGGTGGAACCCTGATTCAGCACCTACCTGACCTGATTGGTGACAATCGCTATCAGCCCGGTGGCGGCAATTTCGCCCAGATGCAGATGTCGGTTCGAGCCGGATCAAAGCTTCACGAGATTGTTGGAGACAAGGTGCCAAACGCTGCGCTCTATCACCACCAGGCAATCGACGAACCCGGCGAGGGATTGCTGGTCTCGGCCTACTCACCAGATGGCATTGTTCAAGCGGTTGAGGTTGAGGGGCACCCGTTCGGGATAGCTGTTCAGTGGCACCCGGAGCAAACCCTCGATGATCTCAGGCTGTTTGAGGCCTTGGTAAAGGCAGCCACACCAGCTGAAAAATAGCGCTGAGTAGAGCGATTCTCGATTGAATCCCACTCTGCGCTCGGTAGGGTTCTTGGGTGATCGAGTTTGCAATTTCAGTTATCAATCAAATTGGTTTGGTTGGCGCAGCTTTGATCATTGCCCTCGAAGTGATCGTGCCACCAATCCCAAGCGAAGCGATTCTGCTTTTGACCGGCTTCAATGTCGCGCTAGGAACCTTTAGTTTTATCGAGGCCCTCATCGCCACGACAGTGGGCGCACTCGTAGGTGCCTCACTTTTGTATGCACTTGGCTACTTCTTTACCGAGGAGAGACTCGAGGCGATAGTGGGAAAGTACGGCAAGTATGTCGGACTGCCACTAAAAGACCTCAAGCGCACCATGAACTGGTTTGAGCGCTATGGAGGACCATTGGTTCTCTTTGGCCGTATGTTCCCAATCATTCGCTCGCTGGTCAGCATTCCAGCTGGGCTCGTGAAGATGGGCATTGCGAAGTTCTATCTGTTTAGTTCAGTCGGAATCATCATCTGGAACTCGATCTGGATCACGATTGGCATCAACCTAGGTGAGAACTGGAAGCAGGGTGAGGAATTCGCCCAGATTCTGGATTACCTGGTCTACGGAATCGTTGGAGTGATTGGTGTCTATGTTGCTTTCAACTTTGTCAAAGCGGTCTTTTTCAAAAAATAGCTGCGTTTCTTCGGCATACTTTTGCCTATGACTAATCTCGAACGCCCTGAAGTAGAACCCATGATGGAGCCAGCTCCAACGACCCTAATCATCAAAGACCTCGTGGTTGGCGACGGAGCTGAAGCCCCAACTGGTGCAACGGTTGAGGTTCACTACCTCGGTGTTGATTATGAATCCGGCGAGGAGTTTGACTCCTCGTGGAGCCGAGGGGAGTCAATCACATTCCCGCTACAGCGTCTGATCAAGGGCTGGCAAGAAGGCATTCCGGGAATGAAGGTCGGTGGCCGCAGGATGCTCATCTGTCCACCAGAGCTGGCTTATGGGCCAGCAGGTGCAGGACACTCGCTTTCGGGAAGAACCCTGGTATTTGTTATTGACCTGCTGGGTGTGAACTAGCAAATTCCTGCGGAGCAGGTCGAACAAGTTCGAAAAAAAGCACCTCTACGGTCTCGCCTTTAAATTCTTCAATCCAACTCCTGGTTGGGTCTTCAATGAAGCCGAGCTTTCTCAACAGAGCTTTCGACGAAGTATTTCTCGAATCTGTAAATGCCACGACTAACACGGCTCCGCGCTCTTGAAACAACTTATCCAGCAGCGCTTTCGCGGCCTCAAAGGCGTAGCCCTGACCCTGATGCTCGGTCGCGACGCTAAATCCGATCTCAAACTCACCCGGTTCCTGCATCGCGTGCAGGGCTAGGTCGCCAACTAGTTCACTATTTGCCCTCAGGCGAATCCCAATCTGCAGCCATTCGTCGGGTGCGGGGAAATCCACACCATGTTGGGACTGAATAAGGTCAGCGCCCTGAGCGGTCGAATAGCTTGGGTCCCAGCTTTGAAAACGTGCTACCTCAGGGTCTTGTCGATAGCCGATGAAGGCATCCAGATCACTCAGCTGTAGCGGCGAAATGGAGAGCCTTTGAGTGAGAAGCGGAAAGAACATTGCTGTCTCTCCTTAGGTGAATTTGTAGGCCCCGTGGGGCTCGAACCCACGACCCACGGATTAAAAGTCCGTTGCTCTAACCAACTGAGCTAGAGGCCCCTAAGCCCTGATACTTTATCAGGGCTTAGCCCACTAATCTTCCGAGATTACGCTCGGGTTCGCGGGATCCCTGTCCTGTGCTTCCCAGTTTTGCTTATAGCCGGTCTGCATGAGGTCTAGAAATACCTTGGCGTCAAACTCCTCCGTACCCTTGACTCCAACCCCACTCCACTCGCCCTTGGCGAGTAGTTCAAGGGAAATCACCGGGACTAGAGCCGTCTGCCAAACTACCGCCTGGGCATCGTACTCGCGGTTGGTCCACTCGGTGTCGGCAACGTGGTAGAGATAGGTGGCGCGCTGGGCACCATCTTTACCCTTACCGGTTACTAGAGTTCCAGCGCAGGTCTTGCCAGTCATGCGGTCGGCAAGGGATGCTGGGTCTGGTAGCACGGCGGCAACCACGTCTCTTGGAGAGACCTGCGCCTTACCGTTTCTGGTTCTAACCCAAACCGGGTTCACCTTGTCTAGACCAAGAGCGTGCAGGGTCTTCAGAACCGAGATGAACTCGGAACCAAGACCGTACTTGAAGGTGACCCGCTTAGCGTTCATGGTGCGGGGGAGCATGTTTACTTCCTCATGCTCGACGTTCACGCACTTCACCGGGCCAATGCCCTCCGGGAACTCAAACAGCTCAGGCTCGGAGAATGGCTTGGTCGTGAACCAACCCTTTTCCTTTTCCCAGATCAGCGGTGGATTTAGACACTCCTCGATAACGGTCCAAATCGAGAATGACGGAGCAAAAATCTCCTCACCCTCATCGTTTGTCACTACTAGGTTTCCACCGTCCATGATCGATATCTCATCGATCTCGGAGAACAGGTGATCCTGGGCGTAGCGAGCAAAAATGTTTGAGATTCCAGGCTCGGCACCGGTACCGATCAGAGCTAGGAGACCCTTCTCCGCAAAGTCCTTGGAGTGCTCATACTGCCAGTCACCCAACTTCTCACCCGGGGTGTTGAAGGGATCGGTTGGGTGCGGGTGGCTGAGGCTCATGGCCATGTCCATGTAGTTTGCACCCGCGGCCAAAGCTCCCTCAAAGATCGACTGCACGAACCTTGGTTCAACTGCATTCACGATGTGGGTGGCATTGTGTTTTTGGGCCAAGGCTGTCACCTGAGCCGGATCTGAGGCATCAATCTGGTCGGCAGCAAACTTGCTGGCAACCTCCTCAGCGTGCCACTGAGCTACCCAGGCAACGCTCTTTTCAGCACGCTCCAGGGCGTAGTCAGCGACTACTAGTTTTTCGAAGAAATTACGATCGGCGGCAATTTTGACGATGGCGTCACCAACTCCGCCTGCTCCAATGAGCAGAATTCGCATTGAGTTTCACAACCAAACAAGTGACCGATTTATTTGACGGGCCCAGTCCTCGCCCTCATCCACCGATAGGCGCAAACCCTCTTTGGTGTTGCCTAGGCAACCGCGCCTTCACCTGGTGGACTACCTTTCAATTATGCGCTTTAGTTTGCGAAAAAGCGATTAGCCCAGCTGTCGAATCGGAATCACCAGGGGAGTTTTACCAACTGGATCTTCAATCACCCTTGCCAAAATGTTGAATGCCGTGGCGAGGTTTTGAGGAGTAATAACGTCCTTTGGGGAGCCGCGATCGACGATCTGACCGTTTTTCAAAATCACTACCGAATCTGCAAATCTCGCTGCCAGGTTTAGGTCGTGAATTACGGTGACTATGGTCATGCCGCGCTCTCGCTTGAGAGATGAGAGCAGGTTGATGACCTGAAGCTGGTGTGAGTAATCCAATGAGCTGGTTGGCTCGTCCAACAGCAAAACTTTTGGGTTAGCAACCAAAGCTGCAGCAATTACAGCGGATTGCCTGGTGCCAGAGGATAGCTCTCCAACTTTTCGCTCCGCCGAATCACTTAATCCAGTGCGCTCTAGTAGCTGAGCTATCTCTTCCTTGAGACGAGGACTCACGCGCGAGATCCCGGCCGCACTCATTGCACTGCGAGAGACCATCTCAAAAACAGTTTCGTTGCTTCTGGCTACGGGCAGCGCTCCGAGGTAACCGATTTGTCCGGCTAGCTCTGATTTCTTCAGGCTGGTAATCGAAACGCCATCGAGCAAAACTGCTCCAGACTCAGGCTTTATCTTTCTGGCCAGTGCTTTCAGTAGCGAGCTTTTTCCAGCTCCGTTTGGGCCAATGATTGCGGTGATTGAGCCAGTGTTGAAACTGATTGATAGATCCGACAGCACATTGTCGGCTGCATAGCCAGCGCTCAGCGCTTGGGCAGCTAACTTGGACTCGGGATCAAACACGCAATTAGCTTAGTTTTCAAACTCTCTAAGCAATTTCACTGCCTGCAGCCACCTTGAATACTCGTGGCTTCGATCCCTCTGGGGCACAAACTTTTTGGCCGCGGGATTGAGTTTTTCAAGGTCGGACAGGGAGGAGAAGATACCTGCACCCAAACCTGCCAACAGTGCAGCCCCAAGTCCAGTGCTCTCTAGGTGCTTAGCCCGAATGACTTGGGTGTCGAGGCAGTCAGCCTGGATTTGCATGAGCAGATCATTCGCTGCCGCACCGCCGTCAACACGTATTCCGGTGAGTGAATTGCCTAGGTCATGCGCCATGGCATCGAGAACCGCTTTCACCTGGAATGCAATTCCCTCAAGGGTGGCGTAGGCGATTGCACCGCGGTCACTGCCGCGGGTTAGTCCCATGAAGGTTCCCCGAGCTTGAGGGTCCCAGAACGGAGCGCCAAGCCCAGTGAGCGCTGGGACAAATGTCACACCGTGACTTGAGCCAGCTCTTAGCGCAAGATCTTCAACCTCGGGTGATGACTTGATGATGCCAAGGCCGTCCCGAAGCCACTGCACTGCAGCTCCGGCAACAAACACCGACCCCTCAATGGCATAAACCTTTTCACCCTCGGGCGTGAGGTAGGCCATGGTTGCCAGTAGGCCATTGTCAGAATGCCTTATTTCAGAGCCGGTGTTGGTGAGGATGAAGGCACCGGTGCCGTAGGTTGATTTCGAATCACCAACTTCAAAGCCGCACTGGCCAAAGAGCGCGGCCTGCTGGTCTCCTGCCATCCCGGTAATGGGTATCGAGAGCCCAAGAAAATGTTCTGGGTTTGATAATCCGTAGTTACCCCAGCTTGGAACAATTTTCGGCAGGGCAGTATCGGGTACGCCAAATGCTTGCAACAGCTCAGGATCCCACTCGCACGTCTCAAGATTCATCAACTGAGTTCTGGATGCATTGGTGGCGTCGGTGATGTGTAGTGCCCCACCGGAGATCCTCGCGCAGAGGTAAGAGTCGATAGTCCCTATGGCTAGTGATCCTGCTTCAACTCCAGCCCACACCTGAGGCAGGTTCTTCTTCCACCACAAAAACTTGCTTGATGTGAAGTAGGGGTCAAGCTTCAGTCCGGTGCGGAATCGAATCCAGTCGCCGTTGTTGATCTTGTTCAGTTCATCAGTCAGATCGGCAGTCCTGCGGTCCTGCCAGACGATTGCCTTGGTTGGGCTTGAGAGATTCTCGCGATCCCAAACCACCGCAGTCTCCCGCTGGTTGGTTATTCCGATTGCTATCGGAGTGGCTGTGCTTTGGGTCAGAGCTTGCTTGGTTGCAGCGAGAGTGGCCTGCCAGATCTCTTCTGGTTCGTGCTCAACCCATCCTGGATTTGGAAAATGTTGGGGAAACTCTTGGTAACCGCGGGCAAGTATTTCACCTGCGTCACTCACTACCAGGGCGGTTACGCCCGTGGTACCGGCATCGATCGAGAGTATCGCCACGATTTCCTCCTTGAAACCTCTCCCCAAAGCTTACAAACCTTGGTTTATGCTTTGAGCTATGAGTAATCAAACTCAAACAAAAAACGACAATACCAATCATGTCACCGACTTTGATGTGGTACTTGTCGGAGCCGGCATCAACGGCGCGGTCTCGGCTGCCGCGCTTAGTGCAGCCGGTCAAAGAGTGCTACTCATCGACAAGTCTGACTTTGCTTCTTTCACATCCCAACAATCCAGCAACCTAGTCTGGGGCGGCATCAAGTATCTGCAGAGTTATGAGTTTCTGCTGGTTTTCAAACTTTGTCTGGCTCGAAACCGACTTATGCGTTCTTACCCAAACCAGATCAAAGAAATTGGCTTCTTAGCTTCGCTTGGAAAGACCGCACCGTTTGGTCGACTGCTGGGAACCTTCGGAACCTTGTTCTACTGGGGAATTGGTCTATTTGGCACCAAGGCCCCTAGCTCCTTCTCCGCGAAAAAGGCTAAGGCTCTGGAGCCTCACCTGATCAGCGGCCGCAAGGCAGTGCGCTACTACGACGCCTATCTGCCCGACACCGATGCTCGTTTTGTCTACGACTTCATTCGTCACGCTAAGCGTTTTGGCGCTCAGGCTGAGAATTACACCGAGTTGGTGGGTGCGAATTTTGACCAGTTCTGGTCCCTAAAGCTCAGCGGCAGAGCGGGCGAACGGGTAGTCACCTCAAAAGCTGTGGTCAACGCGGCCGGCCCTTTTGCCGAGGGAGTCTCGGCACTTTTGGATTCAAAGACCAAGGCGGGCCTGGTGTTTTCAAAAGGGGTCCATCTGACCCTCAATCGAAAGATCACTAAAGACAACCAGGTATTGGCCTTTTGGGATGAACAGGGTCGATTGTTTTATGTGTTGCCGATGGGGGATCGCTCTATGATCGGCACCACCGACACCAGAGTGCAAGACCCCCACACCCAGGTCGACGAGGTTGACCGAGAGTTTGTCTTGAGGCAGATCAACAACCAACTTGAGGGTATTGAGATTACCGCCGATGAGATCATCTCCGAGCGCAGTGGTGTGCGGCCGCTGGTGATTGAAAATGCCTCGCAGGCAAGCACTCAGGATTGGCACCAGCTCAGCCGTAAGCACATCATCGAGGTTGACTCCCAGAAGGCAGTCGTGAGTGTGCTCGGTGGCAAACTCACGGACTGCCTAAACGTCGGCCAAGAGGTGGTTGATGAGCTAGCGAGACTTGGCTTTAGGGTCTCTAAGCCAAGAGACTGGTTTGGCGAGGGGGATCAATCCAGATTCTCCCAATTCGAGACTCAGCTTCTGAATCGAGCAGCTGACGCCGCTGCCGCGAAGCGGATTGCGGAGTCAATCTGGCGACGTCACGGGGAGAGAGCATTCGAGATTTTGGCCGATGCCGAAGAGGTTCTCGAGCTAGTACCTGGCCTTGGTATTACCGAAGAAGAGGTGAACTACATCATTCGACACGAGGATGTAGTAACCCGTGAGGATCTGCTTCGCAGAAGGTTGCCTATTGCAATGTCGAGATCCGAGGCCGAGATCGCCTCGAACTCAAAACTCCAGGCGCTCCTGGAATCTGCCGGACTTTGATTTAGTCGGCCACTCAACCAGCAGCATCGCAACCAGCATCACCGAACCACCAATAACCATGGCTAGGGTTGCCGGCTCCTGCCCAACAGAAACCGCAATCAGTGCAGTGAAGACCACCTCAGAAGTAATCAATAGCGCTACTCGTGAAGGTTCCAGAATGGTCTGAGCCCAGGTCTGAACCCAGAATGCGAAAACGGTTGAGAGCAATGCGGTGAATAGAATCGCGAACCACACCGAAGCATTCGGTGGTGCTTGGTAGCCGTCGAGCAGTGCAAATGCCCAGGTCACCACAGCCACGGCGGCAATTTGCAGCATTGCGAAGCGATATGAATCTCGCCCCTTACCAAATTTGCCTAGCAGCAGAATGTGAACCGCATACATCACGGCGCACGCAATTAGCCAAAGCTGTCCGATCTGGAACTCGACACTCTCGGCAGCCCCGGAGAGAATCCCCAGACCGACTGCCGCCAAGAGAGCACCCAGTGCAATCTTGATTGAGATCTTCTCGCGCAAAACTAGCCAGGCGAGAAGCGGAGTTAGCACGACGTAGAGTCCGGTGAGGAACCCACTCATTGCCGCGGTAGTTGCCTCAAGGCCAATGGTTTGGGTGATGTAGCCAAGTGCCAGTATTGAACCGATAAGTGCTCCAAATGCCATGTCACCCTTGGCGAATGCTAGGGAGACCTTTGGTCTCAGTATCACCATCGCAACAGCTGCAACCGTGAATCTGGTTGCGAGGAAATCCATGTAGGGCTGCTGCTGAATTGCATCCTTCATCAATACAAATGCGGCGCCCCAAACAAAGCCGACCAAGAGTAGGGCAACTACTGCGAAGCGGACTTTGGTCATTCCCAAAGCCTAGCTATTGGGAGCCTTTCTGCAGCCCTTGCCAGCCAGTTTCTTTGCCATTGAGGGGAACACGATTCCGTGCATGGGAAATACCGCAGCCCAATAGGCATGGCCAAACAAACCCTTGGGATGATAAAAAGCCTGCTGCACTAACAGAGTCTCACCGCTTGGTAACTCGAAGGTTCGAAACTCCAACCAGGCAAGTCCAGGCAGCTTCATCTCAGCTCTTAGTCGTAATAGTTTCGGGCGCTCGATCTTTTCAACGCGCCAGAAGTCCAGAGCCTCACCCTCCATCAGGGTGTTGGGATCTCTTCGGCCGCGTCGAAGACCGACTCCACCTACGAAGCGATCCATCAGACCACGAAGCTCCCAAGCCCAGGTGGCTGTGGAGTAGCCGTTGTCTCCGCCGATAGCCTCAATCCGTTTCCAGACCTCTTGAACCGAGTCTTTGGTTATGTATTCGCGCTTGTCGACATACAGCGAACCTCCGGCCCAGTCTGGATCGGTTGGTAGTGGCTCCGAGTGAGTCCCGGGGGTAGTGGCGTTTGACCACCTTGTCTCGACCTCAAGATCCTTCACTCGAGTCAGAGCCAGCTCAACCGCCTTTTTGAAGGTGGTTCGACCTCCTGGTGCATCGGGAATGTACTTTCTGATGTCGTCTTCTTTGGCCACAACCTCATGCTTTAGTGATGCCACCAAGCGCTTCGCAAGTGTTACCGGGACCGGAGTGACGAGTCCAATCCAGCCCGATGCCAGTCTTGGGGTCAAAACCGGCAGTGGCAGGATGATGCGCCTTCTGAGTCCCGCAACCTCGGCATACTGCTGCATCATCTCCATGTAGGTAAAGACATCAGGCCCTGCGATATCGAAGGCTCGGTTGACGCTTTTATCGATGGTTGCAGAGCCAACCAGGTATCTCAAAACATCTCGAATCGCGATCGGTTGAATGCGATTCTTGAGCCACTTGGGTGTGACCATGATCGGTAGTCGCTCAGTAAGGTGGCGCAGCATCTCAAATGATGCTGAGCCAGAACCAATAACCACTCCAGCCCGAAGCTCAATGGTTGGAACCGAGCTGTTTC
>JACCDW011098509.1_pt1 | contig 16779 bp, 32 predicted proteins | sample 7449781 | NCBI WGS metagenome assembly JACCDW01 (sample SAMN15323449, study PRJNA562643) | freshwater metagenome | isolation source: river surface water | place: USA:Blue River Watershed | collected 2017-08-18
TAGCTACGCGTGTTGAGGTGCGCGGAATGGGCGACATCCCGCGCCAGAAACATCATTCCGACAAAATCCGCGCACTTCATTCCATCATTCCTTCTTCGGGCTGTTCTGGGGCCATTTCGGGCATTTCGGGCATTTCAGGCTGTTCTGGCGCCATCTCGGGCGCTTCCGGTGCTTCGCCCGGCTCTTCCATCTCAGGCATCTCGCGCATCTCAGGCGCACCGCCGATCAGGTCGCCCGTGTCGAGCGCAGCCGCGATGGTGCCCATGACGATGTCCTGAATTTGCTCGGGCGTCATCGACTGCTGAACCGCGCTGATGCGCTTGGTTTCGGCGTTGTAAGCCTCGATTTCGGCCTTGTAGCGGTCGATTTCGACCTTCTGCTGCTCGGTGCTGTCTTGGATATTTTCCATAATATCCGTGACGCGGTTGAGCTCCATCGTGAGCGCTTCGATCTGCTGCTGAGCGGCCATGACTTCGGGCGACTGATCGCCGTCCGACAGAACCTTGGGATCGAGAATTTTCTTGAAGCGCTTGGCCATTTCCTGCGCGCCCGGCCAGTCCATGTTCTTGATGAACAGGTCGCCGGCCACAGTCCAAAGCTGCGGGTTGGTCTGCAAAATCTGGCTCATGGCGTCGAGGGCTTCCTGACGCTTGGTCATGTAGCCCGGACCCGTGGTGACCATCACGTCGTAAGTGCCGACGCTCGGGTTGTAGATTTTTTCGATCAGCGCGCCCATCTGGTCGCGCACTTCGCGGACCGGCTCGGACTGCGTCGGGTCGAACTTGGCCATCTGCACTTCGCCGTCCACACCAATGATGCGGGCGATGCGCTGGGTGTCGTAAATCTTCGGGATGATGTCGACCAACTGGCGCGTGACGTAGCGGATCGCACGGGCAAGGTTATCGACGTAATGGTAGGTGCCGACATCGCCTTGCTTCTCGCGGGCGACGATAGCCTTAGCCGAGCGCTCGTTGCCCTGCTGGCCGAGGCTGGCGTCATACTGACCAGTGGTGGCCTTGATGTCCTCGCCAGCGCCCATCTTGGCCTGAATAAGACCCGTCTGGGGCAGCGGCGGGGCTGCGCGCTGCGGCAGCGGCAGGATGTTGCCCGCGCCGTCCGTAACGTCAGGATTGACCTCCAGATACGGCCAGTTGGTCGTATTGGCGGTCTTCCACTGCATCTCGTAGCCTTCGAACTGGCCGCCATAGCCAATGAAGGGTGCCTTGGGGGCCAGCGCGAGCATTTCTGCCTCTTGGCTGGTCCAATAGTTGTACATGCGCTGCGCGTCCTTGGCGTTGCGCACGAGGCCCGAGATGTAAATCTGGCCCTGAACCTCAAACTCGTTGCCGATCACGCGCACGACAGGGATGTACTTGCCCGGCCACTCGCGCTCGTCGAGCACGTCATAGCCGTTGGTCTTCATCCACATGACCTTCTTGCGGTCAACCTCGCGCTTGCGGATCGGCTGGCCGTACTGGGCTTTCAGCAGCTTGTCCTGCGGGCTACCCGACCATGCGGTCAGGTTGCCGGGGTACAGGTGCAGCGTCTCGCGCTTGTACTTGTAGTAGAAGTACTCCGCGATGCGGATCGTGTCCTGATCCAGCCATGCCGACATGCTTTCGTCGCCCACAGCCGTGGCGAGGATCGACGAGATGGGCGACGCGTCCGGGAACTCGCGCTCATACTCGGCCTTGGTCATGTCCTGCGTGACGAAGCACCACTGAGCGTCAGCGCCGCACGGGTCTTGGATCGTCGGGTCCATGTAAACCGAGAACGCGTTGCGCACCCGCATGATGCGCACGTCCTGATCGAACGTCTCTTCGTTGCAGTACTCGGTGATGAGGCGGATGTAGCCCTCGCCGTAGGTCACCTGATTGTCGCAGGCCGTGTCGTAGGCCACGTCAGCGTCCGACATGTACTCGATATGGCGCACGATGCCGTCGTAGATTTCCGCCACCTCCACGTCGGCGTTGTCGTCGACCGGAATGACCTTGCCCGACGGGCGGTTCTGGCGCTGCTCGTTGGTGACCTGACGGACGTGCTGGGGCAGCTTGTTGATCGTCAGGCACGGCCGCGCGTTGATCGTCTGGCCCTGCACCGCACCGCGGGTCGCCAGCACGTCGGCTGGCCACTGCCACTGGTTGTCGGGCGAGCCTGCCATGAAGCGCAGGTCGTCCAGTTCGTCTTCGCGGCTGTCCGAGTAGGCCGCCATCGCCATCTTAAGGCGAGAGCGCATGACCGACATGACGCTGCTGTCGCCGTGGTCGCTGCTGTCGGCCGGATTGCTGCCGCGCTCGGCGACCACACCTACCTTGTTGATGCCTGTCGGATCAGCCATGCTGCTTACTTCTTACCCTTCTTACCAAGGATTTTGTTGGCCTTGGCGTCAATCTTGGCCTTGGACGACGCGCTTAGCTTGCCGGCCTTTTCCATCTGGCTGGCACGCGCCTTGGCGTTCGCTGCATGGGCCTTATCAGGCATCGGGTACTTACGCGACCCCGGCAGCCCAAACTCGCTCTTAGGCAGCTTGTTGCGGGTCTTGGTGGGCAGCTTAGCCATTACTTCTTACCCTTCTTAGCCGCTTGGCGCTTCACCGCGTAGGCGATGGCCACAGCCTGCTTGACCGGCTTGCCGGCCTTGACCTCGGCCTTGATGTTCTTGCGGAACGCGGCCTTCCCGGTGGACTTGACCAGCGGCATCTTACTTCTTCTTCGCCGGCGTTTCTTTCATCCGCACGGTGGTACGGATGACTTCGACGGGCTTGCGCTTCATCAGCATACGCTCGCCCGCTTCTTCGCGCTGGATGCGCTCTGCGCGGGCTAGTGTGGCGCGCGTAGCGGCAGCCGCGGCTGGCGACATGGTCGGCGTAGCGGCCTTCTTAGCCGGCATCGAGCGAGCCATGCGGCTTTCGCCGGCTTCCAGCTTCTGCATACGCTCAGCGCGGCCCAGAACGGCCTTGGGCGACATGTCATACTTGATCTTGGGTGCACTCAGGCGGGGCGGCTTAGCCATTTACTTGCCTTTCTTGGCGGTTTTGGCGCTCTCACGGAACGCTTTGGCAGTGGGGGCGCCTTTGGTGCCCGGTTTACGCATTTTTTCGCCTGATCCAGCCTTGATGCGCTCGCGCTTGGCGTGAATTGCAGCATACAGCCCTTTAGGTTTGGTCATTTGTACGCCCCTACGCAAAGGTTAAGATCGTCGTCGCCGAGAAATTGCGCTACGTCTTTACAAAGATCGTAAAAATCCTCGAAACCAAAGTCTGACTTCATGCGGTTAATGGCTTGGCATACCAAAATAGTGTTAGAAGGGATATACCCTTCGTTGCTATCAATTCGTTCGATAGAAACTGTATTGAGTTGACCAGCCTCAAGCGTCATTGGCCGTCCGCTGTAAGCGCAAACGGCGTTTTGCGCGCGCCAGCATTCAACAATATCTTTGATTTCTAGGCTGAACGGCTGTTTTCGCTTTGCAGCGCTTTTCCGCGCGTTTTGCAAAAAGATTTTAGCGCGGCCTTCTATAGTAGAGTTGGCCTTTGCGCGCGATTTTTGGTTGCCTTCATTGCAGCATTTTTTGCACCAGCTATGATAGCCATCCTGCGTCAGTTTATGCCGAAAAAACAGCGCGTGCGGTTTGGTTTCTTTGCAGCGAAAACACGTTTTCATGAGCATTTCCACCGCTTGAGGCTGGCTTTCGCACGTTCGCCGTCCTTGGCCTTGGCGGCCACGGCGCCCATCCGGGCGCAAAACGACTTCTTGCGGGCTGCGTCGGTCTTAGTCTTGGGGTTGGGCGCCGGCGCCTTCAGGTTTGACCCTGTCGCGGCGTTATACTTGGCGCGGCCCTTGGCAGTCAGCCCTGCACCCTTGGACACGGGCAGCTTTTCCCCGCGTCCGACAGCCAATGACACTGATTTGCGCTTGCCGGCCACTGTTAACTGCCCATCCAGCTAGTAGATACACCCGATGAAGAATACCCGCGACGCGGTGTTCTGTCAACGCGATCTCCACGCGCTTCGCGTGAAGCCACTGGAAACGCGAATGTCAGCGCGATGGCGTCCGCGGCGTCTGGCGACGCGAGCCCGCGGGCCTTCATATCCTTCTTGCTTTCGAGGAATATAGTCCCCTTGCTATCGGGCTTGATGCGTGGGCCGATCAGGTCGGTCTTCAGAAAGCGATCCTCTGGCAGCGCGGCATCCTTGAGCCACTCGCGCATGGCGCCCCACATCTCGGCACGCTTGTTGCCGTACATGAGTTGCTTCATGGCCTTATTGCCGAAGTTCACGCCGCGTATCTTGTACCGCTGCTCCTTCAGCCGGTCCACGACGCCTGCGCCTAGGCCGCCCTCGTCGATGCACACCAGCGCGGGGCTGTACTCCTCGATGGCGTCGATGACGTGCCCGACAACCTCCATGGTGTCCGCGCCGCGATGGCGCTTGAGCGCGACGATGTCGCGGCCCTGCCGCACGGCGATGACGGTCGCGTCCGACCCGAAGCGTGCCGGGTCCACGCCGATAGTGATCGGCGCCGTCTCGTCCTTGTGCTTGGTCCGCTTCATGGCGTCCTCGACCAGACTGACCGCGATGAACTGGTCGTCGCCTTCCGACGGGAACGCCCCATAGACTTCAACATTGGCTTGGTAGCTGTCGGAGCCGTACTCGTCGATGATGCGCTGGTAGAGGTTCTTATCCGTCCCCTCGACCTCGCGGGCGTCGATGTTGCGCGTGCGCCAGAAGTTGCGCTTGGAGTGGAACGTCTCGTAGAAGTACCCCGTGTTGCGACGCGGGTTCGAGAAGGCCAGATGGAAGCGATGCGGCGTATTCTCCGTGAAGAAGCCGTCCGCGACCGACCAGATGCTGTCCGGAATACCCGAGGCTTCGTCGAACACCAGCATCACACCGTCTTCATTGTGCAAACCGGCGTAAGCGTCGGGGTTTTCTTCAGACCACAGCCGCCCTTCAACTGACCAATATCGGGTGCCTTTCTTAAGTTCGCGTTCGACAATTTCGGTCAGCCATTTAGCTGGCATAATCCTAGTGGCCGCGATTTCAAACCAATGGCTGTTAATCGACATGGCCAACCATTTTGTGATTTCGGCCCAAGTGACGGACCGCAACTGCGCTTCAGAGTTAGCGGACACAATAACGGAGCCGCCGATCCGGGTGCTCATCATCCAAATGACGAGCCAGCTTACGAGAGCGGATTTACCGATCCCACGGCCCGACGCCACGGCTTCGCGAAACACCTCGTAATTTATTTTTCCGTGGTTGGTTTTAATGTGATCGCGGATGTCGGTCAAAATCTGGCGCTGCCATCGGCGCGGACCGCTGTGCCGCTCCAAAGGCGTACCCGCTTCGCCCCACGGAAAAGCGAGAAGAACAAACGCAAGCGGATCGTCTTTAATGCTGGGCGTCCATAGACGCGCCATAAGTTCGACTTCATCCTGCGCGCTATATATCGGCTGCTGCATTTGCGTTCCTAAACGGGTAAATCTTTAGTTCGGCTGCGCGGCGTGCTTGCGCGGCGGCTTCCTTTGTATCGTAATAGCCTAAGCTGCGGCAACCGTCGCGTGTATGTATGCGGGCGTGCCAGCGTTGGCTGGCTTTATGCAGTGAAACGCCCGTTACACCGGACTGCGAATTGCGCTGGACGCGGCGGTTCTGATTATTCTCATGCTGATCAGCTTCGCGCAAATTAGCTATCCGGTTGTCGCCGGGAGTTTGGTTTATGTGGTCTAAATTTTTAACTGGCCACACGCCATAGCAGTACAGCCATGCCAGCCGGTGCGCTTTATACAGCGTACCGTCTAAACGAATTACAATGTATCCGTAGCGGTCTCGGCATCCGGCTAGGCTGCCCTCAGGCGCGCGATTAGATCGGCGTATGCGCCAGCGGAATTCGCCGGTGTCGGGGTCATACGTCAGTAGACTTTTCAGGCGCTCTTGCGTTATCGAGTGCGTAGCCATCAACAAGGTCCTTTTGTTGGTCGGTCAGGAGAGTGGAGGGCGTTGGCGCGCTCTCCACTTCCGCATATTGAGCCTCTATAACACGGCGCTGCGCTTTTTCCAAAGCTGCAATTACGCTGATCTGGCCTTCTATCGACACTTCGACGGCCTGTTTGCTAACCCACCCATGCTGATGCTTCAGGATGTTTAGTGCGGCGGTGGCGTCGCCTTCGGCCGCAGCATCGTACAGCGTCTTGGCCGCGTTGAACTCGCCGTCGGCCCGGCCCTTCATCTCGGCCATCTCCACCAGCGGGTCGAACTCGTGCAGCCGGCGATACTGCGCTGGGGTGAGGCCAGCACGCAAGGCGAGGCTGTCGCCCTTGAGGCCGTATTTGGCTGCTTCGTAGATGGCTTCCAGACGCGCCTCAGTGGCTTCGACGCGCTCGGGCGTGAATGGCAGTGAGTAGAAGGTCATGGCGACACAATAATTGATGCAGTCTGGTTTTGCAAATTTCAAAAAATAAAAAACGCCGGCGTACCCCGAATACGCCGGCGTCCCCTCGACATGGTCACGCTGGAGCGTCGTGCCATGTTGCTCCTATACCGTAAAGCCATCTGAGTTGTCGGGATGGGACAGCGATTTTTTCAAAAAAATAAAAAATTGTTTGCGGGCGGTGCCCGTGACAGCCACGCGCCCGTCGGCCCCACCCCCTCCCCCCTCCCCGAACGGCTGGCGGCAAAAAGCATTCTCTCGCTGCATTTCGCAGGGGCCTTTTGGGCTGGGCGGTCTTGGCGGTTTGGGTTGGCCATTTCGGCTGGCGGCAGCGCGGACCATTTGGTTTCAGATGCAACCAATATTTATTAGTGCCATTTTGGTAGCGATATATTTTTTGCTACCGTTTTGGCACCAATAAATTGCCTAGGGGAATTCCCTTACGCAGCCATCACAGGGCGACCCGGCAAACTGCGCGGGGAGAGGGCGCGAGGGGAGAGGGCGTTGGGCGTTCTGGGCGATCTAGGCTATCAACTTTCAGTCGCCAGAATATATTGCTTATTGAGAACCATTCTTAACAACTACACTTTTTTAAACTTTTTTCACAACCCATAGCCTAGAACGCCAATCGCCCCTCTCAACACGGCGCAAACCGGCGCTTTTTTCCTAGGCTACCCTCAAATTATTCATGACCTAGAACTTGACCTAAAACGCCCACCGATCGCCCAACTGCAATTTTCTTACTGACACCAGTGTAAGTAGCACAACAAAAAGTGTTGGGTTTCTTGGCAATTCTGGGTCATTTCTGGGTCATCCATGACAATTGAAAAAAGGGCTTGACGTTACCCTCAAACTAGCTACTTTGTGGGTATCGGGACACTAAACGACACTAAGGGAAAACTACTATGTCTGACACCACCGCTTTCGCCGCCGCCACAGAGACGCGCGACCGCATCAACGCCGATCTGCGCGAAGCTATCGCCGCGCTGAATGCCGTCACCGCCGAACTGGCTGGCGATACGCCGCGCGTCATGAACCTAACGCCCGATCACGTTAAGGCCGATCCGCGCTGGCGCGCCGCTAAGACAACCGCCGATCGGCTGTTTGAGACGCTCCGCCAGTTCAACGGCGTATACGTCCGCAAGTTCAAGCGCGAACTGGCGCTGGAACGCCACGCCAAGCGCAACCCCGCCATTGTCGACTTTTAAGGAGCAACTGACCATGACACCCGAACAAAACGCCGCTTGGGCCGCCGCGCTGGATAAGCTGCGCGCAATCGCGCCCGATGCCGTCATCGACTGCGGCGCGCTCAACTACTACGTGCGCTGCACCTGCCCGGTGGAAGGCACCACGCGCATTTTGACCACGCCGCGCAGTGTGGAGGTATTCACGCAACTGCGCACCGAAGACCTAGCCGCACGGAAGGGAGCCTGAGCCATGCTGTTCGATCTCGAACCCTATCTGCCCTTCCCTGCCTTCGTCGTGCTGGCGACCGCCGCAATCGCCTCGCTAGTCGTGTGGGCCGATGAACGCCGCCACAAGTAAACCAAACCAACCGGAGCAAACGATCATGCAATTCGACACTCTCGCCGCCGCCCGTGAATATGCAGCAGCGCAAACCAGCGACACACGCCGGATCCACAAGGCGGTCCGCGCTAACGGCTGGCGCTTTGATCGGATCTCAGGCGAATACAGTCTGGTGCCATGCTGGACTGTCACCCTCACCCGCTAAACAAACCAACCGGAGCAACTGACCATGGCAATCTATCAAGCAATCGAAACCCGCTATCTTGGCCCGACCAACACCAAGGGCGGGCGCATTAAAGCGTCCGCATGGGCTGGCAGCGTGACAGTCCCTTATGACCACGCCTTGAACGCAGACGCCAACCACCGCGCAGCGGCTATGGCGCTGGCAGCTAAGTGCGCCAAACACGCCGAGCAGTTCGGCGGCAAATCCATCTGGTCCGAAGGCACATGGACGCAAGGCGGCAACGCCAAGGGCAACGGCTACGTCTTCACCGTCACCGCACCAGAAAGGGCCGCCGCATGACCGACAACAAACAGCTAAAGCTATACGTCGAAGTAGCGCGCTTGCAGGCGGACGCATTGACCGACCTGTTTACGGCGCTGGATGACCTCGCCACATGGACGCACGCGCTCGCCGTGCATGGCAGCGCACCGCCGAGCGCTTGGCGCTTGTTGGACAAACTGCACGCGCAAGCCGACGCCGCGCTGAACAAAGCACAAGGAATTCCCAATGACTGACAACATGAACCCGACCACCGACCGCGCTGCGCTGATAGCCGACCTTATCGATCAATGGATGGACGTGCTGACTAGCGACGATCTGGAAGACCTCGCCGCTGAAGCGCTGCGCAAGCGGTATGACAAATGGGATGATGAAGACCTGCGCGCAGAACTGCATGAACTAGAAAACGGCAACATTCCCGACCCTACACTGTAACCGAAAGAGCAAATGACATGACCGACCCAATCCACATTGATGATAATCCCGGACGCATTGCTTACGAAAGCTGGGTGTCTGAGTTCGCCGCTTGTATCGACGACGAACCTAGCTGGTTTGAACTGAGCGAAACCGCGCAGGACGCATGGGAAACCATTGCCGAAAACGTGATTGAAAACCGTGTGCGGTTGCCCCGCGAAGGCGTCGAATTAACGATACGCCGCCCCGGCTCTACGCTTGGCTTTGTGTGGGCAGGTGCCGCCGATGCGGCTTTGTCCGACGCAGTGACACACGCCGTTAGACGTTTGTTAGACGGAAAGGAGGCATAAATCATGACCGACACCGACGCACACGAACAGCGCATTTACCTCGCTGGCGAGGCTCTGAACGCCTATTGCAACGCCCGAGGGACGATCAACGCGCCTGATGAAGACATCACCGATCTAATCACCGATCTTTTGCATTTGCTGGGCACGTATGAAGGCCAAGCAAGTGCCGATCTGGTCTTGTCTATGGTGAAAAGCCATTACGAAGCCGAGAGCGAGACAGACTGACCATGTCTGACCCCCGCCCCAATTTCTGCCCGACCGAAAGCGAACGGCTCCACCAACGCGCCATGCAGACCGGCAGTGCCGCGCTGCTGTCCCGGCTACTCAACACCCACCCCAAGATCATCGCGCGGCTGCAACAGCGCGCACAAGACCGGAGCACGACCAATGTTTAACCCATCGTTTGACCGCACCGAATGGCGCAGCCGCTACGATCACGAACTGATTGCAGCCGCACGGGAGAGCAATCACGAACTGGCGATTGCGCTAGGCGAACGCCTACACGACCTGACCGACATTGAGGACCAGCTGCGCGACCTGATCGCGGAACGCGACGAACTGGCGAAACGCTGCGACTATATCCGCGACGAACTGAACGACCTGCACGAGGCGCTCAAAGGCGCAGGAACGGACACCGACTAATGGGCGCAGCGATCTTTGCCCTACTGCTGGGGCTGCTGTGCCTAATCCTAGAGGAGTGACACCATGAACGGAAACGAACTGATCGTGCTGGCTGCGGCTGGCGCTCTGCAACTGGTCACGCTGTGGGCGTGGCGCACCGCCCGCGCTGACGCTGACACGCACCGGGCGATGTTCTTCGCCGCATACGACCAACTGGCCGAACTAGCGCACAACAGCATCCGCCGTGACCCGCGCACGGGCCGCTACGTCAAGAAAGGCAACTAACCATGACCGCGACACTGGAGCAAACGCCGACCGCCATCCTGACGGACCTAGACCTGCTGCAAGAGGCCGCAGAGGCGCTACGCGAGGCCGATGCCTTGCGTGACGCCATGCGGGCCAGCGACACCCGCCTACGGCACCTCTGCCGCCAGTATGGGCAAGCCACCCGTGTGTGGGGCTTCCAGCCGCACCACCTGCGCCGCGCTTGTGAAGCTAGGGGGCTGCTCTGATGGCTAGTTGGCTGCTGTCCATGCAGGCGCACGATTTCAACTGCCGGGTTGTGTATTACACCCCGGCAGGACATCGGCGCACTGCCCACCTAAAGACCCGCGCTGCACTAGCCGACACCGCGCTGGACATCGCAGAACGTCAACTCAAGAGCGACAAGCGCCGCCATGTGGCGCGCATCGTCTACGGAGAGGCCATCCAGCTATGATCGGCAAGACCGCGCAACTGGAGCGCGCCCGCATCGTGGACCACATCAGGCAAGGCGCAGCGCAGATACTGTCTGTCGCCATCTACCAGCCTGACCGCTACAACCTGAAGACCGCAGAGATAGCCGCGACCGCGATGGAAGAGACAGCCACCGCAATCGAAACAGGCGACCATTGGAGAGCAGTGCAATGACCGACGAACAACTTGTCTCCATGAGCCAGCTTTTGTCCGCTGTGTCCTTTGAGGCGATGAATGCCGAGGCAAACGGACGCATGGACGAACGCGCCGCAATCGTGGCTTGGCTGCGAAGCGACCGCATCGTGGTCAGCATGGACGGGAGCGCAGAGGACGTAATTGCGTCCGCCATTGAAGCCGGGGAGCATCTGAAATGACCGACAAGCAAACACCACCCGCCGGGTACTCAAAACTGCCAGATGGAGAGCGCTGCCGCTGTATCAAACTGTGGCAGGGGAGCGATGGCTTTTATTGCTGCAAGCCGAGAGCATCTGAAATGACTGACAAACAAACACACCCGGACTGGGTGCTGAATATAGCCGCCGACCGCAGTGAACTGCTCGGCGTTAGCATGGGAGAACTGCGCGGTTTAAGTGACGTGAACGATATGTTCCGCGCCCTCTGCGACATGATCCAGAAATACGAGCAGCCGCCGGTTGATCGCAAGCTGCTGTGTGCAGAGGAAGCATACCGGGACTGCGTCGAGGCCACACCGCCTGTGACAATCGCCATCCGCGCGATTGAACTGTGGGAAAAGGGGTTCGGGAAATGACCGATAACATCCGCACCAATTTTTGCGCCACTTGCAAGGAGCAAGCCGACCGCATCGAAGCACAGGCTGCGGAGATCGAGCGGCTGCGTGAGGCGTTAGGTCAGATAACGAAAGCAACGGAATTGGCGATGTATTCGCTTGGCGGGTATGATGGCCGGTTCGGACTAAGGAAGGCTGCAAACGCAGCCCGCGCCGCACTGGGAGACACGCAATGAGCCCCGGCTTGCGCCACTGGCTCTGGACCCAGTTCGGCTGGGACATATACGATTGGAGACCTGATGACTTCCGGTTCTAAATTTGGGCGGCCGCCCGTATATCCATTTTCCACTATGAATATCGGCGAGAGCACGGATATACCCGCTCCGACTTCGCGCGACGTTAAGCGCATCGCCAAGAATGCCAGCCAATACGGAATGCGCCATGATCGCTTCTACAGGTGCAAGACCAACAGCAAGACGCGCATCACAACTGTGACCCGCATTCGGTAAAAGAAAAGCCCCGGCGGAGTGAGGACCGCCGGGGCTTAACGTTAGACACCGGAGCAACGATGACTAACGCAGACTTACCACCTTCCCGTCTGGGGATGCAACCCCCTCGACCATCCGGCGCAGATCAGACTTGTTATAACGCTTCATCATCTCAGGTGCAGCGTAGACATGGCGCTTGGTCTGATACTCAACGCAGCCCAGCCGCCCGCAATCGACCCAGCCAGCTTCCTTGAGCGCGTGCAGCAGTGCGGCTTGCGGCACCTTCGTCCCCGGCGGGACATGGCCGCTGTTCGCCAGCGTATCGCACAGCTTGTGGAACGGGCCAGCCACAACCCCGGCATGGAACGGCCCGATGCGGTGCTGCATGAGATCGACAAGGAAACTCTCAGCCACGCTAAGGCCATGCTCGACCATGTTCAGCTTCCATTCGGTGACCGGCGGGGCTGCGGCTGGATTGAACCGCGACACATCGCGCTGCCACAGCCAAGCGGCAATCTTCTGGAATCCGCCCTGCTTATACCACTTCCACAGCCGGTCAGCGTCTTCTGGCACCATCCGCTCGGCGTGCGACCACACGCAGAACCAGCGGCGGTCCTGCGATGGGATCGTGATCGGCAGCGGATCGTTCGTGAAGGCGATCACCTGAAGCCGGTTGAGCATCTCATACGGATGCAGCCCCTTGCGGTTGATGGTCAGCGTCTCAGGCGGCGCGGCAATGATCGGCTTCAGCCTGTTGGCCAGCGCGCGGCGTTCGCGTGCTTCCGGTTCCTTCAGTTCGTTCAGGATCACGACCTCGGCTTGCAAGCCGTAGCCCCACTGGCTTTCGAGACCCTTGTTTTCAATGATGGAGCGGTTGTGCTGGTGCGGACCGCCGACAGCCCACAGGAACGGAGCCCACATGCTGTCCTTGCCCGACCCTTCGTCGCCGCCATGCAGCACCGCGTGGTTGATCTTCACGTTGGGATGCTGGACCTTGTAGGCCATCACGTTGAAGATGTGTTCCAGTTCTACTTCATCCGGCACCAGCTTGCGGCAGTGATCGACCCACATGGAGATGTCGCGGTCGCGGATCGGACCGCTGCCCGACATATCGGGACGCTGGTTGACCCATGTGTTGCCGTAGACCAGCCCGTCACGCGCCACCAGCACGTCTTCGCCCGGTGCATAGGTCACACCCACCAGCGCCTTCGCGCCGTGCTCCTGACGGCGCTCGTCGAAGAAGACGCTGGCCTGCACCTGACGCTTCTTGTTGTGGATCGACCGGCAGTCGACGTGCCGATAGAGCGCGTTGAAGACGTTGCGCGGCGTTTCCGTCCGCGTCACCATGTCGAAGTAGCTGTCGTCGGACTGAATGTAGGCGAAGCGGCCAAACCAATCGGACTTCTCCAGCCGTCCGGCTTCCTTGCGCTCGACTTCCTTGACGATAGCCGCCGCCTCGTCAGGGTAGGCTTCGGTCGGTGTGATCTTGTCGGCCATCAGCTTCATGCGCTCGGCGATCAGTTCATCGCGCAGCCCCGGCGTTACCCTCGGGCCGTCATTCTCAGCAACCCAATCAAGAAACGTGCGGCTGTCGATGTGCTGGCAGTGGCCGTGGTAGCAGCAGAACGACCGGTCGAGCGGCTTGTAACGGCCTTCGATGTTGCCGTCGCTGTGCTCGGCATGGTTAGGACAGACAACGCCGCACCAGCCTTCGTTGTTGACCTTGGTCAGCACAAGGTTGTTGTCCGACAGCCATTGCAGGACAGTGTCGCCGCCCGTGTCGCGGATGTTGACCGCCTTGTAGTCGGCGCTGTCAGCCTCGGCCGGCTCAACGCCCAGCGCCTCGCAAATCTGCGCCAGCGTGTATTCGCGCTTCGGATGGAACTCGGTCAGCCGCGCTTCAAACAGGTCACGCCCTTGCTTAAGGTTGACGCTGCCCGGAATGCGGCAGTTGCGCACGGCGTTGGTCGCGCCGGGGTCAGTGTAGCCCGCTTCGGCAATCGCCTTGATCGCCGCGCTGAACTCATGCTTGGTCGGCTGTTCGCTAAAGACGTAGCCCCACTGGAACGACCCTTCGCTCGTCTCCATGACCCATGTCGGCTCAAGCGGCGGCGTCTTCGACTTGGTGCCGACATCGTCCAGCATCATGAACAAGACGTAGTCGCAGTTCTCGCGCTTGGCGCTCGGCTTGCCGTCCGTGAAGCGGTCAATGATGAACGCGCCCGTGTTGACATACCAAGCCTCACCGGCCTTGGCCTTAGCCTTGGCAGGGTAGTAGGCCGGCCATGTCGCCTGCGGCACGCCGTCACCATGATAGATGATCTCGCCGTCCGCATCGCGCTTCGGCTTCTGGTGTAGGAACAGCGCGGTTTCGCCGTCCACATCACCCAGACTGGTGATGAACTCAATAAACTTTGTGCGATCCTCACTCATCGCTCTCTCCTCACTTACCATAACGTGTCATAGTGGCGACTTCCGCATTCAGCGGCAGCCCGTAGGCCCATGCTGGCGGCGTCGTCATGATCTCAAGCAGTCTTACGGCTGCGGCTTCAGGGTCGGCAGTCTCCAGCACAATTTCGTCATGAACATGGAGCACTACGTCCAACCCTTCCTCATCCAGCCGGTCCAGCGAGTGACGCAACAGGTCATTCGCTACGGCTTGCGTAATGTTTTCGCAGGCCAGACCGCGCCACAGACGGGCGCGCGGCCATTCCTTTGCGTCGGCAGCGGGCTTCCACGATGCCTTCGCGTAGGTGATGTTGCCCTCCTCATCGAAGCGGGCGAAAGGATAGCATAACACACGACCGCTCGGCAGGGCATACCAAAGATGCTGCTTATCGTAGAGATAAGTCACACGGCCTGCGGAAAACTCCTTTCCGGGGTTCCGCATGGCAGCGGTATAGGCCCGCTCCAGCCCTGACCAGTAAGGCACGGCCCAGCTATTCGCCCGGCGCCACGCGTCGACCATCTTGCGGCTCTCGGCTTCGTTCAGAACTACGTTGTAGATGCGTCCCATCGCCGCGAAGGCGCCGACACCGCCGGCAAAGCCGCAGGCCAGTTCCTGCACCTTGCCGATCTGGCGCTGGTCCTTGTCGACCTCGTCGTAGCCAACGCGGAAGGTCGCAGCAGCGTTGTGCTTGTAGACATCCTCACCCTTGGCGAAGATGTCCAGCTTCATCGCGCCGCTGTTGGTGTTCGACGCCCACGGCGTCACCCGCGCTTCAATCGCAGCCCAGTCGGCCACGACCAGATGCTTGCCTTTGGACGCCATCAGCGCCGGGCGCAGCATCCCCTTGAGCACATCAGTCACGCGCTTGCCGTGGGCCGGCACGATCTGATGACCGCGCACCATAGCGGTGCGAACTAATGCAGGGTCGGCGGCGCACTTGCGGGGGAAGTTGTGGACCTGAAGCCCATACGATGAAGCGCGACCAGTAGCGCTACCTCCTGCAAATACAAATGCTCCTCTAACTCGGCTATCCTCCTCGTCAGCAAGCGATGCGGCGCGACTAAACTTCGCAACGGACGAGGCCCACAGATCATCCGCGCACTGGATAACTTCCGCCACTTCAGCCGGGACTTCATCGGGGTTTTCCTCCGCCAGCGCCAGCAGGTTGGCGCGCACGTTCTTGTCGATGGATAGCTTAGGTTCGCCGTCCTTGTAGACTGTGGCTAAACGGATCGCTTCCGGGCCGACCCGGTCCAAGACCCACTCGCGCATCTTCGGGCTGCGGACCGACGTGACCACGCCTTCAGTAACTTCGCGGACGATTTCTTGTATCTCGACAGCTTCCGCTTCTGCGTAGCGCACAGCCGCCAAAGCCAGAGGTTTATCAAGCAAGACACCCCGGTCATTGATACGCTCATTAACGTGATAGTCGTGCAGTTCACTGGCCGACAACTCCCGCTGCGCCTGACTGATCGCCCGCATAGCACGAACGTCCTGCGCGCCGTATAGCCGGAATTCATCGAACAGAGCCGGATCGTCATTATAAGGCGGAATGCACAGTTGTCGGATAAGCTGCTTGCCTCGATGGTCTTTGCGCATACCCGCACCAACAAACCGGCCCACGTCTTCCAGACTGCCGGGCGCGCAGTTGGCGCGCGCCTGCGCCGCTGTGCAATACCATTGCTCTAGCTTAGGCGTAGGCACATCGAAGTCAGGGCATACAACGTATTCGAATATCAACCTGTCAAAGCCCGCGTTATGAAAACGCATTTGGCCGCCAGCGCGGATGTGCTGCTTGACACGCTCAGGGAAAGGGCGACCGCAAGTCGGCCACCACTCGTCGACCTCTTCGTCGTCAAAAGCCCAGTTAAACAGCAGTAGCTGTGTTGAGGGATGCTGCGCGTAGTTATACGCGCCGGACACCGGAAGGTTGCATTCGCTCCGCGTTTCCGTGTCGCCCCAAAGGATAGATTTTGTCACGGCTGCCTCACTTCAACCGCTACTCGCCGGGGCGGGAAGGGTATGACCCGCCCCGGCTTTCGCTTACCGATTAGACCCGGCGACGGCGACGGGGGGCGTCACCAGCGGCCTCTTCGGTCTGCTCTTCGACATCATCGGCATCACTGTCCGCCGTTGGGGTGTTGGCGTCAAGCGAAGTCCAACCCGTGATTTCAAAGACAGGGGTAAAGATGCGCCCGTAGGACTTGTGCTGATAGTGCTCCTTCTTGAGACGCACCAGCGGCACCGGCTTATCCGGGTTGGTATCAACTTGTTCGGCGATGGCGATAGCCAGTGACTGCACGGCCTTCTTGCCGCCCACCGAGGTGGCCGAGTAGCGGGCTTGCATACCTTCGTCTTCGCCGTTGGTGCAAGCCAGCGTCATGCCAACCTGCATTTCCCAGCCGCGCTTGGACTGCGGCGGAGCGGGTTCCAGTTCCGGCAGCGGCTCCGAAACGCTGGCCATCTTTTCGCCCAGCACTTCGCCGTCGCCCCACGCAATATAGCCGTGGACGA
>JACCDW011996500.1_pt1 | contig 16777 bp, 14 predicted proteins | sample 7449781 | NCBI WGS metagenome assembly JACCDW01 (sample SAMN15323449, study PRJNA562643) | freshwater metagenome | isolation source: river surface water | place: USA:Blue River Watershed | collected 2017-08-18
CGGAATTTGGGATTTATTGCACCCTGGACGGCGGGAAATCTTGGAAGGCCCTGGGCAGCGGATTGCCCACCATTGCCGTGCGCGACATTGACATTCAACGCCGGGAAAACGACTTGGCCATCGCCACGTTTGGCCGGGGATTCTACATTTTGGACGACTACAGCCCGTTGCGCCATTTGAAAAAAGAGACCTTGGACGCCCAGGCAGCTATTTTGCCCATCAAAGACGGTCTAGTTTTTCACACGGCCAATCCATTGGGCTACGGGCCTCCCGGTTTTATGGGTGCATCCTACTTTATGGCCGAGAATCCTCCTATGGGTGCGGTTTTCACCGTACACGTGAAAGACGTGCCGAAAACGCTCAAGGCCGAACGGCTTGAGAAAGAAAAGACCGGCGTAACCGGTTATCCCTCGGCAGAAGCGATTCGTGCGGAAGACCTCGAAGAAAAACCTTACCACTTGTTTGTGATTTCCGACGCCACCGGCAAGGAGGTACGTCGGTTTAGCCAAGCAGCGAGCAAAGGGCTGCAACGCGTGGTTTGGGACGGCGAATTGGGCCGTGTAGACGGCAGCAGCCGCGGGTCTGAGCCGGTAACTACGGCGCCCGGTGCCCATTTTGCTCCGGAGGGCACGTACCAAGTGCGCCTGTACCAAATCCACGGTTTGTCCTCGATCCTTTTGGCCGGTCCAGTCTCCTTTGAGCTGCGCCACCTGAAAAATGGAACCACCCACCCGTCGAATCCAGAGGAAATTGCAGCGCGCAATGCCTTCTGGGCGGCCGCCAATGCCGCTACCCAAGAGGTGGAGGCCGTGGAACAGGCGTACAACCGCTTAAGAGAAACCGTTCGCGACTTGAAAGCCGGTTTCCGGAACACGCCAGGCGCAGAGCTGTCCGATTTGGTACGGGCCAAGAATTTGGAAATCAAATTGGCCGACATTCAGATGGCTTTGTACGGAGACGGCAGCATGAGCAAACGCGAGTTTGAAACCGCACCCGGCCTTACCGATCGATTGGGAAGCGCTACTTGGGGTTCTTGGTCCAACCGATCATTGCCGACCGAGACCATGAAGGCGGAATTGGCTGCCGCGCAAGAGGGCGTGAAAACCTTGACCAAGTCCCTCAACGAAGCCTGGGCCGAAGCGCAGAGCTTGGACGAGCGTTTGGTTCAGGCAGGCGGCATGCGTGTTATTCTGCCGGATGTCTTGAAGTGAGTACGGCAACAGGCTAAATGCAAAGGGCGCCCCGCTGGGGCGCCCTTTTTTTTGACCCTACTCGCCCATAAAAAAGCCCCGCGGGTGCGGGGCTTTGAGGGATAAGCGGACCGTTGCAGCTCGTATGAATACGAATTACCAGCGGTAAACAAAGGCGTTGATCGTCATACCGGCACCAACAGAAGCAAAAAGAAGCAAGTCTCCCCGCTCTATTTTGTGTCCTTGGTACTGGGTTTTGAGAACCAGATCGAGCAAGGTGGGAACCGTTGCAACAGAAGAATTGCCCAACCACTGAATGCTCATGGGAGCAATGGATTCCACGTCTTCGATCTTCATGTCGTACAGGCGATGCAACCGTTCTACAACGGCGTGGTCCAATTTGGAATTGGCCTGGTGGATGAAGATTTTTTTGATTTCGGAAAGGTGAACTCCTGCGTTGTCCATGGCGGCTTTCATTCCGTCGGGAACGTAGCGGAGCGCAAACTCGTAAATCTTGCGGCCCTTCATTTTGATGAGCATCTCTTTGGGGTCCGAACCCGGCTTGTTGGAAGGATTGGACTTCAGGTAATAAGCGATGTCGTCTGCGGTGTAGGTCTGCATGGCCCGGCCCAAGATGTTGGAAGGTCGGTCTTCCCCGGCCTCAAGGACCACGGCTCCTGCCCCATCGGCAAAAATCATGGAGTCCCGGTCGTGTACGTCCAAAACGCGCGAAAGCATTTCGTTGCCCACTACCAAGGCGCGTTTGGCGTGGCCGGCCATCATGTAGGAATGCGCCGTTAAGACGGATTGTACCCAGCCGGGGCACCCGGCGAGTACGTCAAATGCGACGGCATTTGGGTTTCGGATGCCCAACCCTGCTTTGACCCGAGAGGCCAGTGTGGGCATTTGGTCGTTGTGGCGAGAGCCGAACGCCAAGTCGCCAAAATTGTGGGTAACGATGATGAGGTCCAAGGTTTCCGGATCGATGCCGGAGTCTACCAGGGCATGGGCCGCTGCGCGGGTACCCAACGTCGAACACAATTCTTCGGGGTTGGCCCACCGACGCTCCCGAATCTCGGTTATCTGCTCAAATTTTTGAATAATAACTTCGTTGGAATGCGGAAAAGGATGGCCCTTTTCGTCGTAAAATTCCTTGTCCAGAAATGCACTGTTCGGTACAATTTGGTCCGGAATCACGCTGCCCGTCCCAATGATGCTCACGGAGATACTCATGGGTGCAAAGGTACCGAATCCCCGCGAAAGCCCGTACCTTTGTGGGATGAATCCACACGAATCCTTGGAAGACCGCGACTTGGCCCATTCTTTTGGGTCGGTAGAAACGCCTCTGCGCCCGGATGCCTTTGCCCTGAGTGACGAGGAGAAAATCGAACGCATCGAAGGTGCTGTGCGCACGATCTTGGATACGTTGGGCATGGATTTAACCGACGATTCGTTGCAAGGAACGCCTCGGCGGGTCGCTAAAATGTATGTGAAAGAGACGTTTGGCGGTTTGAATCCGCAGCGTAAACCTTCCTTGAATACGTTTGAAAACAGCTACCAATACGGCGAGATGCTGGTGGAAAAGAACATTGTGGTGTACTCCACGTGCGAACACCACATGCTTCCCATTGTGGGGAGGGCCCACATCGCCTATTTGAGTCAAGAAAAGGTCATCGGGTTGAGTAAAATGAACCGCATTGTCGACTTTTACGCCAAACGCCCGCAGGTGCAAGAACGGTTGACCCGCCAAATTGTGGCCGCCTTGCAAGAAGCCTTGGGCACCCCGGATGTGGCCTGCATCATCGATGCCAAGCATTTGTGCGTGAACGCGCGCGGGATTCGGGACATCGACAGCAGCACGGTTACCGCCGAATACGGCGGCCGTTTCTTGGCGGAAGAAAAACTTCGCCGGGACTTGATGGACTACATCCGCTTGGACACAAAATTTGGCGCATGAGTTTGCAGATCTATAACACGCTTTCGGGTCAAAAAGAACCCTTTGTGGCCTTGCACCCTCCCCATGTTGGGCTCTACGTGTGCGGTCCGACGGTATACTCCGATGTACACTTGGGCAATGTGCGCACTTTTCTGAGTTTCGATCTGGTGTTTCGGTATTTGAAGCACCTCGGATTTCAGGTTCGGTACGTTCGGAACATCACCGATGCGGGGCACTTGGAAAACGATGCCGACGAAGGCGAGGACAAGATTGCTAAAAAAGCCCGCTTGGAGTCGTTGGAACCCATGGAAATTGTCCAACGGTACACCGTAGGTTTTCGCGAGGTCATGCGTCAATTCAACGCCCTCCCTCCCAGCATTGAACCGACCGCCACGGGCCACATTGTGGAACAAATCGAGGCGTGCAAACTCCTCTTGGAACGTGGCCTGGCCTACGAAGCAAACGGTTCTATTTATTTTGACGTGGAGACCTACCGCCAGACGCACGACTACGGAAAAGTATCGGGCCGGGTGGTGGAAGAATTGATGGCGGGTACCCGGGATTTGGACGGACAATCCGAGAAACGGAATCCGATGGATTTTGCCTTGTGGAAAAAAGCGTCGCCCTACCACATCATGCGGTGGCCTTCTCCTTGGGGGGAGGGATTTCCCGGCTGGCACTTGGAGTGTTCCGTGATGAGCACCAAGTATTTGGGAACATCGTTCGACATTCACGGCGGTGGCATGGACTTGAAATTCCCCCACCACGAATGCGAGGTGGCCCAGAACAACGGGTGCAACGGGACCGACGGCGCTCGGGTATGGATGCATGCCAACATGCTTACGCTCAACGGCAAACGCATGTCCAAGAGCACAGGAAATACCTTGCTCCCCGGCGAATTGTTCAGCGGAGACACCCCGCACTTGACCCAGGGATTTGCCCCTTCGGTGGTGCGTTTCTTCATGCTGCAAGCGCATTACCGGAGTGTGTTGGACTTCAGCAACGATGCCCTGCTCGCAGCGGAAAAGGGCTTTGACCGACTGATGGCAGCCCTTGCACTTTTGGAGTCCCGCAAGGAGCACCAGTTTGCTGGGCCCAGTGCGTGGTCCGTTTCCGCATGGCAAGAAGCCTGCACAGCGGCCATGAACGACGACTTCAACAGCCCCATTCTCATTGCCCACTTGTTTGAAGCCGTAAAAGCCATTCAGGCAGATGCGGACGGCCGGGAACGGTTAACGGACGCAGATGCACATGCATTGTTGGTCGATTTGAATTCCTGGTTGTACGATGTTCTGGGGTTGCAAGCTGCAGCCACCGAAGGATCCGAAACCTTGGCCACCGCTTTGGACGCCGCTATGGAGGCCGTTATCCAGTTGCGCCACAAAGCTCGCGCAGAGAAAGACTTCCAAACCAGCGATGCCATCCGTGGGTGGTTGGCGCAAGGAGGAATCGTGTTGAAGGATGGCAAAGACGGCACGACCTATGCGGTGGAGCGGTGATTATTTGAAAGGAGCGACTCCCGTGACCCTTAGAAAAATAGCCGAGAACCTGGCTGCCCTACCCCTTCTCCTCCTCGTAGGGGTGTACCGCTATGGGATTTCCCCTTTTACCCCGGCGTCCTGCAGGCATACCCCAACTTGTTCTGCATACATGGTAGAGTCCATTCGCGAATGGGGCGCTTTGCGGGGAAGCTGGATGGGGCTTCGCCGTCTTGCCAAATGCCACCCGTGGGGAACATCGGGATACGACCCGGTCCCAAAAAACACGCACCCCAATAGGGAACAATCGACCTTTTGATTCTTTACCTTTAAACCATGTTGGCATCTACCTCCTTTACCTGGGCCGCGGAAAACGGTCTAGACCTCGGCTTTTTCACGCTGCGATACTACAGTTTGCTTTTTGCAGGCGGATTTTTCTTGGGTTACCGGCAAATGCGCAAGTGGTTCTCGGAGGCCGGACTTACTCAAGATCAATTGGACACCCTGCTCACCACGATGGTGGCAGCTACCGTGGTCGGTGCGCGACTGGGACACGTGTTTTTTTACGACTGGGCCTATTACCAAGATCACCTGGTTGAGATTTTATACGTTTGGGAAGGGGGGTTAGCCAGCCACGGAGCGGCTGCAGCCATTTTAGTTGCCATGTTCTGGTACGCCAAATACGTGATTCGGAAGCCGTATTTATGGATGATGGACCGGCTTGTCATAACCGTGGCTCTGGCGGCGGTGTGCATTCGGACCGGCAACTTGATGAATTCAGAGATTTATGGCGAGCCCACCAATTCGGTGGCCCAAACCGTCTTTGCCCGCCCCGTTTTGGACTTGATTGAAAACCATTACGGACATGCATTGGCATCGGCCCGCCTGGAACCCGACGAACAACGACCGGATTTAGTCACGGACTCCCTTTCGCTGCCTGCGTACCGTTTGGTGGTGAAACCCGTGCAAGGCATGGGACCGGGCGAGTTGGAAGCACTGTGGCAAGGACAGCTTCTCCCCCACTTGCAGGCCCGTCCCGTGGATCGGATGCATTTTATTGGGGCCTCGTCCGAAAAAATCGTACCTCTCGAGAACGGAGAAGTCGCCTTGTTGGGCTACGGAATCCCACGCCACCCCACCCAGGTGTACGAGGCCGTCTTTTATTTATTGGTCTTCCTCTTTTTGATGCGCCGGTCTCGACAAGGGGACTTAGAACGCCCGGGACGGACCTTTGGATGGTTCTTGGTGGGCGTATTTGGATTTCGAATTGCCGTCGAGTTTTTCAAGGCGAACCAAAGCGCATTTGAAGCCGGAATGGCCCTGAATATGGGCCAATGGTTGAGTTTGCCGCTTGCCGTTGCAGGCGGTTATTTCGTTTGGGCTTCTTTCCAAAAGGAAAAGAACGCATCGCATTCTTGATTTTGCCATGAAAAAAACAATCCAAAAAGTGGGCATGGCCCTGCTGTTGCTCGCGGGGGTCGGTTTTGTAGCCTTGCAGATTGGGCCCGCCTGCCAAAGACAAAATGCAGGTTCGGTATCCGAAAACCCAGAAACAACCCAAGAGGATCCTGCCTCTTATTCTCCTCCGTTCACGCAAGAGGGCGTCGGTGCATTTGTGTCCTCCAATACAAGCGACACGCTTCAAAACTTCCGGGTGGAAGTGGCCGAACGTTCGGAGGAGGTGCAGTACGGCATGATGTACCGAAAAGAAATGGCCGAAGACATGGCCATGGTGTTCCTGATGGGTGCGGAGGAACCTCAGAGTTTTTGGATGCGGAACACCTATGTTTCTTTGGATATTGTCTTTGTCAACGGACAAGGAGCTGTAGTCAGCATTCAAGAAAACTGCACCCCCCTGACGGACACCCCCCGCCCTTCGGAGGGACCGGCCAGTGTGGTCGTTGAAGTACCGGGAGGAACGGCCAAACGCATTGGATTATCCCCCGGAGATCGATGGGTTTGGAAGAGGATATGACTATTGGTCGAAAATAAAACCGCCCGCTCCCTATCAATCGGAGCGGGCGGTTTTTTATAACGACACCAGGCGGGATGCGAAACGGCCCGAAACGGGGTTGTCTGTTCGCTCTTCCGCGGGGTTATTTCTTGCCCAATCCTGCTTCCTGCATGGGGTTGCCCGGACGACCACCGCGGCCGGAGTTGCTAGGAGACCATTCCAGATGCATTTGAACTTGAGCGGGCCACACGTTGTTTTCGGTGTCGATGTCGGCTGTCTCCAACTGCGGGTCTAGCTCTATCTTCACTGCCTTTCCTGGAAGAGGGAAGGTTTTTACAAATTGAGTTTCGTTGCGCAACCAGACCTCGGCAGGGAGACGCTCGTCGATGACCTGTCCGTTTTCCAAGGTGAAACGAATCAAAACCGGCATGATTAGTCCGCCGCGGTTGGCAATGGTCAATTCGTGAAAAACCGTTCCAGCACGCTTGTCTGCTGCGCTTTTCCAGGTTTCCATTTGGCTCTTGGCCAGGGTGGCTTCCGCCTTGGTCAACTCGGAGCGCTTGTAGGCCGTGTTGTAAAAGTCCGATGCTTCCGGTACTCGGTCCACCACAGTGGGCGGGTTGTTCTTTTGGTTGCGGGGGTAGCCGATGTGGGCGTTGCGCTTACTGCGCTCCAATTCTACACGGCGGGCCTTGGCTTGGTCCGGAAATTCGGGCATGCCGGCCATGCGCACTTGGACAAGGGCTTGGTCGCAGGGTTCGGTGGTGTAAAACCATCCGCGCCAGAACCAGTCCAGGTCTGTGCCGCTGGCGTCTTCCATCGTGCGGAAAAAGTCCGCAGGAGAAGGGTGTTTGAACGCCCAGCGCTCGCAGTAGGTTTTAAAGGCAAAGTCGAACAATTCGCGGCCCAAAACCGTCTCCCGGAGGATGTTAAGGGCGGTGGCCGGCTTGCCGTAAGCGTTGTTGCCAAATTGCAGCAACGATTCTGAATTGGTCATGATGGGAACCTGCTCGCTGGCGGGAGATTTCATGTAATCCACAATCTTGTAGGCCGGACCCCGTCGGGCGGGATAATCCCGGTCCCACTCCACCTCGGTGAGGTACTGCACAAAGGTGTTGAGGCCCTCGTCCATCCACGTCCAGTCGCGTTCGTCGGAGTTGATGATCATGGGGAAGAAATTGTGGCCCACCTCGTGGATGATCACGCCAATCATGCCGTATTTGGTGCCTTCGGAGTAGGTGCCGTCTTTCTCGGGGCGCCCGCCGTTGAAGCAAATCATGGGGTATTCCATGCCGATGTCTGCGGTATGCACGGAAATGGCCCGGGGATAGGTGTAGTCTACGGTGTACTTGGAGTAGGTGGCTATGGTGTGGGCCACAACGCGGGTGCTGTATTGTTCCCACAGCGGATTGCCCTCCTTGGGGTAGAAACTCTCGGCCAGTATGGTCTTGCCTCCCACTTTAACCGCCATGGCATCCCAAATAAATTTGCGCGACGTAGCAAAGGCAAAGTCCCGGACGTTGGTGGCTTTGAACTCCCAGATTTTGGAGGACTTGGCCCGGCCTTTTTCGGCCGCTTCGGCCTCTTTTTGGGTAACCACCAAGACCGGTTTGTCGAAACTGGTGCGGGCTTTTGCGTACCGTTTGCGCTGTTCGGAGGTGAGCACATCGGTCTCGTTCTGGAGTTCACCCGTTGCTGCCACCAAGTGGTCCGCTGGTACGTGGATGCGGACCCGATAATTTCCGAAGGGAAGGGTAAACTCGCCCATGCCCAGGAATTGTTTGTGCTGCCATCCCACGTTGTCTCCGTACACGGCCATGCGTGGGAAGAACTGGGCCAAGGTGTACAGGGTGTTGTTCTCCTCTTTGAAATGTTCGTACCCAGACCGACCGCCGTCTTGCATCCGGTCGTTGATGGTAAAATGCCAGGCCATTTGAAGTTGCAGGGTCTGACCGGGGCGCAACGGCTGGGGCAGATCTACGCGCATCATGGTATTTACCACGGTGTACTTCAGGGGTTTTCCGGCTTGGGCCATCTCGTCGATGGTGAATCCGCCTGGAAAGTCGTAAAAGAAGTCCTCCAAGCGTTCCGGAGTCATTTTGTCCGAAAGCGCATTCCCTCGTCGGGTTTGCTGGGACATGGAGTTGGGATTCTTCTCGTTTTGGTCCAACTGCAGCCACACGTACGACAACGCGTCTGGTGACCGGTTGGTGTAGGTCAGGGTACCCTTTCCTTTCAGGGTGTGGGTGTCCTCGTTGAGCCACACCTCCAAATCGTAGTCCGCTTGCTGCTGGTAGTAGGCCGCGCCGGGGGCGCCGCTTGCGGTGCGGTAGCTGTTGGGGGTCGGGAGTTCCGTACCCAACTGGCGAAATTTGGATTGGTTGGTTCGGTCAAAGGGAACCGACTGGGCCATGGCCGTTCCGCAAAGAAGCAAAGCAGCAGCAAAGGATAAAAAGGAATACGAGCGCATGCAGGATAGATTAATCGTTTAGGGGGTGCCCGTAAAGTAGGGCAAAAGCAAATAAAGGGTCAAAAACAAAGTGCCGCCGGAACAGAAAAACACCCATTCCTTGGGACGCCATTTGGCCGCCGATTCCAGTAAGGTGGCTGCCGACAGGGCCACCAAAACAACGGCCATTTGCCCCAGTTCGATTCCTCCCGTGAAAGCCAAAAGAGAAACAAAGTCCAATTCGTCGTTGAGGAGCATTCCGCGAAAGTCTTTGGCAAAGCCCAGTCCGTGGATAAGGCCAAATACGGCGGCACCCCAAGCCCGTCGGTATCCTTTGGGGCGGATGGAACGGGGATGCAAATTGGCAAGTGCCGTGACCAATAAGGTCAAAAGAATGGCGATTTCCACGACGCGCTCGTTCAAAGGAACTCCTGCAGACATGGCAACCACCAAACTCACGGTGTGGCCCACGGAAAACAATGCGGTTGCAGATGCCCACTGCCGCCAATGCTCCAAGCCATAGACCGACACCAGGACCACCAAGAAAAGGAGATGGTCCCACGCGTGCAGGTCAACAATGTGGAAGAAACCCAGTTCTACAAATACACTTCCGGAGTTCATGGCGGTGCGAATCTACGGAATTTGCACCGTCCACCGGTCGTCGTCTTCCTTGAAGGCATGCGAGGATCTGAACTCCCCGCGCCGGACGTGCACCAGGTTCATTTGCTTGGGAAAGGATGCCCGAAGGGCGCGGTGATACACAAAAAGCGTTTTGCCTTGAGGGTCTGGAGCTTTGGACTTCCAGCGGAGGACCGTGGACTCCGGCGAGGAGACCCGGCTGATCAACTCCCAATCGATCTTTTTTCTACCGATGGATGCGCCCATTTGCCCTTGAAGCCAGGAGGCAACGGCGGTATCCACCCGGATTCCCGACTCATCCAGCCGCAGTTTGCGGTTCGGTCGGGCGGCGTTGTAGGCGGTCTCCAGGTCGTCGGTAAAGAGTTTTTGTTCCCAAATCCACAGCTTGGCTTCCGGAAAATACCGGCACTCGGCAACGCCCACGTAGTATTCGTGTTCGGCCCTTCCAGCGGCTCCGAGCAAGGCCAAGATCACCAAAACCAGCCCCCGGCTCCAACCGAGCAAAAAGGCGCGCGCATGTTGGGCTCTGGGTGGACGCTTACTGGATATTCCGAATTTCACAATGGCAAGTTACTACCTTTGGGACCATGTTGAAAACGATTCTCCTGGGTGCGGCATTGGCCGCGTCGGCTGGGCTTACTGCGGCGACTGGCGCGCGTCCGGCGTTGGAATTGGTCCCTGCGGACACCGTCCGGAACGTCTCTTATGTCCCGTTTCCGGGAGCTTTGGTTGCCCAAGTGGCCCAAGCCAAGTCGGTATCCGGGGAGTGGGCTTGTGAACCGGCGGTTGCTTTGGATCCCAATGAGCCCTACCGCGCGGCCATAGGAACCGTATTGAACCGCGTGCACACCAGCACCACAATGGGCGCCTCGTGGGAGAGCCAAACCCTTTCCTCCCCCCTGGGTGTGTACGGAGATCCCGTTTTGGCCTATTCCCCCGACGGTCGGCTGTACTACTTCCATCTGTCCGACTCCGAAGGCAAGGGGTGGAAATCTCCGGGGCACCTGGACCGCATGGTGGTGCAGTGGTCAGACAACCACGGCAAAAGCTGGTCCAGCGGTGCAGGCATTGGGTACAACCCGCCCAAAGACCAAGACAAGGAATGGGTGTACATAGATCCACGCAACGGCTCTTTGCACCTGACGTGGACCGAATTCGATTCCTACGGATCCAAAAAAGCATCGGACCGGTCCCGGATCCGGTATGCCCAGTCCACCGACCGAGGTGCTACATGGAGCAAACCCGTGACCCTCTCCCTTTTGGAAGGGGATTGTTTGGACGACGACGGAACCACCGAAGGCGCCGTACCTGCCATGGACGGCATGGGGCGGTTGCATGTGGTTTGGTCCCGTGGAGGCAAATTGTGGTACAACCGCAGCGACAACGCCGGCGCTACTTGGTTGCCCAAAGAACGCACCATCGGGACGCAACTGGGCGGATGGACTTTTTCCATTCCGACATTGGGACGCGCCAATGGGCTTCCCTTTACGGTTTGCCGAGGCAATCAAGACGTTCTGACCATGTACGGCACCTCCCAGCGGGATGTTGCTCGACTCTGGATTCTGCCTTCGCGGGACCAAGGGGAACATTGGCAAGACCCCATTGAATTCCGACCCGACCCCGGCTGTTTGCATGCTTTCTTCGGCGCATTATCGGTAGACCCAACCACCCAAAACCTGCATGCCGTTAGCTACGCGCAACAGAACGATCTCTCCATCGTTACCTACTACAGCCGATCCACCGACGGCGGACATACCTGGACCCATCTTCCCATCCAAAAAACCGGTTTTCAAGCTACGCCGGGCGTCTTTTTTGGCGACTATAACCACATCGCTGCCCAGAAAGGCGTCGTTTATGCCGTTTGGACGGAGCAACACCAAGGGGTTAATTCGGTTTGGTGCCTTTCGTTGAACGAGCAGGAACTTTTTGGAGATTCCCCTGGACGTTAATCTCCAGCAACCTTTTATACCCATGCCAACCTCCGCCCTCAATTTGCTGCTCGCGTCTACTTCTACAGTGCACGGGGCTCCTTACTTGTCTTACCTCAAGGACGCTGTTTTGAATCATTTCGCAGGATGCAAGACGGTGGCATTTGTGCCGTTTGCGCGTCCCGGCGGCATCACCTGGGACGCGTACACCGCAAGGCCCCAAGCCGTTTTTGACGAATGGGGTCTGACCCTCCGAGGGATTCACACCTGGAAAACTCCGGAGGCCGCGTGCGAGGAAGCCGATGGTTTTTTCACCGGCGGCGGAAATACCTTTCTCTTGCTCCAAACCTTACAAGACCAGGGCTGGATAGATGTATTGGACCAGGCCGTTCATTCCGGGAAGCCGTACATGGGTAGCAGTGCCGGCACCAACATTGCAGGCCTGTCCATCGGGACCACCAACGACATGCCCATTGCCCACCCCAAAAGCTTCTCTGCCTTTGGTTGGGTTCCCTTTAATCTGAACCCGCATTACCTGGCTCCAGATCCATCGTCTACCCACATGGGTGAAACCCGAGACCAGCGCATTGCCGAATTCCATGCCTTTCATTCGCAACCGGTCTTGGGGCTGCGGGAAGGCAGTTGGCTCCGAGTTGTTGCGGGGCAGACCCACCTGAACGGCCCCCTGCCCGCCCGCTTGTTTCAGCCGGGTAGCGAACCATCGGAAATTGCTCCCGGACGCCTGCTCCTCGGGGATTAACCGTACCTTTACAGCATGAAACGCAAGGCGGTTTTGATGATCCTAGACGGCTGGGGCATTGCAAAAGATAAGTCCGTATCCGCCGTTGATTTGGCTCAAACTCCCTTCATGGACAGCTTGGTGGGCATCTACCCTTCTGCCCAGTTGGAGGCGAGTGGATTGGCCGTTGGCCTGCCAGAAGGGCAAATGGGCAATTCCGAAGTGGGCCACACCAACCTGGGTGCCGGACGCGTGGTGTACCAAGATCTGGTTAAAATTTCGCTCGCTGCCCAAGACGGAAGCCTGGCCCAAAATGCAGGCTGGAAAAGACTTATAGCCTACTGCAAAGCCGAAAACAAACCGCTGCACCTGCTGGGTTTGGTTTCTGACGGGGGAGTACACAGCCATGTGGACCACCTGGAGGCCTTGCTGCGTTTGGCACATTCCGAAGGTCTTTCCCAGGTGTATGTTCATGCATTTACCGACGGGCGAGATACTGACCCTAAAAGCGGTGTCGGCTTTTTACGTCGGATCTCCCATGTTTGCGCAGAAACCGGCGCCCAAATTGCCACCCTCACCGGTCGGTATTTTGCTATGGATCGAGACAACCGCTGGGACCGCGTGGCGAAGGCCTACAACGCTCTGGTTCATGGCGCCGGAACTCCATGCGCGGACGGCGTAGAGGCCCTCCAAAACGCATACTCCAATGGCATAACCGACGAGTTTGTTGAACCTTTGGTTTGCACGCAACCCAACGGACTGCCTATAGCTACCGTCCACGAAGACGACGCGGTTCTTGTATTCAACTTCCGCACCGATCGCGGTCGGGAGATTACCCAAATGTTGACCCAGCAAGCGTTTCACGAGCAAAACACCGCACCCCTCCGCCTGCATTTTGCCACCTTAACGCGCTACGATGCTTCCTTTCGAGGAGTGGATGTCCTCTTTGAAAAGGACGACCTCCAACAAACGTTGGGCGAAGTTTTGTCCGACAACGGACTTCGGCAAGTCCGAATTGCCGAGACCGAAAAATACCCGCATGTCACCTTCTTCTTTTCAGGCGGCCGGGAATTGCCCTTCCCGGGTGAGGAACGCATTTTGCGTCCTTCTCCATCGGTAGCTACCTACGACCTTCAACCCGAAATGAGTGCCCCGGATTTGCGGGACGCCCTGATTCCCGTGCTCCAAAAAGGAGAGGTGGACTTTGTGTGTCTCAATTTTGCCAATCCGGACATGGTGGGCCATACCGGGAACCTGGAAGCGGCCATCCGCGCGGTGGAAACCGTCGATGCCTGCGCACAAGCCGTTGTTGATGCGGGCCTCAAAACCGGTTACACCTTTTTCATCATCGCAGACCACGGCAATGCCGATTGCATGCGGAACCCCGACGGCACGCCCAATACTGCCCACACGACACAACCGGTCCCCTTCTTTGCCGTAGGCAACGAAACCCCCGGCATGCAGCTGTACAACGGCGTTTTGGGCGACATGGCCCCTACTTTGTTACATTGGCTTAACGTTCCGCAACCGGCGGCCATGACCGGTCAAAACCTGCTTCACCCGTGATTATTAAAACCTCTGAAGAAATCGAGCTCCTGCGCGCGAGCGCCCTATTGGTGTCCAAAACCTTGGGAATGCTCGCTTCCGAAATCAAGCCGGGCGTCACGGGTTTGCACTTGGACCAATTGGCCGAGTCGTTTATCCGCGACCACGGCGGCGTTCCCGGATTTAAAGGCATGTACGGTTTCCCTAACTCCCTTTGTCTGTCGCTTAACGAAATGGTGGTACACGGAATCCCCTCCAACCGACCGTTGGAAGATGGAGACATCTTGTCCGTGGATTGCGGCGTTTTGATGAACGGCTACTACGGCGACCACGCCTATACCTTTCCCGTGGGCAATGTCAGCGAAGACACCCAAAAACTGCTGCGCGTAACCAAGGAAAGCCTCTATGTGGGTATCGATAAAATGCGCGAAGGCAACCGGGTAAACGACATTGGGCACGCCATCCAAAAGCACGCCGAGTCCGCCGGATACGGCGTCGTTCGGGAACTCGTCGGACACGGTTTGGGAAGGGACCTGCACGAGGAGCCCCAAGTCCCCAACTACGGGAAACGCGGCACCGGTAAACTCTTGCAAAACGGCCTTGTTCTAGCCATTGAACCCATGATCAACCGCGGCACCCACCGGGTTATCCAACTTAAGGACGGATGGAGCATTGTGACGGCAGATAAAAAGCCTTCTGCTCATTTTGAGCACGACGTCGCTTTGATCGACGGCCGCCCCGTGGTCCTCTCCACGTTCGACTATATTTACGACGCCTTGGGACTCCCCAAGCAAGATCCCCTTTTCGTATGATCCGCTGGGCCCTTCGCTATGTCCCCCGTCCTTGGTTGATCCGACTGAGCTATGTCCTCCAGTGGGTGGCTCCCCTCATTTGGGCGGGAAAACGCTTTACCGACCCGATCGATGGGCGGTCCTACCGCACTTTTTTGCCCTACGGCTACGGAGACCAAATCCGCGAAAACGCGCTGGCACCCGGTACCCACTCCCTGGAACGCCACCGCCTGCTCTGGATTTACCTCAACCGCCATACCGATTTCTTTGAACGCCCCCAACAGCTTTTGCACATTGCTCCCGAACAGTGCTTCCACGGACGGTTCAAGCGCCAAAAAAACCTAACCGTTCTCACTGGAGACATCGAATCGCCGCTTGCCGACCTCCACTTTGACTTGCATCACATACCCTTGGAAGACAACCGGTTCGACGTCGTCTTCTGCAACCATGTCCTGGAACACGTCACCGACGACGCCCAGTGCCTTCGCGAACTGCATCGGGTCATGAAACCCGGCGGATGGGGACTTTTCCAAGTTCCATTCGTCCCTACCCAAATGGCGACCGACGAGGACCCCAGCATCACAGACCCTGCGGAACGCCAGCGCCGATTTGGCCAGTACGACCACGTACGCATTTACGGCCAGGACTACCCAAATCGCCTTCAGGCCGCCGGATTCCAGGTAGAAACGGTCCACATGGAGAAACGGCTTTCGGTCGAAGAATTTGAAAGGTTCTGCCTCCCTCCGGGGGAACCCTTGTACATCTGCCGCAAGCCCATTTCCTAATGGAATGACCCCCGCAGGATCGGGCAAGATTCCGGTTGTTGAGAGCAAAAAAAAAACCGCCCAAAGGCGGTTTTTTCGTTTTAGACGGACTGCTTACAGCATGCCTGCCAACACGGCGGCCATCTTTTCTTCTTCCTGACGGGCCAACTCCGGATCCACGAGGATACGGCCAGAATGCTCGTCGGTAACAATCTTCTTGCGTTGCGCAATTTCCATTTGGCGCTGGGGAGGAATCATAAAATACGAACCTGCAGACGCACCCCGCTCGATGCTCACAACCGCCAAACCGTTATTCACTTTACCACGAATGCGGTGGTACGCGGCAAACAAACGCTCATCGATCTGGGTTGCCAACTCCTTACTCTTGGCCTCCAAAGCCAATTCCTCCTTAGAGGTCTCTGCCAGGATGCCGTCCAACTCCCCTTGCTTGAACTGAAGGTGGCTGGTACGCTCATTCAATCGCTCCTCAACCGAAGCCGTCAATTCTTTTTTATGGGCAATTTTGGCATCGAATTCCTTGATTTTCTTGTTGGCCAATACAATCTCCAACTCTTGGAATTCAATCTCCTTAGCAATCGCATCAAACTCGCGGTTGTTGCGCACGTTATTCTGTTGCTCCTGGTATTTGGCAATCTTCTCCTGAGCCTCTTTGATACCCGCTTTCTTGCCTTTTATCTCGGCCTCCAATTCCTTGGTCTCGCGGTTTAATTTATCCGTCCGGGTCTGTAGTCCGGCAATTTCATCTTCCAAATCACGCACTTCCAAGGGAAGTTCACCGCGAAGGTTGCGAATTTCGTCAATGCGACGGTCGATGATCTGCAAGTCGTACAGCGCGCGCAGCTTCTCTTCAGCCGTAGTTTCTTTGGTCTTTGCCATGATTATGAAATCGTTACAGGGTTGGTGCGTGTATCCGCGCCAAGGACGGCAAAATTACGGAAATTTTCGCGAATCTTAGCAACGATTATTTCAACGGTGTGCTGTTCGCTTTCCCCATGCCCCACATCGACCAACGCACAACGTGCATCGGCATCAAAAAACCGGTGGTACTTGACATCGCCTGTTATAAACAGCTGAGCACCTGAGCGTTGCGCTTGTTCCAAAAGCTCTCCACCGGACCCGCCACACACGGCCACTCGGGTAATCGGCCCGTCGGGAATCTTCGTATGCTTGACGGCCGTAGACCCCGTCGCCTCTTTAATCTGAGCAAGTGCCTCCTCCCAGGATTTTCCCTCGACCCATTCTCCCACCGCACCAAATCCAACATCGGACCATTCGCGCCCATTTTCCACCCAGTAGTGGGCGACTTCCTCGTATGGATGCGCTTTTTTTAGGGCTTGGACAAC
>JACCDW011562646.1_pt1 | contig 16774 bp, 3 predicted proteins | sample 7449781 | NCBI WGS metagenome assembly JACCDW01 (sample SAMN15323449, study PRJNA562643) | freshwater metagenome | isolation source: river surface water | place: USA:Blue River Watershed | collected 2017-08-18
CGCCCCGGTGATCAAGCACCAAACTAACAGCGCGTTCGCGCACCTCGGGTGAAAAACGGTTTGATTTCTTGCTCATGGCTCCATCTTCTCAAAGTGTGGAGCCTCCTCAAAATCCGGGGCGATTCATGATGCTGGTGTCACTTCACATCGATAGATGACTCCATCAAAATTTTGACATCTCCAGAACAGTTAGTCACTACTGTTTTGTTTGCTTTTATTGGTTGTTTTCTACATCAGGCGATGAGTTCTGAGTGACATTCCCAACGACAGCCAACCCCTCCCAATCCGTCGTGTACCCCGACGACATCCTCTCTTGCTTCATCGCCCACAGCTTCCGTGCCCGAGGTGCGCCCGCACTGGCCAGCTTCAGCGTGCCGCGTCCATAGCGTTGATTCACCTGGTCCATCGCGTCCATCAGGCGCACGCGGTTTTCGGGCATCACTTCATCAAAGTCCAGCGTCAGTTGTTCGCGGGTAGCCGGCTGCAGGTCCATGAGCATCACGCCCGCTTTGGCGTACTTGAAGCCGGGGCGGTAGATGCGTTTGATGATGGCGTTGGCCGCTTGCGTGATGTGCGCGCTGTCGCTGGTGGGCGAGGGCAGAGGGATGCTCGCGCTGCGGCTGTATTGGGGGTCTTGTTTCCTGAATGGGCTGGTGCGGATGAAGGCCATGATGTGGCCGGTATGGCTGTTTTGGCGGCGCAGTTTCTCGGCGGCACGGCACGCGAATTCGGTGATGGCTTCTTGCAGCTCGATCAACTCCGTTACCGGGTGGCCGAAGCTCCGGGTGCAGGCAATTTGTTGCTTGGCCGGGGGTTCGTTTTCAAACTCAATGCACGGCACGCCGTTGAGTTCGCGCACGGTTTTTTCCAGCACCACCGACCATCCAGCCTTGGCCGCTGCGGGGTTCATGCGTTGCAGATCCAGCGCGGTGTGCACGCCGTTCTCTCGAAGCTGTGCGCCGATCTTGCGGCCGACACCCCAGACGTCACCCACTTCGGTGGCCTGCAGCAGAGCTGCCAGTTCTTGCGCGTTGCACGCGCCCAGGTGGCAGATTTGCGCATGGTGGGCGGGGTAGCTGCCCGGTTTGCGTTCGGCACTCTTGGCGATGGCGTTGGCTAATTTGGCGAGGGTCTTGGTGGGGCCGATGCCGATGCAAGTCGGGATGCCGATCCACTGGTGAATGCGCCTGCGGATGATGCGGGCGCGGCGTACCAAGTCGCCGGGGATGCCGCTCAGGTCGATGAAGCTTTCATCGATGGAATAGACCTCTTGCATGTGGCCCAGGCCTGCGGCCAGCGTCATCATGCGGTCGCTCATGTCTCCATACAAGGCGAAGTTGGCCGACAGGGCGACGAGTCCCGCCTCTTCTTCAAAGTGCCGGATCTTGAACCACGGTGCGCCCATCTTGATGCCGAGCGCTTTGGCTTCGTCACTACGGGCAATGGCACAACCGTCGTTGTTGGACAGGACGACGAGCGGGCGGTTTTGCAGCTTGGGCTGGAACACGCGTTCACAGCTGCAGTAGAAGTTGTTGCCGTCGACCAGGGCGAGCATGTCAGACCGCGTGCTGAACGATGCTGGCCACGACCACGCCCCAAACCTCGATCGCTTGGCCATCGTTGGGCACGATGTCGGCAAAGTCGGGATTGGCCGCGACCAGGCGGAAATCTTTGGCGCCGGTGTGCAAGGTTTTGCAGGTGAAATCGCCATCGACCACGGCGATGACGATGTGCCCGCTCTCGGGTTTGATCGCCCGGTCCACCAACACGACCGAGCCATCCAAGATGCCCGCGTCGCGCATGGAATGGCCGCTCACGCGCAGCATGAACGTGGCCTGCGGGTGCTTGATCAACTGGTTCATGAGGTCGATGCGCTCGACCTGGTGATCCTCTGCGGGGGAGGGGAAACCGGCTTGCACGCTGGCCGGGAATGACTTGACCCAGAAGGGACCGGGGGGCAGGGGCTGGGGGGTGGAAAGGTTGGGCACGATGTCGCCAATACTGTATAAATCAACAGTATAATGACATCCTCAGCAATTTGCAGTTGCCTGAAGAACTTGTTTGATGTGCCCCTCGGCCGGATGGTGGAGGAGTCCGACTATCGGACGCGCACTCGGTGCACCTCATATCTCGCTCGGTACGTATTCACCTACCCCTCATGTCAGCAGTCGGCGAAATCAGGCCACGTCGGAGTCGACATATACCACCGGCCACCTCCTCCGCCACGCCGATCCCTAGCCTCAAGGCCATCGCTTGGTCATATCAGATTGTTTCGCTTATCTAAAAAAAGTTCTACTATTTTATTCTATTTGATAAAAAAGTTATACTAAAATAACAATGCAAATGAACATCTGTTTAATGATGGTGTTCAATGCGAAAAACAATGAGAAGTGAGACTGGAGGAGATTCATGGATGATGATGAGGATGGTGTCATCCTCGGCGAGGGTGACCACGGGAAGGACTCAGCGAAGATCCGCGCGGCTGTAGTGACGCAGGCGATCGACGAAGCCTCTTCCGCGCGACTTGGCGCATCGCCTTCTTCGCCGACCGAATCGATACCGCTGTCGCACGCCCAACGTGCGCTTTGGTTGCACCACGCCAGTGCGCCCGACAGCAGCGTCTATAACTCGAGCGTCGCGTTCCGGGGTTGTTTCGATCCGTCCGCGCTGCGCGCAGCGCTCGACTCGCTCGTTGAGCGGCACCCGATGCTCCGCCTCAGGATCTGCGTCGAGGGAGGCGAGCCGGTGCAGCGCGTTTTGTCGTCAACGGTCGCGGTGCTCGATGTCGTCGATGGACGCACGTGGGACGACGCCACCCTGCGCCGGCGCATCGCCGACGCCGCGAACGCTCCCTTCGATTTAGAGCGGGGTCCGCTGTTCCGCACCACGATGTTCGAGACCGGCGACGGCAGGTCGGTCGTGTTGCTGCTCGCCCATCACCTGGTCGCCGACTATGCATCCATTGCCATCGTGATCCGCGACCTGGGTCGGCTCTACGCTGTAGCGGGCGATCTCCGGCGCGCCGGTCTCCCGCCGGCGCCCGACCCCTTCGCCGCCTTCGCGGAGCGGCGCGCCGCGATCGAGCGCAAAGACCGCGAGGTCATGGGCGCTTACTGGCGCGATCGGCTGCTCGGCGTCGAACCGCTCGAGCTTCCCGTCGACCGACCGCGTCGCACGCGGCCCTCGTATCGAGGTGGGTCCGTCGCGATCCCGATCGGTGCCGAGCTCTCGCAGTCGCTGAACGAATTCGCGCATGCCAACGGCACGACGCTCTACACCGTGCTCCTCGCGACCTTCCAGGCACTTCTGTTTAGAATCACCGGGCAGCAAGATCTCGTCGTCGGCTCCCCCCGAAGCTGGCGCACTGCTACGTCGAAAGACACGATCGGCTACTTCGTCGATCTGCTGCCGATGCGCGGCCGCGTCGATGGAGAACTTCCTTTCAATGCATGGCTCGGCCGGGTACGGGCCGCGGCGTTCGGCGCGCTGCGGCACGACTATCCCTTCGTGCTTATCGCGGAGGACTTCGTCCACGGACAAGACGTGGCGCCGCTGAACTTCCAGACGGCGTTCACGCTGCAGCAAGCGCGATCCGACGAGCACGGCAATGGCAGCCTGCAGCTCGTCACCGAAGGTGAAAGCGCGCGCTACTTTGGCGACGCCGAAGCCGAGCTCGTAGAGGTCGAGACGCGAACATCGCCCTTCGATCTGTCGCTCACGATTGAGGCGACCGATGGCGGCCTCGCGGCCCTGCTGCAATACGCGTCGGACCTGTTCGATGCCGACATGCCCACGCGCATCCTCGCGCAGTTCCGCACGCTGCTGTCGTCGGTCGTGGCGGCGCCGGACACCGCCGTACGTGCGCTCGCGATCTGCGAACCCGAGGAACGCGAGTGGCTCCTCGCTCGACGGGGGCCGCAGACCCGCGTCGAGGATCGCCGAGTGCACGAGCACATCGAAGCGATCGCGGCCCGATCGCCTGAAGCGCTTGCTGTCTCCGATGCTCGTGGGTTGCTGACCTATGCCGAGCTGAACGCGCGGGCCAACCAGCTCGCTCGGCAACTGCTGAAGGCGCACGGCGGTGACGGCGCCGCCGAGTTCACGGTAGTGGTGGTCTGCGATGGTGCGATCGGCGACGTGGTCGCGATGCTCGCGATCGCCAAGGCAGGGGGCACCTCGCTCCCCATCGACCCGGCCGTTCCCGACCCGCGCATGCTTTATCTGCTGGGTGACTCGGGCGCTCGTGTCGTCATCGCTGCCGGGCACCATCACCAACGCATCACGGGGCTTGCCGATGTCGCGTTCCTGTCGCTCGACGACGAAGCCGCGCATCCCGTCGCACCGGACGATCTCGGAATCTCGGTCGACGGTCGCCGCCTGGCGTACATCGTCTACACCTCCGGCTCGACCGGGCAGCCCAAGGGCGTCGAGGTCGAGCACGCGAGCCTGGAAAACCTCGTCGCGTGGCACCTCGGCGCCTTCGAGCTAGCGGCGGTCGATCGCGCGACGCGCATCGCCGGGCCGGCGTTCGACGCGTCGATCTGGGAGCTCTGGTCGGCGCTCGTCGCCGGCGCCAGCGTTCACTTTCCGCCGCCCGACACCAAAAACGATCCGCAGGCGCTCCGCGACTGGCTGGTCGCCCGGGACATCACGGTGAGCTTTGCGCCGACCCCCCTGGCCGAGGCGCTGCTCGACGTCGAGTGGCCTCGCGAGACGCGGCTGCGGCTGCTTCTCACTGGTGGCGACGTGCTGCGGAAGTGGCCGCGCACAACCTTGCCTTTCCGCGTCATCAATAACTACGGCCCCACTGAGTGCACCGTAGTGACGACATCGGGAGTGGTCCCGGCCAGGGACGCGCAGGCGGAAGACGCCAGCGCGCTCCCCCGAATTGGTTCCCCAATCGGCAACGCCGAGGTCTACGTTCTCGATGCAGGTGGACAGCCCGTGCCCGTCGGCATGGTCGGCGAGCTCTTCGTCGGTGGTCCGTTGGTTGCGCGCGGCTACCGTGGCCGGGACCAGGAGACCGCGGAACGTTTCGTACGTCACCCGTTTTCGCCCTTGCCCTGTGCGCGCCTCTATCGGACGGGCGACCTGGTTCGTCTCTGCCCGAACGGTGAGCTGGCGTTCGTCGGCCGTCAGGACGAGCAGGTCAAAGTGCGTGGGTTCCGCATCGAGCTGTCCGAGGTCGAGGCCCACCTGCAGGCCGCTCCGGGCGTAGTGTCGGCGGCGGTGGCCGCGAGACCCGACGCGCGCGGCGAGCCGTGTCTCGTCGGCCATGTCGTCGTCGGCGGCGGTTGGGTGTTCGACCCCGCCGCGCTGCGCGCGCACCTGCAGCGTCACTTGCCCGCGTTCATGGTGCCGTCTGCCTGGATCGAGTTTGAGGCCTTGCCGCTCACACCGAACGGCAAACTCGATCGGCGGGCGCTTCTCCGGTACTCCCTGCCGAAATCCGCTGTCGGGACAACTGGAAACGCGCCGTCGACGACGAGCGAGGAGCTTCTCGCCGAAATCTGGCAGGGCGTCCTCGCCACCACGAGCGTCGGTCAGGACGACGACTTCTTCGCCCTCGGAGGGCACTCGCTGCTCGCTGCACAGGTGGTCGTCCGCGTGCGCACGACGTTCGGTGTCGATCTCCCGCTGCGCGCTCTGTTCGACCATCCGACCCTGGCGGCACTGGCAGCCCGGATCGAGCGTCTGCGCAGCGGCGCGACCGGGCCGGGAAGCGCCGCCATCGAGCGCCGCGACCGCACCGTTCCTGCGCCGCTCACCTTCGGGCAACAGCGCCTGTGGTTCGTCGACATGCTCGATCCCGGCCGCCCGACGTACAACATCGCCGCCGTGATACGCATCCGTGGGCCGCTGGACGTCGCCGGTATGGGTCGGGCGATCGACCAGCTGGTCCACCGCCACGCACCGCTGCGCACCGCCTACGAGCTAGTCATCGACGCGCCGGTGCAGCGCGTGAGGCCGCACGTGGTGCGCGAGCTCGAGGTGACCGACCATTCCGACTTGCCTGCAGAGAGCATCGAGAAGTTCATCGGCGACGAAGCACGTGCGCTGGGCAGGCTGCCGTTCGTCCTCGGCGAGGGTGACCTGTTTCGCGCCAGGCTGCTGCTCTTTGGTGCACACGATCACGCGCTGCTCGTCGCGACGCACCACATCGCGTTCGATGGCTCCCATCAGATCTTTCTGCGCGAGCTTCAGGCCTTGTATGCCGGGGACGCGTCCAGCACGCAGCCGCCGTCTGCAGCGCTCGATTACGCCGACTTCGCCGCATGGCAGCGTCATCGGCGGGACGACGCCTTCGCCGACGACCTTGTCTACTGGAAGTCCCGACTTGGCGGCGAACTTCCCACGCTCGATTTCTCGACCGACCGTCCGCGGCCGCTCGTGCTGTCGAGCCGGGGCGCGCGCGAGACTTTCCGTCTCCCTGCCACCCTGTCGGCGGCGCTGGCCCATCTCGCACGCCAGGAGGGCGTCACGCTCTTCATGGTCCTCCTTGCCGCGTTTGACGTACTCCTAGCGCGACATGCCAACCAGGAAGACATCCTGGTCGGATCGCCGGTGGCCGATCGGCCCACGATTGAGACCGAGTCGCTTATCGGCTGCTTCATCAACACAGTCGTCCTCCGCAGCGACCTGAGCGGGCGTCCGACCTTTCGGACGCTGCTCGCGCGGGTGCGGGATGTCGTGCTCGAAGCGGACGCCCACAAGAACGTTCCGTTCGAACGGGTTGTCGAGGCGATCCAGCCGGTGCGCAGCCTGAACCGCAGTCCCTTGTTCCAGGTCATGTTCACAGCCCCGAGCGCCCCCGAGCATTTCGAGCTGCGCGGCGGCGCCACTGCCGAGCTGCAGGACGTGGATCTCGAGAGTTCGCGCTTCGAATTGCTGCTGTCGGTCGTCACTGGCGAAAAGGAGCTTCGCGGCACCTTCGAATACAACACCGATCTGTTCGACGCCTCCACCATCCAGGCGCTGGCAAAGCGCTTCGAGGTGCTGCTCGCAGGCGTCGTCGCGGACCCGACGCGATGCATCGACGACATCCCGATGCTCGACGACGCGCAACGCAGTCAGCTGGTCGAGCGATGGAACGACACCGACGCTCCGTGCGACACGGATCGCTGCATGCACGAGCTCTTCGAGGCCCGGGCGGCAGCCGACCCGGAAGCGATAGCGGTCGTCGACGGGCACCGGACACTGCGCTATGGCGAGCTCGATTCCGACGCCAACCGCCTGGCTCATCACCTGCGGGACTGCGGCGTGACGCGGGGCTCGCCGGTCGCGGTGTTTCTCGGCCGGCGAATCGAAATGATCACGACCGTGCTCGCCATTCACAAGGCGGGTGGGTTCTACGTGCCGATCTCGACCGATCTGCCGCAGGCCCGGGTCTGCGCGCTGCTCGAGCAGACCCAGATCCGGTGCGTCGTATCCGAGACGGCGCAGCTCGCGGTGCTCGCGTCGTTGTCGGACCGGGTTCCGTCGCTTCGGAACATCGTGCTTTGCGATGCGTCGGTCGAGACCACGCAGGAACTCGCAGGCTGCGTCCTCGTCACGAGCGCCGCGTCCTTCGCCGACTGCTCTTGCGACGCGCCGCCGAAGAGCGTGGGTCCGGACGACCTCGCGTACATGATCTTCACGTCAGGCTCGACCGGCACGCCGAAGGGGGTCGTGGTCAGGCATCGTCCCGCGATCAATCTGATCGAGTGGGTAAACCGGACCTTCGCTGTCGGGCCGTCCGATCGCCTTCTCTTCGTCACGTCGCTCTCGTTCGACCTGTCCGTCTACGACCTCTTCGGTGCGCTGGCCGCCGGCGCGTCCATTCGCGTCGCGCATGACCACGAACTCAGGGATCCGCAGCAGCTGGCACGCATCCTGGCCGATGAGCCGATCACGTTCTGGGACTCGGCGCCGGCCATGCTCCAGCAACTGGCGCCGTACTGGACGACGAGCTATTCGCACGCGCGCTTGCGACTCGTGTTCCTAAGTGGCGACTGGATTCCAGTCCCACTTCCCGACGCGGTCCGCCAAGCGTTCCCGCAGGCGAAAGTCGTCAGCCTGGGTGGCGCCACCGAGGCCGTGATCTGGTCCAACTTCTATCCCATCGGCGATGTCAATCCCTCCTGGACGAGCATCCCCTACGGGCGACCAATTCAGAACGCCAGGTACTACATTCTCGACGCTCGGCAGCAGCCGGTGCCCGTCGGAGTGTCGGGTGACCTCTATATCGGCGGTCCGGTGTTGAGCGATGGCTACGCGAACGACCCCGTCCTGACTGCACAGAAGTTCGTCCTCGACCCGTTCGTATCGGATCCTACCGGGCGCATGTATCGCACCGGCGACCGGGCGCGATTTTGGCCCGACGGCAACATCGAGTTTCTCGGGCGGCTCGACGAGCAGGTCAAGATCCGCGGCTTCCGCATCGAGCTCGGCGAGATCGAAACGGCGCTCGTCGGCCACCCTGACGTGCGATCGGCGATCGTCGTCGCGCGCGCCGTTCCGTCCGGAAAGATGCTGGTTGCCTATGTCGAGCCGGCGAGCGGCCGCACCGTGTCGCCGGCGGAGGTTCGCGCGCATCTGGCGGCACGTCTGCCGGACTACATGGTGCCCGCGGCCGTGATCGTCCTAGAGGCGATTCCGATGACGGGCAGCGGCAAGGTGGACCGCAAGGCCCTGCCAGCGCCTGCGGACCGACTCGACGACGACGTCGTCGCTCCGCCATCGAGCGATCTCGAGCGCATGCTCGTGGAAATCTGGCGCGATGTACTGGGCATCGAGCGGGTCGGGGTTCGCGACAACTTCTTCGAAGTCGGGGGACATTCGCTGCTCGTCGTCCAGATGCATCGCCGCCTGCGGGAGCGTCTCGGCCGTGAACTGGCAATCGTCGATCTCTTCGAGAACCCGACGATCGAATCTCTTGCCAGGCACCTGGCGGCACCTGCGTCCGGATCGCGCGCCACGGAAGCGCTTACCGGGCGTGACGAGCGTGAAGAGCGCGGGCAGCTCGCACGGTCCCGTACGCAACAGCAGTTGAACAGACGCATGAACCGACCGGCTCGTACGGAGCCGGCGGCGCTCGCGTCCGCAATGTTCGAAGTCGAAGGCAAGAAGCATCATGAGTGAGAACGAGTCTCTGTCAGTCGCCATCGTGGGGATGGCGTGTCGATTCCCGGGGGCGGCCGACCTCGACGCCTTCTGGGAAGTGCTTCGCGATGGTCGGGAGACGATTCGGTCGTTCACCGAGGACGAGCTCCGGCAGGCAGGCGTAGCCGACGCCGACTTGAGCGCGCCTGGCTACGTCAAGGCGCGCGCCGTGCTGGACGGCGTCGAGCTATTCGACGCCACCTACTTCGGCTACACGCCGAAGGAGGCGGAGATCATCGATCCGCAGCACCGTCTGTTCCTCGAGATCGCGGTGCATGCGCTCGAGCATGCTGGCTGCGACCCGCAGCGCGTCGAGGGCCGGGTCGGCGTGTACGCCGGTGCCGGGATGAACACCTACCTTTTTAACAATCTCGCGTCCCGGTCAGAGGTGTTGAAGGCCGCCGGCGGGCTCTCGGTCGTTCTCGGCAACGACAAGGACTTCCTCGCCACGCGCGTGGCTTACAAGCTCGACCTCCGCGGACCGGCGGTCACGGTCCAGACCGCCTGCTCGACCTCCCTGGTTGCTGTCCACACTGCGTGCCAGTCGCTGCTCAGCGGCGAATGCGACGTTGCGCTAGCGGGCGGCGTCTCCGTCTCGTCGCCGCAGCAGCAGGGCTACCACTACATCGAAGGAGGCATTGACAGCCCCGACGGCCACTGTCGGGCGTTCGACGCACGCGCGAAAGGCACGGTGGCCGGCAGCGGCGTCGGAGCGGTCGTGTTGAAGCGTCTCAGCGACGCCGTCGCGGCCGGCGACCGGATATATGCGGTCATCAAGGGCTCCGCCGTCAATAACGACGGCGCGAGCAAGGTCGGCTACACGGCGCCCAGCGTCGACGGTCAGCGCGAAGCGATCCTCGCGGCCCACGCGATGGCGGATGTTGAGCCGGAGAGCATCTCCTACGTCGAGGCGCACGGCACCGGCACCCCGATGGGAGACCCTATCGAAGTGCGGGCGCTCACCGCGGCATTCCGCGAGCGATGCAACCGGACCGGCTTCTGCGCCATCGGTTCGGTGAAGACGAACATCGGCCATGCGGACACGGCGGCGGGCATCGCCGGACTTATCAAGACGGTCCTGGCGCTACAGCATCGCCAACTGCCGCCGTCGCTGAACTTCGAGCAGCCGAATCCGCGGCTCGAGCTCGGCTCCAGCCCGTTCGTCGTGAGCACGGCGCTCACGGCGTGGACGGGGCCGCTGCCCTTGCGCGCCGGGGTCAGCTCTTTCGGCATGGGCGGAACGAACGTGCACGTCATCGTGGAAGAAGAGCCACCAGTGCCAGTGCCAGCGTCAACGTCCACAACACACGGCCATGACGTCGCGCAGCCCCCGGAACAGCTTCTCGTTCTCTCCGCCAGGACTCCGGCCGCCCTCGCTGCCGCGAACGCCGGTCTCGCCAGCTGGCTCGGGGACCATCCAGAGGCCTCGCTGGCAAGCGTCGCGAGTACGCTCCAGATCGGCCGAAAGCAGCACGCGCACCGGCAGGCGATCGTCGCTAGGGGCGTCCAGGACGCGCGCGCGGCCTTGCTCGATCCGAAGCGCGTCGTCGGCGGGATCCACGACGGCTCCCAGCGGCATCCCGTGTTCATGTTCTCGGGACAGGGCTCGCAGTACGCCGACATGGGCCGCGAGCTGTATGAAACGTGGCCCATCTTCCGGCGGGAGGTCGACCGATGCGCCGAGCTGCTCGCGCCGCGCCTCGGCTACGACCTGCGCGCCGCGATCTTTTCCCGTGAGGGAGAGAGCGCGAAGGCGTTGCTTGACACCGCGGTCGTGCAGCCAGCGCTGTTCACCGTGGAGTACGCGATGGCGCGGCTGCTGATGGCGCTCGGTCTCGACCCGGTCGCGACCGTCGGCCACAGCATCGGCGAGTACGTGTCCGCCTGCCTGTCGGACGTCTTCTCCCTCGAGGACGCTCTCGCACTCGTCGCCGAGCGCGGGCGCTTGATGCAGCTCATGCCCGCGGGAGCGATGGCCGCGGTCGGCCTCGCCGAGAGCGCTCTTCAATCACGTCTGGTGCCGGGCGTCGCGATCGCCGCGATCAACGGTCCCGAACTCTGCGTGGTCTCAGGTCCGACGTCCGCGGTCCAAGCGCTCGAGCGGACCTTGACGGCGGACCAGGTCATGGTGCGTCCACTTCTCACATCGCACGCGTTCCACTCGCCGATGATGCTGCCGATCCTAGAGCCGTTTCGGCGTGCGGTCGCCGCGGTGTCTCGTCGGCCGCCGACCCGTCCGTTCCTGTCGGGCCTGACCGGCACCTGGATCAGGCAGGACGAGGCAACCTCGCCGGACTACTGGGCTCGCCACATGCTCGAGGCCGTCCGCTTCGCCGACGCCGTCGCCGTGCTGCTTGGCGACGAGTCGTTCATCCCGATCGAGGTGGGTCCGGGCAACGCGCTGGCGCAACTCGCGGCGCAGCAGCCACTCCCCCGCGGTCGCACGATTATCGCGACCATGCCTCACGCGCGCGATACTAGGGGCGGTGCCGCCGTTTTCCTCGGCGCCGTTGGCAAAGCGTGGGTATCCGGCCTGCCGATCGACTTCCCTACGCTGACTGTCAAGCCGGTCCCGCCCGTCGTCCTGCCGCCTTATCCGTTCCAGCGACAGCGCTTCTGGATCGAGCCAGGGGCGATCGAGTCCCGCCTGCCGGACGCGGGCGCCGAACTGCGCAGGCAAGGCGATGTCGCCACCTGGTTCTATCTGCCCGCCTGGCGTCGAACGCTCGCGCTGTCGACGGGCGCGCGCACCACGAAGCGCTGGCTGGTGTTCGGACATCCGAGCAGCCTCGGCGCCCGCCTGGCCGAGCAGCTGCGCGCGGTCGACAACGACGTCGTCTTCGTCGAGCCCGGCACCGCGTTCACCGGCTCGGGCAGCCACTTCGCCATTCGGCCCGACTGCGCGGACGACTACGAGGCGCTGTTTCGCCAGCTGGGCGGCGACGGGTGGTCGCCCGAACGGATCCTGCATGCCTGGTCGGTGGACCCCGAAGACCGCCTGCTCGGTGGTCGCGCGCTGCTAGATCGCTGCGAGCCGCTCGGGTTCTACAGCCTGCTGTTCCTGAGCAAGGCGCTTGCCAAGCCGGCCAGCAAGGACCCGATCACGCTCATCGTGATCGTCGAGGAGGCGCACGATGTCACAGGCAGCGACCCGATCCGGCCCGAGAAGGCCACGATCCTCGGGCCCTTTCGCGTCATCCCCCGCGAGCACCCGACGATCGCTTGCCGCGCGATCGACGTCCGCGCGACCGAGGCCGGCACTGTCGAGGATCGCCGCCTGATCGCCCAGCTCGCGCAGGCGCTGTCGCAGGAGAGACAAGGGGAAGGCGACTCGACCGCGACCGAGACGATCGTGGCATTCCGCGGGGTGGGCCGCTGGGTGCAGGTATTCGAGCCGAGCCCGGTGCCGACGGCATCCGCCGGTATGCCCGTCCCGCGCACCTGCCTGATCACCGGGGGTCTCGGCGGCATTGGCAGCGAGATTGCCAGGCACCTGGCCAAGAGCGGGTGTGCCCGCATCGCGCTGGTCGGGCGCAGCGGGCTCCAGCCGCGGGATCAATGGACATCGCTCCTCGAGACCGGCGACGACGAGACCTGCTCGAGAATCGAGGCCGTCCAGGCACTCGAAGCGCTGGGCACCGAGGTGCACGTCTGTCGTGCCGACGTGGCCGACGAATCGCAAATGCGCGCGGCGCTCGCCGAGATTCGGACTCGTTTCGGGTCCATCGACTGGGTCGTGCACGCCGCGGGCGTGCCGGGCAGCTCCCTGATGCAGACCAAGACGGTCGATGAGGCGAAGAGCGTCCTCGCGCCGAAGGTCCTCGGCACGTTGCTGCTCGAGCGGCTTTTCCGCGACGAGCCGCCGCAGCTCATGGTGCTGTGCTCGTCGCTCAACGCGGTGTTCGGCGAGCCCGGCACGAGCGACTACTCCGCAGCGAACGCCTACCTCGACGCGTTCGCCGCGGCGCACTCGCGCCCCGAGCGTCCGATCGTCGCCATCAGCTGGGACGCGTGGCGCGAGGTCGGCATGGCTGCGAAGGCGGTGGCGTCGATGGGCCGCCCGGCGGTGAAGGCGGCGATGACGGACTACTTCCGCGCGTCGCCCGAGACGATGTTCCTGCTCGACGAGCACCGCATCATGGGTGTTCCCACATTGCCCGGAACGGCCTACCTGCAGCTCGCGCTTCGCGCCGTCGAGCGCCGCGACGCACCGGGGGCGGTGGAGCTCTCGCGCATCACGCTGATGGCCCCATTGTCAGTCGCGGACGGCCACGAGGCGCGGGTGCGCACGAGCCTGACCGAGGAGAAGGAGGGATACGCCTTCACCGTCGCGAGTCGCATCGATCGCGGCGCCTGGCAGGTCCACGCCACCGGCAAGATCGCCCGCATCGATCGCGCGACCTGGGGCCGCCACGACGTCGGCGCCCTCTTCGCGCGCTGCGCCGAGGGCCCGATCACGCGCTTCGGTCCCGACGCGAGCACCGACATCGTGGCCTACGGACCACGATGGATGGACAGCTTCCGCGGCGGCGGCTTGGGCCAGCGCGAAGCGGTGGCGCGCATCGAGTTGCCCGCGCGATACGAGGACGATCTCGTTGCCTGCACGCTCCACCCCGCGGTGCTCGACGTCGCGGCCGGCTTCGTCGTGCCATCGCTGGCCACCGAAGGCTGCGTGCCCTTCTCCTACGGCAAGGTCACGCTGCGCGGGCCGTTGCCGCAGACGGTGGTGAGCCACGTCCGGTGGGACGAGCGCCGCTGGGCGGCGAACACGCTGTCATTCCAGGTCACGCTGATGTCCGAAGCCGGCGACGAACTCGCCGTGATCGAGGACTACACGTTCATGGTGCTCCGCGAGCGGGAGTTCGACAGTGTGGCCGGTCTGAAGCAGGAGCCCGCGACAAACCCGCTGCAGCGCCGCCTCGCGCTCGGCATGTCATCCGCCGAGGGGATCGAGGTCTTCGACCGGATCACCAGCTGGCGGCCTTCGTCCCACCTCATCGTCTCAACCGTCGAACTGGCGGTCGTGATCGCCGAGAACCGCAAGTCCTTGCTGTCGTCGGGCGCCGGCGGCGGGACTCCAGGCGCGGCGCACCCGCGCCCCGATCTTGGCACCGAGTACGTGGGGCCACGCGGACCGCTCGAGAAAGCGATGGCCGACATCTGGCAAACCGTCATCGGCGTCAAACCGATCGGCGTCTTCGACGACTTCTTCGAGCTGGGAGGCCATTCGCTGCTCGCGCTGCAGCTGCTGACACGCATGCGCGACGTCTTCCAGACCGAGCTTCCGATGCAGGTCGTGTTCGAGGCGCCAACGGTCGCCGGTCTTGCAGAGCAGCTGATCGCCAACGAGACGCAGGCTGGGCAGACGCAGCAGATCGCCGCCGCGCTCGCGTTGGTGGACGACATCGGCGACGCGGAGGACGTAGCGCGGGTGCTGACGGAGAAGGGGGTGACGGTCACGCGTCAGAGCGGGGTGACCCTTCGCGCGCCGGACGAGCCGCTCGTGCTCTCTTACGGACAGCTGCGCCTCTGGGTCCTTGATCAGCTGCTGCCCGGCACGCCGTACTACAACATGCCGGGCACGCTGCGCCTGAGAGGGTCGCTCGACGGCACGGCTTTCCAGCGAGCGCTGCAGGCCATCGTCGACCGGCACGAAGTGCTGCGCACGACCTTCACGCTGGCGGCAGGCGAACCGATCCAGGTCATCGTCCCCCGGCTTGCGTTCGAGCTGCCGCTGATCGACCTGACGGACCTGCCCGAAGCGCAGCGAGAGCGGGCCGCCATGACTGCTGCGGCCGAAGAAGCGGCGCGGCCGTTCGATCTCGTGCAGGGGCCCTTGATCCGAGCCGTTTTTCTTCGGCTTTCTCCGGAAGACCATCTGGTGACGTTGACGCTCCACCACATCGTCTCCGACGGGTGGTCGATGGCGATCATCATCCGCGAGCTCGCCGCCATCTACAACGCCTTAGTCTCCGGATCGGAGCCGCCACTGCCGCCGCTGCCCGTGCAGTACGCCGACTACGCCATCTACCAGCGCAAGTGGCTCGACAGCGGCGTCATGACGAAGCAGGTCGCCTACTGGACCGAGCACTTCGCAGAGATGCCGCCGTCGCTCGAATTGCCGCTCGATCGCGAGCGTCCTTCGATGCAGAGCTTCCAGGCCGATCGGGTCGGATTGTTCATCGACAGGAGCCTGACCGAACCGCTGCGTGCGCTTGCCCAGCGAGAAGGCGCGACGCTTTTCATGGTGCTCCTGGCCGCGTTCAAGATCCTGCTTCATCGGTACTCGGGAGAAACAGACATCTGCGTCGGCACGCCAATCGCCAATCGGAAGTGGGCAGAGACGGAAGGGCTCATCGGTTTCTTCCTGAACACCCTGGTTCTCCGCACCGATCTGTCGGGCGACCCGACGTTCCGCGATCTGGTCGGCCGCGTGAGGCAGACGACGCTCGACGGTTACGCGAATCAGGACGTGCCTTTCGAGCGGTTGCTCCAGGTTGTCCAGCCGCATCGGGATCTGAGTCGCACACCGCTATTCCAGACCTTCTTCAACATGCTCAATTTTCCGCTGACCACGATCACGTTGAGCGAACTGAACGTCCACCCCGACTTCGATCCCGTCGGATCGAAGTTCGACATGACGCCCTATATCCGTGAAATGGACGACGGCATCCAGTTCGACATGGTGTTCAACGCCGACCTGTTCGACCGCGCGCGGATGATCGAGTTGCTCGAGCAGAACCGCCTCGTCCTCGCCCAGGCCGCCGCGAATGCCGAAGTGAAGCTCTCCGCGATCGACCTCGCCTCCGTGGCGCATCGCGAGCGGGTCGCCACGCTGCGCGCGGCGACGGCCGGCCAGGCGGTCTCCGAGGTGCGCGCACCGAGCGGCGAGCTGGCGGGCGTAGGAGAGCTCCGCGAGATCGTCGTGGACGGGGTGCCGAGCGGCCAGCTTGGGCGCTACTCGCCCGAAGGGATGGTGACGCCGCTCGGGCCGCCGGACGCGCCCACCAACTCGCCGCGGCGCCTGTGCCGGCGCATGCCGCGTGAAGTCGCCGACGGGGTCACCGTCATGGCGCAAGCGCGAGGCCGACCAGCCCACGTCGGGTGGATGGCAGCCGTCGTGGCGCTGTTCGCGAAGGTCGAGGACGGGGCACGGCTCTGCATTCGCCGGCCGGACGATCGCGGGCAGGACCAGTATCCGTCGCAACCGGTGGAACTCGTGTGGGTGGAGGTCGAGGGCGACCCGTCGTTCGGAGCGCTCATAGACGTCGTCGGTAAACGGCTCGAAAGCGCCTCGCGCACGTTGGAAGCAGCTGAAGGCTCCCATTCGGAGCGCGAGGAGCAACCGATGCGCGGCCGGATCCCCGTGATCGAATGGCTCGACGCGGCCGTGGACGCCTCCGATGACGAGACGCCGTTCCGTCTGCGATTCCTCGCCGTTGGCGACGAGTTGGAGGTGCAGCTCGATTGGCAGGAAGGCGCCTGCACGGCGCTGCGCGCAGCGTGCCTCGCCGACCAACTGGAGCACCTCGCGGCGCAGCTGGCGATCGACGGCGACGCGCGGATTTCCGCCGCCGACCTCGTTACCTCCGCGCACCGACCGAAGCTCTCCGATCTCGGTCAGGCGCTCTCC
>JACCDW010918774.1_pt1 | contig 16773 bp, 16 predicted proteins | sample 7449781 | NCBI WGS metagenome assembly JACCDW01 (sample SAMN15323449, study PRJNA562643) | freshwater metagenome | isolation source: river surface water | place: USA:Blue River Watershed | collected 2017-08-18
GCTACTTTATCGGGATGTCCCTCGGATACTGATTCTGAAGTAAATAGATAAGCCATTGATTGTTTCTTTTTATGTTAAAAAATCGTGCAAATTTAAGATTAATATCTCGGGTCGGCAACCATTTATTTGTAAAAGGTTGGCCTTTGGAATACAATTTTGAAGAGGGCTTTCATGAATGGCCAAGTAGGCACGCTGGTCATTAAGCGTAAATCTTCCCAAACACTGGTTTGTTCATCGAGGAAGCGAAGCATCGTTTGTGCCGAATTTTTTTCGAACAATTGTTCAAAAACGGTACTCCCTTTGACTTGTTGGTCTACCAAGACCTGAATGAAAATGCGATCAAGTAAAATTTTAAAGCGTTTTTGTTGAATAACCTGAGCGTTTTTATTACTCGACTCCAACTGGCTTACTAGCGTGTTTAATAAGCCCTGCGCGCGCTTAAACGAATATCCTGTACTCGCTTTTACAAATCCACCTGACGTACCAATTTTAATGATTTTCTGATGAAGGTTTTGAGGAATTTCTACGTAATTCATCGGAATGATGCCTTTTTCTGTGCCTTTTATTTCATAATCATCATCACTAAGTCCATGGTAGGCAAATAGGTAGGCTTTGATTTGTTCCAAATATTCCGATTCGTCAAGTAGGTTGCTTGAAAAAAAAGTATGTTCAAAAAGCGCATTTCTTGTGCTCGTGGGTAATACATACATGAATTCGCAGGCATTCGTAAAGGCAATTCGGAAGTCAAATAAGGTGGCTTTGTTCGGATCAAAGAGTGGAAAATTCGTCTCGATGAAAAGTCCTACAAAATGTTGTTTCAGTTCTTTCGGATTTGTTAAATCGCACGGATAGGGGCTAACGCTGTCAAAAACCTTTTCGGTCGCCTCGAAAATTCCTTTGTCCGTCAAGACTTGTGCGAATTTTCCCTGGTAGCTAAAGCCTTCAATTTTGGCCTGAATGAATTCGAATTTAGTGTTTTGAAGTAGTTTGTTCTGGATTGACTTTGTCCAAGTTCCACTTTCAATTTTCCGATAAACAAAGGGGGCAATCGTTAAATTGAGATGTTTGTTGGCAAAGGAATTAATTTCTAATTTTCCCCAACTATGTTCCGCAAACGCATCAAAAGGATGTGCTTCATCGCTCCAATAACTCCATGTTTTGGGTGATTCGTTACCCTGATCCAGGATTAAAATGCGCTCATATGTGAGTGAACTTTCAGATAAATAATAAGCGAGTGAAAGTCCCGCCATCCCTCCACCCGCGATGATGTAGGTATATTGCTTGGGATTTTCAATCGCTTCGTTACTCATTAGATATGTCTTTCAGCATGGTAGCTAGAGCGTACCAATGCCCCAGATTCAACATAAGCCAATCCACGCTTTAGGCCTTCTTCTTTGTACATGGCAAACTTGTCGGGGTGAATCCACTCGATCACCTCATGGTGCATTTTCGTCGGCTGCAAATATTGCCCTAAGGTTAATACATCCAATCCGTTCGCGACTAAATCATCCATTGCTTGGAATACTTCGACTTCCGTTTCACCCAAACCTAGCATGATACCTGATTTATTTCGTTTGCCAAATTCCTTTGTGCGTTTGATTTGTTCCAAACTACGCTCGTATTTGGCTTGTGGGCGTACATATCGGTACAAACGTGCCACTGTTTCCATGTTGTGTGAAACCACTTCTTGTCCTCCTTCAATCATGCGAATCAAGGCATCCCAGTTGGCCTTCACATCCGGAATTAACGTCTCAATCGTCGTTGCGGGTGTCGTTTCCTTCACGGCACGAACGGTTTGGTACCAAATTTCGGCACCTTTATCTTTTAATTCATCACGGTTAACCGAAGTGATTACCGCATGTTTTACCTGCATCAAACGGATTGCCTCAGCTACCCGACGAGGTTCGTCTTCGTCATATTCCTGGGGTCTACCTGTCGCCACCGCGCAAAACGTACATGATCGTGTACAAACGTTGCCTAAAATCATGAAGGTAGCCGTACCCTCTCCCCAGCACTCGCCCATGTTTGGGCAATTTCCAGATTGGCAAATGGTATGCAATTTATATTCATCCACGAGTTTACGCACCTTGGTATAACTTTCGCCAATAGGCAATTTGACACGAAGCCAATCGGGTTTACGATTTGCAGGTACGGGATTTACTTGAGGTAATTCAATCATTTGTTAGGCGTTTTAATGACTCTTTCCAAAGAAAAATGTCAGGTATCCGGTCGTATAAACACCGCGACCCTCGGTTTGGTTTAACATTTCAATGGGTTTTGTAAAATAATCTAGGCAAAATCCGAGCTCTAGGCTCATGTGATTTTGCTTAAAGGATTCTAATTCAAGGTTTAGTGCGGTTTTTACATGCCATCCGGGCACTGGCTTGACTTCTGAAAACCCATTGACAAAACTTGCATCACCGATAATAAATGCCTTGGGATAGGAATTATCTAGGGTTTTCGCATAAGGTACTGCAAGGGTTGAAGTTTGGCCCGTTGCGGTATTCGTGTAAGATATGTCCACGTAATACGGCTTTTGTAATCCGACACTAGGTCCTGTTGCGATAATTCCTTTTAAGGCAGGTCCTCCTTCGGTAGCTTTTTGTAATAAAGTCCATCTTCGTCCGTATTCCAGTCGGAGAACAATCAATTGATTAAGTTTGCCTTCGATGTAAGACCGACCGTTGTACGAGTAGGGGGAGGTGAATTCCCGATAATCCTTAATGATATCGGCATCCAATTGTGCAAAGGATTGACTATTGCTTTCATTGAGCCAATATTTCCGGAAGCTTACGCCACCGATAATTCCTGAATTGGTGCTCGTACTAATTCCGATTGCCCAAGTACTTGAAAGTTTATCTGTTGGGAGTTTTGATTGCTTACTAGTCGTTTGTTTGCTCGGTATTTTTAGGGTACTTTCTGCCGACGTCGATTTCCTTTGAGCCCATGCGCTCAAGGAAATAAATAGGCAAGAAAGCAAGATGCAATACCGCATAATTTTTACAAATAGGGTTTGATTTCATCCATCGCGATGTCCCAATGGGTTGCCGAATAGCTACATTTCCCTTGATCAATAACCAAGACCTGTGGTGATTGATGTTCCACATCAAATTTTTCTGCAATCGCTCCCGAAATGGGACGGTAAGCAATTAAATCAAGGTAATAAGCTGGGTTTTCTTCCGCATCCCAAGCGCGCTCTAAACGACTCAATGCTGTAGAAGAAATGGAGCATCGGGTGCTGTGTTTGAAGATCAAGGTTGGTTTCGTCGCAGAAAGTTGAACGATTTCATCCAGTTGGGCTTCAGTGGTTAAGGGAATCCAATTCATTTGTTGAGGCAGATTGCTGCTTATTTAGTAATTTTATTGATTCAACATCAAATTTAGTAAAAACTTGATAGTTTGCTTGTATTCTTTGGCCTTGTTTTTGTACCGACAATTAGTTCGGCTCGTTTCCTATGTTAAACCTAAAGCACAATTGTGGAATTCTGGGCAATCTAGCGTTTGGGAAGGCTTGGAATTGGCATTGTCGGAAAATAATCGGCCTGTCGCATGGTTTCATACAGCCTCATTAGGGGAATATGAGCAGGGGAAACCCGTCATGGAAGCATATCGAGCTCAATATCCAGATCATTTTATTTTGGTGACTTTTTTTTCGCCTTCGGGATATGAGGTAAGGAAAAATGCCAAAGACGTTGATTACCTCTGTTATTTACCTTTGGATGGTGCTCGCTCGAGCGAACGTTTTCTGAATCTTGTGAAACCCAAGGTGGCCATATTCGTCAAGTATGAATTATGGTATTTTTATTTGCGTGGACTTCGCCAACGAAGCATTCCTACGATTTTGATTTCAGCCATTTTTCGGCCTAATCAAGTGTTTTTTGCTTGGTATGGTGGCTTTTTTCGCGCGCTATTAACCTGCTTTACCCAGATTTTTGTGCAAGATGCGTCTTCGAAGGCTTTATTGGATGGTATAGGATTGGAACACGTTCAGGTAGGTGGCGATACGCGTTTTGATCGTGTGGTGCAGCATTTGCGTCAACCAAAACCTTGGCCGGTCTTAGATCAGTTTATTAATAATCAGGCATTTATGGTGCTTGGGTCTGTTTGGCAGGCCGATATGGATGTTTTGATTCCTTTGATTAATTCGAAAGAATTTCCGTTTCAATGGGTCATTGTTCCGCATGAAATTCATACAGATGAAATGAAAAGATGGGAATCTGAGATTGAATTGCCCGTTCAATATTCAAAAGATGCCACCGTTTCTGGGGCGCAAGTTTTGATTGTCAATGAAGTAGGTTATTTAGCCCAGATTTACCGTGGAGCTTCTTTTGCTTATATCGGAGGAGCCTTTGGGGCGGGATTACACAATACCTTGGAGGCGAGTGTATATGGGCCTACGGTATTTTTTGGCAATAAAAATTACACGAAATTTAAAGAAGCGCGGGATTTGGTCGAATTTGGTTTGGCCTATCCGATTGGAGATACAGTAAGCCTAAAGAATAAAATGCATGAGATTTACGATGCCGAAGACGTGTTTGTGAATAAACAAGTTCAGGCACGTACATTTGTAGCACTTCAAGCTGGGGCAACACAAAAAATCATGAATTACCTGAACGAAAAGCCATGGAATTAAATAAAGGTCTCATCATGCGATCAACGGGTTCCTGGTATGAAATTCGTTCGGAATCAGGGAAGGTTTTTGCCGGCCGATTAAAAGGGAAGTTCAAATTAAAAGGACCGAAAACATCCAATCCGATTGCGGTGGGAGATCATGTGATGTATGCGATGGAAGATGCTGCGAATGAGACGGTTGTGATAGAAGATATTCTTCCTCGGACGAATTACATCATTCGGAAGTCGGTGCATAAGACCGCGCAAGGGCAGTTGATGGCGGCGAATGTTGACCAAGCGATTTTCGTGATGACTTTGAAATCGCCCAAAACATCCTTGGGTTTTTTGGATCGATTTTTGGTAACCGCGGAGGCTTTTCGCATTCCCGTTCAAATCGTATTCAATAAAATGGATTTACTCACGGAGGCTGAACAAGATCAGGTGTTTGAATATGCAGCGTTATATCAAGAACTGGGTTATGGTGTCTTGTTTACTTCCATTCCGGCGAATCAAGGCGTGGAGCAATTTAAAGCCATTTTCCAAAACAAGGTTTCCTTATTAGCGGGACATTCCGGTGTAGGAAAATCTAGTTTAATGAATTTAGTCGCGCCGGGTTTACAAATTAAGACGAAAGAAATTTCGGATTTTGCCCAAAAAGGTGTTCATACCACGACCTATGCAACGATGTGGGAAATGAATCCGGGAACTTATTTGATTGATAGTCCAGGGATCAATGAGATGGGCGTGTTTGACATGGAAAAAACGGAGTTAGCTCATTATTTCCCTGAAATGCGCGCGCTTTTGGGCGAATGTAAATTTAATAATTGCTTGCATTTATCCGAACCCGCTTGTGCGGTTCGAAAGGCCGTGGATGACGGGGAAATCGCTGCGAGTCGTTATTTAAGTTATTTAAGTATTTTCGACAATGAAGACAACCGACGCTAATTTATGGGGGGTTGATTTGGGCGGTACCAAGATTGAATGTGCAGTCTTAAACGCATCGAATCCTGCTGAAGTCTTGATCCGTGAACGGATTGATACCGAAGCGAGTCAGGGCTATGAACATATCTTAAGCCAAGTTAAATTATTAGTTGATCGAGTGGCGTCCTTATTAGGACAAAGTCCTAATCAGATAGGTTTTGCTACACCAGGTGTTCTGAATCCACACACACAAACGATGAAGAACTGTAACACGGTATGCATGAATGGAAAACCCATGGCTGCGGATTTAGCTGAAATTTTGCAATGTGAGGTGAAACTTGCAAATGATGCGAACTGTTTTGCCCTTGCAGAAACCTTGCTTGGGGCTGTTCAGGATGTTAATCCAAACGCCGAAATGGTTTTTGGAATCATCATGGGAACGGGCGTTGGAGGCGGATTGGTTGCCCATGGCAAAGTAGTCAATGGCCTACATGGTATTGGTGGCGAGTGGGGACATAATATTTTAGATGAAGAAGGACCCGCCTGTTATTGTGGGAAGTCGGGCTGCGTGGAGCATGTCATCTCAGGCCCAGCGCTCGAAGCGTTTTATGCGCAACTTACGGGATCAGCTAAACGTATGCCCGAGATTATGCGGTTATATGAGGCCAATTCAGATTCGGCAGCAACAGCTACGGTCGAACGCATGTTGGAGAATTTCGGTCGGGCAGTATCTACCTTAATCAATGTGATTGATCCCGACGTGATTGTGATCGGTGGGGGATTAGGCAATATTGATTTATTGTATACAGAAGGGTATGACCGTATCCGAAAATATATATTCAATTCAGGCGAGGTATTAACGCCCATTGTCAAGCCAAAATTGGGCGATAGCGCGGGTGTTTTTGGTGCCGCAATGCTATTTGCTTAAACTTTTAAGAACCACTTTTTACGATAAAAAACGTAGCAAATAACCCAACAAAGGAATACAAAGCTGATGGCAAAGGCTAGGGAGCCATTGTATTTCCCGAAAACGGGTTCAAAAATGTGCCAATACAACCAAGTTCCTAAGTCCGTAACTCCATTTCCCTCCGACATTTCAATCTTTCCCATTTGGATGGCCAAGACCTCTGAAATAGCGTATACGAGAATTGAATTAGTTCCAAAAACAAGGAAGAATGTATTCGCAAAATGGCGTTCTTTGGTTTCGATCCACCAACTTAACAGTCCGATTAAAATAAAGTCAATCCCTGCGCAGAGCAATACAAACGAACTAGTCCAAAGTTTTTTGTTGATGGGAAAAGCTTTATCCCAAATCAATGCGATGGCGATTAACGCGAATCCATAAAAGAGCAGATTCGCTAGGGGTGATTTATTGATTGCACGTTGTTTTTCCAAGAAAATGCTGGCTTGGTAGCCCAGTAGGCAGGTGGAAATAGCAGGTAATGTGCTTAATAATCCTTCTGGATCAAAGGGTATTCCATTGCCATGATACAAGTGATTGGGTCCAAACAAAAAAATATCTAATTTCAATACCGCGTTCGTGCTTAGTTCATAAGGAGCACTCGTGTCGCCAAAAAATGCCATGATGGCCCAATATGCTAGTAAAATCAAGACATTGATTCGGGTTAACCAAGCTGATTGTACACGTAAGGTGATAAAAGAAACAGCACAGTAAGCGAGTGCAATTCGAGGTAATACGTTTAGGAATCGCATTTTTTCGAATGAGAAATCCGTGAATGGGAAATAGAAAATTATGTAATTAACTAAAAAAAGCATCAAGGTGCGTCTGAGGATTTTCGTTCGAACGCGTGGCGTGAGTGTGTAATTAAAGGACTTAAATGAAAATCGCATGGCAACGCCCACCATGAATAAGAAGGTTGGGAATACGAGATCTGTTGGTGTAAATCCATGCCATTGGGCATGCTTTAAAGGGCCGTAGGTAAAATCCCCGTTTCCTGAAGTATTGACGAGAATCATCCCTGCTAGTGTTATACCACGAAGGATGTCCAATGACAAAAATCTTGTTTTCATTATTACAGGTTTAACAGAACAGGTATCGTTTGACTACCTGAATCGGATGTAAATCTAAAATAATATTTTCCAGAAACGAAAGGGGGTAATGAAATTTCTGAAATGGATGTGATGTTTGTAAGAGTTTGTATTACAGTACCTTGTGAAGAAATGATCTCTAGCGTCATTGGCATTACCTGATCGTGTTCAATGTGGATAGCTTCTCCTGTCGATACCGGATTGGGATAGATTTTAACGGCATGAGTCGTTTTAGGTTCCGTTCCTAGAATGGGGTTGATAATTTGGCTGGCTCGTTCGAAATGGGGTATGCCATTGCCCAATAAATTATCTGGTTTTGTAGCTAGCGTTCCTGACCTTCGAATTGCTTGCATAATTTCCCACGCATTTTTTGATGGATTTGCTTGTACTAATCCGGCTGCCAAACCCGCAATTAAGGGGGCCGAAAAAGAGGTTCCACTGAAAGCATTGATAGTTCCATTGGGTAAACTGGCGATTGTCGCTAGTCCCATGGCCGCTACGTCGGGTTTGATTCGATTGTCGAATGTCGGTCCTATTGAGCTAAAAGATGCTCGTATTCCAGTTCTGTCTACGGCTGCTACGCTCAAGATAGAGTCGGCATCAGCTGGAGAAGAAATGAATTGCCAATTTGATGAGCCTTCGTTGCCTGCTGAAATGCTACAAATGATGCCGCGCTGACTTGCCCAGGTCGCAGCTTTTGAGCTTAGCGCGGTCTTTCCATCCATATCCCGGTAGGTATGGTCATATTTGGAATTGTCAAAAGTCGTGTATCCCAAAGAAGAACTCAATACATCCGTCCCTAGGCTATCTGCCCATTCAGCTCCGCGAAGCCAATTGACTTCTTCAATTAATAATTCATGCTGACTTTCTTCTGTTTGGGCCAAAGCGAAGTTGGCCATATAGGCCGTACCATACAACTTGCCATTTGCTTGTCCTGCAATCGTACTTAAAACTTCTGTCCCATGTGAACCTCCATTGTACACATTCTTCTCAGTAGGGTCAGTTACCAAGGTTGCTAAAACTCTTTTTTCATTGAATATGGGAGCCAAGACTGGTGAAATATTTGCGTCTAAGAAGCCATCATCCAATAGGGTAATCAATGTGTTTTCCCCATGAATCCCTTTTTGGTGCATGATATCTACCCCAATTTGCGTTAGTTGGGCAAATGAAACACCATAATCCCATAAGGATTCATTGGAAATTTTACGATTGGCAGCATTCGTTTGGATACCACTGACGGAGTCCAAGGCCATGTTTTTATATAACCCTTTTACAGCGGGAATTTCAAGGATTTTTTTAAGGTTTGTAGGCTCTGTTTTGATTACAGCGCCATTGATCCATTTTAACGGATAAAGGACCGTTGCCCCTTGGCTAGCTAATTGATTGATGTAGGTCGGACTTACAGGTAAATCTTGTTCGCTTAGTTTAATTTGCATTTTCGTTCGCCTATTAAGCGCTCGTGTACTTAAAAATGCTTGAGGTTGGTTTAACGAATAGCTGTTCGCTTGTTTGTCTTTGAATAAAATGAGGTACCTATATTGGGGGGGCGTTGTTCCTTGCGCTAATGCGCACTGCATGAGAACAAATAAGGAAATTAAATTGAGGAATTTGATAGGTAAAGCACGGTTTAGTAGGTTGAATTTAGGTATAAATCAATATATTTGGAACAAAATCGTCGATTTATTCGTTGGATTTTTGTTTTGAGCTGAAGTTTGATGCGCACATTTTTGAATCGTAGTTTCTTGCTTTTTTTCGTTACTTGGTTTTTAGCAGCCAATGTAGGTTTTTCGTGGACTCAATCCACCTGTTTATTTACCGGAATTCAGAAGGTATCATGGACAATTCAAAAATCCACAGGACATCCGAAAGAAACGCATATTAAGCGGTCAACTTGTTTTCATTACAAGCATTTTCAGGTTAAACAACACTCGGTCTTTTCTGGTAAAAAACAAGCTTTTACGGCCGATTGGGCATCTTTGAGTCATGATGCGATTGCTCAATTCAAGCCAATTACTGCTGTGGTTCAAACTGCCCAAAGCTATTCAGCAAGCATACCAATCTCACAATCGCTACGGCGGGCTTTGTTACAAGTATATCTGATTTAGGCGAATTAAATGATTTCATTTTGTTCACTAAAACAGCTTATCTCATGTATTCAAAATATGTATTGATTTTTTGCCTGCTTTGTTCGCAGGCGATGGCTCAGGAAATCACCGGTCGGGTGATGAGCCTTGATGATTCCGGAAAAATGGAAGATCTTCCTGGTGCTTCTGTCTATTACCAACCTGATAAAAAAGGAGGTATTGTAGGTGCCAATGGATTGTTTTCTGTCAAAGTTCAAAGCTTTCCCGGTTGGTTAATTATTCGTTCTGTAGGCTATGCTCCCGATTCTGTCTGGGTGACGAAACCCCAATTTGTCCATGTGCATCTTCGCGCCAATGAATCTGAGTTGTCGGAAGTCAAAGTGCTAGCAAGCCCAGGCGGGCACGATGTACAATCGATTCAAAGTCGGGAAATTTTGACCATGAAAACCCTAGCCAAAGCGGCCTGTTGCAATCTTTCCGAGAGTTTTGAAACCAATGCGAGTGTATCTGTCAATTTCACGGATGCCGTCACGGGTGCGAAGCAAATCTCGCTTTTGGGACTCTCTGGCACCTACGTGCAAACGCAGGTGGAAAATGTTCCTTCGATACGTGGTTTGAAATCAACTTATGGGTTGAATTACATTCCCGGCACTTGGATTCGTTCGATAGATTTAGCCAAAGGCCAAAGTTCCGTGGTGAATGGCTATGAGTCCATGACTGGGGCGATCAATATGGAATTAGCCAAACCGGATACCTCAGAGGTGTATTTTTTAAATGCCTATGGGAATTCGCAGGGGCGATTTGAGGTCAACCAACAAGCTGCGTATAAGTTCAAAGGAAAGCTTTCAACGGCATTGTTGACACATTTTTCCCAACAAGCCGGGCGCATTGATGGGAATGGGGATGGTTTCATGGATTTGCCTTTGTTTAGTTTGGTAAATGTCTTGAATCGATGGAAATATGCATCGGAACATTGGATGCTACAAGCCGGGGTAGCTTATTTGAAGGAAAGCCGACTAGCCGGTCAAAATAACTTCGATGAACAACAATCGAATCGGTATCAGGTCTATGGATTTGGAAGTAATACGGGTCGTTTTGAAGCATTTGCCAAGATTGCTCGTTTGTTCCCCACGAAACCGTGGAAGGGAGTTGGTTTAATTTTGTCTACTAGCCAGCATCAAAATGATGCCTATTTTGCATTCAAGCAATATGCGGGTCGAGAGCAGAGTATGTTTGGGAATTTGATTTACCAGTCGATGATTGACAATACAAATCATACATGGAAAGCAGGGGTTAGTTTCTTATATGATTCTTATCAGGAGCGGTATTTAGATTCGAGTTTTGCAAGGACCGAATTGGTTCCGGGTTTCTTTGGTGAGTATACGCTGACAGTTCCGAATAAGTTTACCTTGGTGTTAGGTAATCGCATCGACTTTCATAATCAATTGGGTACGAAATGGGTTCCTCGTTTGCATGCCAAATGGGATATTGCTTCGGATTGGTATGCGCGTCTCTCTGCGGGAAAAGGTTGGCGACGTGTGAATCCTTTGGCAGAAAATATGGGTTTCTTGGCAAATAATCGCTATTTACAATTGCTGGGAAATCTTAATCCTCTAGAGGAAGCATGGAATTATGGATTCAGTTTAACACATGATTTTACGTTGGGCAGTCGGAAAGCGAATTTGGTTTTTGATTATTTTCAAACGGATTTTACGCACCAATGGATGATGGACATGGAAACGGCTCATTCGATTCGCATGTATACAAGCCCTGGTGTATCATATGCCAAAAGTGCTCAAATCGAGTTTAATTATAGTCCCACTCCTCGTTTAGAATGGAAGACAGCTTATCGATTTCAAGATGTGGCTTCCGATTATTATGGTCAAAATGGAAACTTAAGAAGATTGACAAAGCCCTTTTTGAATCGGGATCGAATTCTGGTGAATGTGGCCTATGCGACCAAATATGATATTTGGAAATTTGATTTGACCTGGCAATGGAGCGGGGAACGTCGAATTCCGAACGCTTATGTACATACGTCTGATGCACCTGAAGTGACAGCCCCTGCGTTTTCGATGGTTTATGGACAAGTGACACGCCAATTTAAAAAATGGGAAATGTACCTTGGCGTAGAAAATCTTTTTAATTTTACACAGAACAATCCCATTATGGGAGCATCAGATCCATTTGCTCGAGGTTTTGATGCAACGATGGTTTGGGGGCCAGTCGCGGGTCGAATGGTTTACACAGGATTACGTTATAAAATCAACTAAATAATAATGCTATGAAAAAGTTAATCTTAGTTTCAGGTATGGTTTTTGCCATGTTTGGAACATTTGCACAAACGCAAGAGTCTAAAAAGACAAAAACAGAAGAGAAAAAAGAAGTATATCAATGTCCGATGAAATGTGAGGGAACAAAAACCTATGCTAAAAAGGGGAAATGTCCAGCATGTACGATGGATTTGAAAGTGGTTAAAAAATAAGTTAGACTCCCCAGGCTGATGCCTGGGGTTAATAAAAATTGAATGAAAAATATATTATTTTTTCTACTCCTGCCTTTCGGGTTATTGGCAGGACCTTCACAAACGGTGAAAATTAAAACATCAGCCATTTGTGAGATGTGCAAGGAACGTATCGAGAAGAATTTGGCATTAACGAAAGGAATCGAAAAGTCGGATTTGAATCTCGAAGATCAATCGAACATAACCGTGGTGTATAATCCGGATAAAATTGATGTCGCGAAGATTAAACTCGTGATTGCTGAAACGGGCTATGATGCCGATGAGGTTAAGGCCATCAAAAAGAGCTATGATAAGCTCCCTAATTGCTGCAAAAAGTAATTCAAAAGCCCTCAATTCCTGAGGGCTTTTTTTATTTCTTCATACTGAGGGCGATTCGTTTGCGCGCCTCATCTACTTCGGTCACGGTAACCATAACCTTTTGGGCTACTTTGACGACTTCGTTGGGGTCTTTCACGAATTTGTCGGCCAACTGGCTCACATGCACTAATCCGTCTTGATGGACGCCGATGTCCACAAAGGCACCAAAGTTGGTGATGTTTGTCACGATTCCCGGCAATTTCATGCCAATGCGTAAATCCTTGATTTCATTCACGCCGTCTGTAAATTCAAATGCCTCAAATTGTTCCCGTGGATCGCGTCCGGGTTTCGCTAATTCAGCAAGAATGTCGGTTAGGGTAGGCATACCCACTTCTGCTGTTACATATTTCTGTAATTGAATTTGCTTGCGGAGGGATTCATTAGCCAATAAGTCACTCACTTTGCAATTTAAATCCTGGGCCATTTTTTCTACGATCTCATAGCTTTCTGGGTGAACGGCACTGGCATCTAAGGGGTTTTTCGCATTTCTAATACGCAAGAAGGCCGCGGCTTGCTCATACGCTTTTTCGCCTAATCGGGCCACTTTTTTTAAATCGGATCGCTTGATGAAGGGGCCGTTTTTGGTCCGGTAATCGATGATGTTTTGGGCTAATTGAGGACCAAGTCCTGAAACGTAGGATAAGATTTGTTTGGACGCTGTATTAAGTTCGACACCTACTGAGTTTACGCAAGAGATAACGGTATCGTCCAAAGAAGCTTGTAATTTCTTTTGGTCTACGTCGTGTTGGTATTGTCCCACGCCGATCGACTTGGGGTCGATTTTTACTAATTCAGCGAGTGGGTCCATTAGTCTTCTGCCGATGGATACGGCACCGCGAACCGTAATGTCTTTATCGGGAAACTCTTCGCGTGCAGCTTCTGAGGCCGAATAAATAGATGCACCACTTTCGTTCACCATGATGATGGTGATGCCCTCCAGTTTTAAGTTGCGGACAAAGGCTTCCGTTTCCCGACCCGCCGTTCCATTACCAATCGCGATGGCTTGAACCTTGTGTTTTTTCACCCAAGCGCTGATAGTATGCGCGGCCTCTTGTGCTTGTCCTGGACCTGTGTGTGGGTAAACGGCTGTATTGTCCAGGAGTGTGCCTTGCTCGTCGAGGCAGACCAATTTACATCCTGTTCTAAAACCTGGGTCAAGTGCAAGTACGCGTTTTTGTCCAAGGGGAGCGGCTAATAGTAATTGGCGAATGTTTTCCGCAAAGACACGAATTGCTTCTTCGTCGGCACGTTTCTTTGCCTCTGCGCGCATTTCATTTTCCATGGCCGGCATGAGTAGGCGCTTGTAGCCATCTTGGATAGCAAGCGTTACTTGTCGGGCACATGCATTATTCCCTTTGATGAATCGGCGGTCAAGTTTATCGAGTACTTCTTGATCGGGGCCTGCGAGATTCAAGTTTAATATCCCTTCGTTTTCGCCTCTGAAAAGGGCTAGGATACGATGGGATGGGGCTTGGGCGAGGGGTTCCGACCAGTCGAAGTAATCTTTGTATTTAATTCCGGCCTCTTGTTTTCCTTTGGCGACTGTGGATTTGACAGTCGTTTTTCGAGAAAACAAATGACGAGCTTCTTCGCGTGCTTCGGCGGTTTCCATCATTTCTTCGGCCAAAATATCCCGTGCCCCGGCTAGCGCTTCTTCGGGATCATCTAAGAATTCAGCAGCTAACACCTCCGGATCAAGCATGCGTTGTTCGAATAATTTATCTGCCAAAGCTTGTAATCCTTTTTCTCTTGCGGCCATGGCGCGTGTTTTGCGTTTGGGTTTGTAGGGAAGGTAGATGTCTTCGAGTTTGGCGAGGGTTTGCGCACCGCGCACGGCTTTTTCAAGCTCAGGGCTTAATTTATCTAATTCTTTAAGTGATTTTAGGATCGCTTCGCGGCGTTTTTCTAGTTCGATAAATTGGTCGCGTAAGTCGCGGATTTGCGCGACTTGTACTTCATCAAGGCTGCCCGTTGCTTCTTTCCGGTAGCGGGAAATGAAGGGAATGGTTGCGCCTTCATCGAGGAGTTCGACGGTTTTGCGGACTTGGTTTTCATGAATGCCGAGGGTGGAAGCTATTTTGGAAATCATGGAATTGAGGTAAGAGTTAAGAGAGAAGAGGTAAGGAGTTCGAAGTCCGAAGGGAAATAGTCCGAAGTCTGGAGGTGTAATTGTTTAAGTTTTCCCTTCGGACTATTTCCCCTCGGACTAGTGACTAATGACTAGATCCTACTCCGCATTTGGAAATTCACTGTGAAAATACCCCGCGAATTTCCAGATTTCTTGGATTTCAGAGCCGAGGATCGGGTAGGGGTCGTAGGTCTTATTGGTCGAATTGAGGATTAATACCTTACGCTCTGCTAGGTGGTTGATGACCTGCTTAAGGACTACGCCGTCTTCGCGTGTCACGACGATGCAAATGGTACCGTCTTTGATGGCGGTCCAATCTTCTACGTATTCGGCAAAGACCAAAGAACCGGGTTGCAGGGGTAGCATCGATTCGCCTTTGATGGGGAATACGCGGTATTTTTTATCGCGTGGCAAGAAGGGTACTTGGAAGGTAGGAAGTTCTTGAATGAACTCGACATCGTCGTAAGAAGCGGTGTATCCGGCCAAAGCTTTGACAGGAACCATTTCAATGTTTTCTTCATTGTTTGAATCCACCGTCGTAGCTAAAATACGTAGCTTCGGCTTGTTGGCCATTCCGGGAAGTCTTTTGGAAAGATCTTCTTTAAGTAATTCATCCACCTCTACCTTGAAAAATTCGGCTATTTCAATCAGATCGGCGTATTTAGGTTCCGCTCTGCCGGATTCGTAGGAGCCCAAGGTGGGCTTTTTGATGTTGATTAATTCAGCCAGTTTTTCTTGTGATGTTTTCTCGGGCATTTTGCTGCGTAAAAAACGTAAATTCTGACTAAAAAAAGTGCTCATGCGATTTGTTTATTTAACTAAAATGAATAAAATTCGTATCCAATATTTTATCGTATACTCATCGAAGTTACAAAAGGTATTCGAAATACGCAAATAGCTACCAAATTTATGCAAGAGCGCGCCATTGTGCACATGGACTTAGATTCCTTCTTTGTCTCGGTCGAGCGACTTCGAGATCCACGTCTCGTGGGGAAACCCGTGATCGTGGGAGGCTTGTCGGACCGGGGTGTTGTAGCCGCATGCAGTTATGAGACGCGGGCTTTTGGGGTGCGCTCGGCGATGCCGATGCGGATGGCCTTGAAGTTATGTCCGGATGCGATTGTGTTACGCGGGGATTTTGAGGCTTATGCGCAGCATTCGGATTGGGTGACGCGGATGATTATGGACCGTGCGCCTGTCGTGGAGAAGGCATCGATCGATGAGTTTTATTTGGATATGACGGGCATGGAGCGCTTTTTTGGTTCGTATCAGTTTGCGACGGATTTGCGCCAAAAGATTCACAAGGAAACCGGTTTGCAGATTTCTTTTGGCCTATCGGTGAATAAAACGGTTTCCAAAGTGGCTACGAATCATGTTAAACCGGCGGGACAATATCAGGTCCTACCTGGAGAGGAAAAAGCGTTCTTAGCGCCCATGGCCGTTGGGAAGATTCCGATGATCGGGGCAGTGACGGCCCAAACGCTCCGGAACATGGGTATCGTACATGTGGGAACACTGAGTCAAATGCCGCTGAAGGTGCTTGAGCGAACTTTTGGTAAATCAGGTGTCATGTTGTGGGAGCGGGCGAATGGAATCGATTTACGCCCTGTAGTTCCGTATCATGAACAAAAATCGCTTTCGAAGGAGATTACCTTTGAACAGGATACGACGGATGTACATTTGTTGCACCGCATCTTGGGTTCACTGACTGAGCAGTTGGCCTATGACCTCCGTAAACTCGGCCAATGTACCTCGTGCATCACGGTCAAATTACGTTATTCGAATTTTGATACGCATACCCGACAAATCAGTATTCCGGCTTCGGCGAGTGATCATCGTTTGATTCCGGCGGTGCATGAATTGTTTGAGAAATTGTATGATCGCCGACTGTTGATTCGCTTGATTGGGGTGCGATTTTCCAAATTATTACAGGGTCAGGAGCAATTGAGCTTGTTTGATGATGGGGCGCGGTTGGTGCCTTTGTATGGAGCGATGGATAATCTCCGAAATCGCTACGGGGAGTTTTCTGTTTTACGGGCGAGTGGTTTGATGGAACGTGGCGAGCGTCGGAATGCTTTAGTACCTAAGTCGGAATAGCC
>JACCDW010142129.1_pt1 | contig 16766 bp, 12 predicted proteins | sample 7449781 | NCBI WGS metagenome assembly JACCDW01 (sample SAMN15323449, study PRJNA562643) | freshwater metagenome | isolation source: river surface water | place: USA:Blue River Watershed | collected 2017-08-18
ACTTTTTTCATAATAGTGGCTTTCAAGGTCGGATTGTATTCGATGATCTGAAATCCGTAGCGCGCATAGACTCCTACAAGTTTCTCGATCTCCACCATGACCCAAATATCTTGTTTGGCGAGATCCATCATGCAAGAAAGAAGGGTGGGAATGGGAGAGTCAGGAGGTTTCCTGTAGGGAGTCCTTGTTTCTCCAGGAAGCACATGTTGGAATTCGGGACTGATGCGACACACATCAGTACACCACATCTGCGGCGTACCCACCGATAACCAATCATAATATTGGAGACAACCAAAGGCGGTCCCAGGAATCAATACAATGGCAGAAAGATTCTGACGTTGTAGATGTTTTCGTACAACACGTTCTGTAATTCCCAGGCCATTCGGTGCGGTTCCGATGGTTCGAATGAGCCATTCCTGGGTGACCGTAGGGAGTGCAGAAGGTTCTAAGAAATGGCAGACCGCATCAGAGCGAAACTCGGATGGTGTAAAGAATGGTTCGACAGGCATGTTGGAATTGCAAATCTATTTTATGTATTTCTATTTTCAAGTTTTTTTCGAAACAACTTGAAAATGCGATTGTGGATTGCTACACTTGCCATTCTACTTTTTTGGATCTTGTGGATTGAATTTGGAAAGGGCATGGGAAATGTCTGGCTTCGCATGGATACCACAGGCGAACGTGTATTCCACCCACAGGGTGTTTGGGCGATGCTGATCGCACCTTGGCGAGAATTGGCAGCCGGACGTACCTGGCTCTGGTGGCCCTCCTATTGGGATCTAAATGTCTGGATTTGGGTCGGACTGCTGGGTGGATTCTTTAGAATCTATACAATTCAACAACAGAGGCCACCAACGAATCAGGACATACAGAATAAATAGAATTAGACCTTGATATTCTCTTTGCATTTTATTCAATACGTTCAATAAATCAAATTAGCTTTTAGATGTTAGAAAGCATATATATCATGGTCTAAATATTCTATTCCGCAGATAGATAGAATGAATTCTGACAAAGTTCTTGTATTAGTTTGTAAAACATCATTTAATAACTGTACGCGCACACATGACAGTTATTTTTGGGGAATCGGTGATATCATACGTGGTATTTATGGGCTCTATCGACTGAAAGATGTATACGGGTATACCATGTATGTAGATTTGAAACAGCATCCGATTGGAAAATGGATTCAACCAATTTCATATATATATGAAAATATTATTGATGAGGAGAATACAAACAATAAGGTGGGAATTGTACGATGCGAGCATGTAGAGGAAGTCCTGCGGACCGAATTTTCCAAACAAAATTTGGTGTATTTTTTTACAAATATGGGTCTTGCGGCATATGACGGTCCGCCTTTGCCAGAAGTTGGTTCCTACATTCGGCGCGTGCTAACACCCGCACCTTCACTGCAGCAAAGGATCGAGGAAAAGCGTAGTCAAATTCCCTTTGAAACCTTTCAAATTCTGCATTATCGGCTAGGCGACGATGAACTAATACGGGGTACTCCAACAACGAATCTGGAAAGTATTTACGCTCATTTTCTACGAAATTACCAACCAAACGATGTTTTACTCAGCGATTCAAAGGCATTCCTGACTCTGATTCGATGCCGTCATCCCTCTGTGTTTCAATTCGATCACGAGATTTGTCATGTAGGATACCATGACAACAAGGACGCCGCAATTGCCAACACGCTGGTTGAGTTTTTTATTGCAGGACAAAGTACAAAAATTAAGACATTCACGATTTACGGTTGGATTTCGGGATTTATGCATTCCGTCCACAAAGTATTTAATATTCCATTGGAATATCAGACAAATTTACGGTAATTTTGCTTGTTTCAGCTGGTCTCGCAGGCGATCTCGCCGGCGATGCAGGGATCGAAGGCCCAACACATGGGCGGGATTTGATTGACTGTAGGAACTGTGGCTCATTTCGAAAATCTCTTTCTCCACCTTGGCAAGCTCCTTGACAAGGTCGAGATGTGGATGCATGGTGTTCGGGCATTCTTTCATTTGGTAGAGTGGGGTAATTTCAATTTTTCACCTACCTGTGTAGAATGTTGTCGCGCAATCAGGTGGCTGCCAAATTCGCCCAAGTGGCGGCGATTGTGGATGCGACCACACAGCAGCCTACTATTGTAAACCCCGAATCCAAGTTTGTAGTGATTACTTATTGGTGGGGTCGCGATCGTCTGAATCGCAATACGGCACGACCCTGTCTGGATTTCTATGAATCCCTGTTGGAAAAACCGGTGCACCTGCTGACCGTTGCCAATGCAACACGCGAACGATTTCGTGCCGCCATTCAAAAGAATGCAAAATATATGGAGTTTCTGCAAAGGAAGGTGGGGGATTACCTGGGGGTTGTACGGGCTTACCAACAGGAGGGTCGTCCCCTTTCCGCAACCTTTCAGGAACGCTCGGCGGAGGAGTTAAAGACCGCCATTCTTGCCATTGTGCTGCAGGCTGTAGAAGGGGTCCTTCCGATCATCCAACAGATGCAGCAGATTATCCTGCAACGGGCGGATCTCGAAGATACTTTTAAGCATCGCTTGGCCGAAGGTCTGACATCGAAGGCTCAATTGACGACCATTAAGAACCGGCTCATGGAACTGAAGCAGGAAAAGACCGATCTCCTGTCGGCAATTAAACAGAGTTTCGGACCGTTCAAAACACAACTGGACGACATTCTGAGATATCAGGAACCTATCACATATGACGATATGATTGCAAATTGGGAGGAGGCATGTAGGAAAGCGGGATGTAATTACATGGCCGTGGAATATCCGGAATTCACGGCACCTGGTGGATATCAGCTGGCAATCAATGCCAAGCCGCGGTTTATCCAGAAGGCATTGGCACTCTGTGGGGGACGCGGTGTTCTTTACATTGACGGGGATATGACAATCAATCGGTATCCTGCGATTTTCGACATGGAAGACATTGATATGGCGGCTCGTGGATGGAATGTGGACCCCCGTTCCTCCTACCGACATGGAGAATCCATTTTGATCGATCCCTATGTGTTTGAAACATCCGGTGGAACCATGTATTTTGGACCCTCTATGGAATCCCAACTGCTCCTGCAACGCTGGATTCAGGTGAGCGAGATGTACTCCCAGTGGGGCAAGGCAGATGATCGGATTCTTTCGCTCGTATTTAACACCTATCGACTTCTGTTGCCCCTGAAGATCCTACAGCTCCCCGTGGAATACCTGTGGCTGACCTTGGATTATGATGACTCGATTGAACCCGAGTTCCAGGATCGCGATGCCATCTTCATCGAACACCCTGAATGCCTGACAAGTGAAGATACGGCCGCCGGCCAAGGGGCCTCCTCCAGTCGTACCCCCAAGTTCTATGAAGCCATTGAATATTCTTACCCACGCACCGAATTCCTACATGAAGCTGTCATGTTTCCGGACGAGGCAGCAACTGCGGCCTACCGACCTTATTTGGAATACTTGAAGCGGGCGACGTATTTTGAGGATGTGGAGGATCCGTCCTTGGAAGGAGAGCATCCATTTCGCGTTATTTCCTACAAGGACGGAATGGGTCCTCTGCAGCCTATTGTGGAGGAGAATGCGGCGAAGGTGGCCGCGTTGCCACCCCTATCCACGAAAGAGTCTATGTTGACGGTGGACGAAACCGTGGAAATCCCGCAGATTCTACAGGCGTTGCAGGCGGGTGTTTCGGTTCTCTACATGCCGTCCACTGCATCTGCAGCCTACGTGTCGGCAATCCAACGAACCCGCCGAAACTTCCCCCGTATCGAGTTTATGTTTGTCAATCAATCAACCGATCTTCGCCCCATTTTTTTCTTTCAGTCGGAGTTTAACGCACGGGAACCGGCCTATTTTGCAGCGGGCTCACTGCATCTTCAGATGCTTCTAAGTACATGTAGGGAATTAGAAGACCTGTCAGTCCAATTTAAGAACGCATACCAATTCTTATCGAGAATTCGTACCCATTTTATGAAACGTATGAAAACCAATCTGACGGGCGGCAAACGAGGAGGAGGAGAGGAGATTGGATCCGAGGAAGCCCTTGCCTTTTTGTATGGAACTCCATTGGCAGGAGGCAAACGAACCTATCGGCGTCGCCGATCGAACAGGAAGAAGACACGTGCTCGCAAACACTAAGCGATCCATTATGCAAGCAGCATGGATTGGATTGAATTGAGTGATGGCAACGGCATACCTGTTGCAGGGGTAGCACCTACACCTTCATGGGGTCGATAGAAGGTTCCGATGAATTCATGATTCGGGGCGGAGCAGGAATCAGGGTGGGATCGGGAGTAGTTATTGGTTCGCTGTAGGAAATTGCGGGTTTTCTTGAGGGGTTCGGCCATGTCGTAGCGGAAACACTTTTCGGATGTCATACGCCCCCAGTGTTCCTGGGATTCCTCAGGTGTCATGGAAATCAGACGCTGTGAGGCTACCAGCTTTTCATTTGAGTCCAGACCAAGACTGGCTCCATCGACTTCTTCACGTCCAACGGGAATTCCGGCATTCCGCCCCGATGCGGTCGGCATCCATTTGGTATCTTGGCATTCTCGGGCCAGAAAAGGTTCTAACGCATAGAACTTGTAGTCTCCCAAGAGCGCCACTAACACCAGACCTCCCAGCATGATCGCGGCTAAAAACACATACGGTGCCTGCATCTTATTGTGGTGCGGCAAAAAATGAGATGGCGTACTTGTGCGGTTTGACCTCCCAAGTACACCCGGAAACCATGGTAGATACAATGTTTGTAGTGAAACGTAATGGAACCAAGGAACCTGTTGCCTTTGAGAAGGTACAGGAACGTCTTACAAAAGCGGCAGATGGCCTGGCGGTCAATGCTGTCAAAGTGGCCCAAGGCGTTCTCACACGTCTCATGGACGGTATAACCACGTCAGATTTGGATGCCATTGCAGCGAATCTGGCATTTGCCTGGTCGACTACAAATCCGGATTACGGCGTTCTGGCGGCACGCATCGCCATTAGCAGCCACCAAAAGAATACACCGGCAACCATGTTGGAAGCCGTGGAATGCCTGGATCGTGTCCTGGATCGTAAAGGGGAACCGGCAAGTCTGTTGGATCCCGTGTTCGTCCAATGTGTCCGCGCGAATGCTGCGGCGATCGAAGAACAAATCGATTATGACCGCGACTTTCTGTTGGATTACTTCGGCTTTAAGACCCTGGAACGCGCCTATCTGCTGCGGGACACTCAGCGCAAAGTCGTGGAACGCCCACAACATCTCTGGATGCGTGTGGCACTCGGGATCTGGCCGAATGATCTGCCAAGGGCCTTTGAAATGTACCACATGATGTCCCGCAAACAATACACCCATGCGACGCCAACACTCTTCAATGCGGGTACGAAGCGACCACAACTCAGTAGCTGTTTTCTGTTGGCAATGAAGGGTGACTCAATACATGGCATATATGATACACTGAAGGATTGTGCGCTGATTAGTCAGTATGGGGGTGGCATTGGACTCCATGTTTCCAACATCCGCGCCCGTGGATCCCTGATTCGTGGAACGGGTGGCACCAGCAATGGTATTGTACCTATGCTTCGTGTGTATAACAATACGGCACGCTATGTCGACCAATGTTTTACACCGGACACACTAGTAGCTACAGAGAATGGCAGTCAATTCATAAAAGATGTGGCGGCCGGTGATCGTATTTATACAAGCAAAGGTTTGCAAAGGGTGAATGCCTTGGTGGAACATGATTGGTCGGGTCCCATGCTTCGTGTCTCAATGCATCAGGAAACACCTGGCGGTACCGCCCAAATGACCGTGCAGGTGACGGCAGAACATCCAGTGCTTGCCCTGCAAAACCTACAGAATGATACGGCTACCCTGTTGGAATCCAAGTATCGTGCTGGACTTGTGGATCTTGACTACATTGAGATAGGATCTCTTCGTGTTGGAGATTTGATTGCTTCTCCTTGCGAGGGGGCCACATCTCTGTCCTTCCATTCTATCGAATCCATTGAATCAACGGAATATGTTGGTAAAGTCTATGATTTTGAGGTAGACGCCCCACACGATTATCATGTGGTGGGATTGGGAATCGCCCACAATGGTGGCGGGAAACGTAATGGTTCCTTTGCGATTTACCTGGAACCCTGGCATGCTGATGTGGAGGACTTCCTCGATATGAAGAAGAACACGGGAGCGGAGGAGGAGCGTGCCCGTGATTTATTTTACGGCCTGTGGGTGCCGGATCTGTTTATGGAGCGGGTGGATGCAGGGGGGGATTGGACGCTGTTTTGTCCCAATGAAGCACCTGGGCTCGCCGATGTAGTTGGCGAGGAATTTCAAGCCCTGTATGAACGCTATGAGGCGGAGGGGCGTGGTAGGAAAACTGTGAAAGCCCAGGATCTCTGGTTTCGCATTCTGGATTCCCAGATTGAAACGGGGACACCCTATCTGCTTTACAAGGATGCAGCGAATCGCAAGAGCAACCAACAGAATCTCGGTGTTATCAAGTCGAGTAATCTGTGCACCGAAATTATTGAATATTCATCACCTGAAGAGACAGCTGTTTGCAACTTGGCATCCCTTTCTCTGCCGGCGTTTGTCAAGGAGGGACGTTTCGATTTCGCGGAGTTTCGGAGGGTGGTGTATGCGGCCACAGTGAATCTGAATCGTGTGATTGATGTGAATTATTACCCGATTCCGGAGGCGGAACGATCCAATCTGCGACACAGACCAATTGGCCTGGGAGTTCAAGGGCTTGCCGATGTATTTGCAATGCTCGGCCTGGCATGGGAGGATCCGGCGGCCGCCGATCTCAATCGGCGAATTTTCGCCCATATGTATTATGCGGCCTGTAGTGCATCCTGTGATTTGGCAGCGCACGAAGGGCCGTATGAGACATGGCAGGGTTCACCGGCCCAGCAGGGCAATCTGCAGTTCTCTCTGTGGGCTCAAGAACCCCTGCAAGATGCCGAACTGGACTGGGATACGCTTGTTAACAACATTCGTCGGATTGGGATGCGAAACTCCTTGTTGGTAGCTCCTATGCCGACTGCCTCCACCTCCCAAATTCTGGGGAACTGTGAATGCATTGAGCCCTATGCAACACATATATTTACTCGGCGTACCTTGGCGGGCGAGTTTATTGTGGTGAACCGGCACCTTGTCAAGGCACTCCAGAAGGCTGGTGTGTGGAGTGAGGAATGCAAGGATCGGATTGTTGCAAACAATGGATCCGTCCAAGGTCTACCGGATGTTCCAGAAGACATTCAACGGGTTTTCAAAACGGTGTGGGAGATCAAACAGAAGACCCTGATTGACATGGCAGCCGATCGTGGCCCGTATGTGTGTCAATCACAGTCCCTCAATCTCTTCTTGGCGGATGCAGATTATCGCAAGCTGAGTTCAATGCATTTCTATGCCTGGCGGAAAGGCCTGAAAACGGGGATTTATTACCTGCGTACCCGTGCCGCCGCGGCAGCCCAGAAATTCACCGTGGATCCCACACTCCAACAGAAAGTTGCCGCCAAGCCCGTTGAGGAATGTGTTATGTGCTCTTCGTAAACGATAAAATGGCTTCAGATGGTCTCCAAATACAAAGGCTATTTACATCAACTGTTGCAAACCACATGGACTCTGGAGAATACTTTTTCATACTCATAAATTGTTTTTTAACAGATGGATAATTTGTAAATTGGATTCCTGCATATTTCTCGGACAGTTTGGACCAATCAATTCCAAACAGTTTTTTATTATAATATTCCTTTTGAAGTTTGTCGAGAGATTCAATTGAATCAACAACATATAACTTAGAAAGGTCCACGGTTGCCTCGTATTTATATGGATTTGAAAGATTGAAATTAGGGTCATCCCACCAATTTTTCCAGGAGTCTTCTTCGGAGAGCCATAATCCATGGGGTTTCATGATATGGATACCAACATGAGATGTAGGAATATCTTTGAGCGAATCGATTGGTGTTTCCGAATAGTGAAAAAACCTGGCGCCTCCACGGAATCGCGGTGTTTTGCGGCTCATCAATGACTTGATTTTATTGATTTTATTGAGTGATTTGTAGGTGAGGGGGCGTTTTGATGCACGTGTTGGACGAACCGACTTTCGTGTCTTTGGACCCCGTGATCCCCGCAGTGACCGTGTAGCGATTCCGACGGATCCGATGGATCCCAGAAGTTGCTGGAGTTCACGTGTGGATTTTCCCGTTTTTTTAGGGGCCGCTGTGGGTACATAGTCTTCGAAGGGAACCACCTGTCTCGCCGGTGGAATTTCTGGTTCGTCGAGGCATTTTATCATAGTATAACCGTCTTTCCCACAGGACCTTTGTTTCTGTTTTGCAATACTCAGGGTTGGATCCTGGCAAGAGGGTGGATCGTGGGTCTTTGTGTATCCCTGATGATGGAGAACGCTCATAAATCGCGCAATTTTAGGGTCGTCAAAGAACGCCTCGTCGCTTGCCAATACACCTGCACGCATCTTTTCCAAAATGTAGGCCGCTAATTCGGATGACATGGCAACCGCAGGTGGCTCGGCACATGATTTGCGGTGCGAGAAACCATATTTGGGGTAAAATGTCAGCACATGCATGAGAGAGCTGAGCTGGATGTAGGAAACCTTGAAATGTGCGCGACACAGAGAAATGAAAAAGGAGAGCAGGGTAGGACCTTTGCGCTCCAGGGCACATATGACATCCAGGTAAACACCATTATCAGGCATGAAACTTGCCATAACATACCCGATGGGTGTTTTGGCATTGTAGGCGACTACAAAAATAGTGTTTTTGGGAATTTGTTCTTCAATGTAGGAAATCCCCAGAAATTTCGAACATAGCTCGGATTTTGAAATGACAAGAATATCGTCAAACAGGGAACCGACGGGAAGGGATGACGATTGTAATTCGGATACCGAATCTTGTAGAGCCGATGTAGCAGTATACCATGTTCCCTGGTAGGAATAGGCAATTACCGCCGAATACATTCTACAAAGGATGCCTATAAAAGTTGAAACATACATGGAATATACCAGAATTTCCTACATCCATACCAAATGCGATTCTGTCCGAAGTGTTCTTACTTCCTGTACCTGGATGCCTCCGAGGAAAAGCGAGTGAGCTATCAATGTAGGAATTGTGGATATCGCACACTCCTGCAGCCCACTACAAAAGACGAGGCACTGATTTTGGAGACCTCATTTCGTTCGGGAACCTCAGGAGCAGCATCCGGTGTTGTGGTGAATGAATACACACTCCATGATCCAACACTGCCGCATGTAAATACACTACGTTGCCCGAATACGGAATGTGCTTCCAGGACAGACGAATCCAAACGCGATGTTATCTACATTAAAACGGATCCTACCAATCTACGATTTCAGTATGTCTGCACTACCTGCACGCATCAATGGACTTCCTAACCCTCGATACATTTAATAATGATATATGAGTTGTAATATACAATTTATATATGATCTCATGAATGGTTATATGAACTATTTTTTGGCAACCTGTTGGAGGCAATGAGATTCATCGGCATGCTCCTGCATGCATTGTTTGTATTCCTGGGTCGTTTTTGGATCGATCTGGATGTGCTGATGTTTTACAACCGGATCGGAACGGAACATGTTGAATGCCAGGGATTGACCGGCTCCGAGGCCGAACCCTTGGAAGACATTGGAGAAGAATCCTGGTTGTTTGACTTCAACGGAATGTGAAACATGGGATGGACTGTAGGAAGGTGTGGTTGGTTTGTAAGAACCCTTTGAGACACCAGAAGAACTTTTGGAGACTGCAGTGGAACGCGGCATGTTCTACCGTATGAATCGAATTTAGAAGGTTGGCCTTAGGCATTTTTGAAGTAGAAGAAACAAATAGAATGAGTACGGGTGCTCCTATTGCAGCTCCCAGTGCTGCGATTGCAGCTCCCAGTGCTGCGATTGCAGCTCCCAGTGCTGCGATTGCAGCTCCCAGTGCTGCGATTGCAGCTCCCAGTGCTGCGAATGGATCGCAAGACAAACCTGTAGGAACCATGAAAACAATTGTGTCCCTCGTGGATCGCGGGGAATTTGATATGATTGTGTACCCACAGGATGCAAAGACCACCCTGTTTCAGCCCATCTTTAAACCCTATCATACATTTACGCCAGAGGTGCGTGTCTGGCCTTTTGCAGGTTCTGCTGAATGGGGTAAGCGAATCACATTTACTGTTCCGATGCCCTGGGAAACCGATCTTCTTTCTTGGGTAGCCCTGCGCATCAAGCCACAACACTGGTTACCGGCAGATGTCTACAGTCACTTGTATTCCAAAAAGGATTGGCAGTATGTTGTTCCTGCGACAGAATGGGTGTGGGCGAAATCCCTGGGATCCGTTGCGATTGCCAAGGCGGAATTGGAAATTGATGGTGTGACTGTGGAACAATGGAGTGGTGATTGGATTGATGTGTGGGGACGTATGACACAGACCCTGGATCGTGGAATTGGATGGGATACGGATATGATGGGACCGGCAGGAGGAACCGACGATGGATCTTTTTACTGTTATTTGCCGTTCTGGTTTTCCCGACATAGAAATGTTGCGTTTCCTCTGATCTCCACAACAAAGCCCGTGCGAATCCATATAACATTTCGGCCATTTCAGGAAGTGGTTCGTATGCGGAGTTCCAACAAGGTCTGCGACCAATCTCCTCTTCAATCCACATTCCAAGTATTGGATCTTTCATTACCCTTTCGATATATTCGAACTATTCGGATCGACCAGGCACAGCCAACAATGGAGGTGGCGGAAATGGTCTGTGGAACGGCACAGATTGATGGGGAATTTCGAAAGGCATATCGCGACTACTCTCATGAAATTCTCATGAATCCGGTGGTGGAGATGCGTTTTGGGGAACCTCTCAAGTACACAGTGGGTGCACCGAATGGTTCCCAGATTCTAATTGGTCTACCATTAACAGCATTTAATGGACCTCTAAAACAATTGATTTGGGTGCTCCGACGAAAAGGGGTCGCTGCAAGAGCAGACTGGACGAATTACTCGGCAACCCTGGAAGATGCTGTGGACCCCATCTGGAACCCGACACAGCCCCTGCTACGAAACGCCCAACTCCTTGTTGGAACCGCAGTATGGTTTGATGAAGAAGAATCAGTACTTCGTGCCAATGGTGCTCTACCACTTGCAGGAGGTATTCGTACATACGGAAATTATATCTATGTGTATAACTTTACAGAAGAACCGAATCGATTTGATCCCTGTGGATCCATCAATGCTTCACGGACGGATCTGCGACTGAACTTGGAGGTCGAGCAACCACAGGGGGGAGACAAGGAATGGGAGGTGCTTGTGTGGGCGGTAGGGACAAATTGGATGCGATTCCAAAATGGCCTGGCAAACCAGGTATTTATGGATTAAGGCGTCCACACAGCAAAGGGACCTACAGAGATTCCAAGGTTCGGTTTTGAAATAACCTCGCGCAGAATGGATGCATGGGCGGCCGCCGCTTGTTGGTATGCATCGCGTCCATACTGAATGGCAAATGCCCGATGAATTTCCTCGGTGTCCGCAGCATCCTCTGGAACAATGGGTCGCAATGTAGTAATCCCTCGCAGAGACCCAGCAGAACCATGGACGCGGGTTGTGAGAGTTCCACCTTGGTTACCATACAGGGTCCCCACAACTTCGCGTGGAAGACGCAGAAGTAGCAGGGTTTTGCCATGGCGTTCGAAGATTAGCCAATCAATCTTGGCGGCCGCCGTTGCTCCCACAATTCCAACATACCGGTCTAGAATCTCTTTGCGTGCGGAACGTATGTCAGCTGTAGATGTTAGTTCATAAGCAACAGGCATATAGAGGAACTGAAGGGGATCCTGTAGGAAGCGTCGGAATATAGCGACATCGTTTTCAGCACCCCATGTATTCCTACAAAAAGAAATTCCACCCTCTTCTCCATCAAGGACAAATACGAGACCTTCGGGATGTGAAAGGACTTCGACCTGCTTGCAATCGGAAAAAGGATTGGGGTGCTCGTTCAGCAGAGTGGTAAGAGTTTGTAGGAGAGCGGGTGGGATTCCAGGAAATCGCAAGGACACCATGATGGTTGTTATGGTTTACCAAGGTTGTGGACGGTTTAGTACCTGTGGGATTATTTTATCGACGACTCCACCATGCCTTTCCGCAGGTACCAGACGCAACCAGTCCAATACGGAATCAAACAGTGGGGACTGTTGGAGACCGAGGATTGTATTGGCAACGCCTTCTGCCAACAAACGTACATCGTAGCCCCCTTCGAGTACAGCGACAATCGGTTTTCCAAGGGTGGTAAGGGCACGGGCCATGAATCCAAAGGCGGTAGGAGAGACCTCCATGCCTGCCAGAGAATCCCCGTGAATCGCATCATATCCCGCGGAAATCAGAATGACGTCAGGGGCGAACTGTTGGAGTGCCGGTAAAATCAGGTGGCTGAATGCGTATGCATAGGCTGCATCATCTGCATCATCGACGTCCCACTGAATGTTGAAGGAACGCCCATGCGATCGTTTACACAAACCATTCCCCTTCATATCCACTGAATTATTTGCAGGATATGTGGGAAATCCGGATCGCGTCCTAGCCGCATGAAGACTAATGAAACAAACAGATTCGTGATTCCAAAGAGCATGGGCGGTCCCATCTCCAAAGTGATAATCCCAATCCAGAATGGCAACCCGTTTTCCGGCATCCAAGAGAGGACGTGCTGCCAACACAACATTATTGAGAAAACAGAATCCACTTGGCATCTGGAAACAATGGTGTCCTGGTGGACGAACAATGCAAAAGGCATGTTCGAGAGTCGATGCGGTCAAGGTTGCCTTGGCGGCTTCGACGGCGGCCGCAGCGGCTGTTTTGGCCGCCGACCATGTACCTGGTGCCCAGTAAATATCTCCACATGCCGGGTCGACTTGGGGTGTAGCATGGGGTGTTTTTGCCAGTGCATTTCGAATGACCTTTGGTCCATACTCTGATGCCACTGCGGCATCTGTTAGCGTTTCTTGGACTTCCACAATACGACAGGACTCCCAAATGGATCCCTTACGAACAGGAATTAACGGAGCAGCTGTTGGATTCACGGAAAGTTTATGAAGAGCCTGGTGTATCGAAGCACCTTTGAGGCGCGCCTCAATTCCTACAATCCGCGCCGGCTCCTCCGAAGTGGGAGCGGGTGGACGATGTTGGATCATGGCCTCAGTGTTGTAATAAATTGCAACAGACATTTGCAAGGATTTATATAAGTATGTACTATACAAATCTATGCAGGTGTTATCCTCATTTTTTTTAGATATACTTGACAAGATGGAGGATGCCATTAGTTTATTAGTAGTTCCATATACATTGATACCATTTGTGGTTGCCATTGTAATTCACAGTATACAATGGGCTTCTCTTGGATTTCTTATATTAATTGCCATGGCTGTTTCAGATCTTATTAAAAAAGCAACACGACACCTACCGTATACATGGCTAAAAAGACCGGTGGGTGCCAGTAATTGTAATACACGCATGAATGATGGGATGCAAGCAGGAGAACCTGGATTTCCATCCGGTCATTGTACGTGCGCTGCGGGATTTTGGGTGGGCGTCATGATTCTTACACCACCTGCCTATCGAATTTGGATGATGACTGTAGGAAGTGTGGGGATTCTGAGTATGATGTGGGCGCGTCAGCGCAAGAGGTGTCATACTCCGCTTCAAACAGTGGCAGGCGTTGTGTTGGGAGCGAGTTGGTCTTTGTCTTTGCTTTTATAGGCCATCGATTCGGACCATGTGTAGGGTGCTGCTCGAATGGAGGAGAGGAATGTATCACTTGTGGATGTCATGGCGGATAGCGTTACATAGATACTTGATTCGGATATGTAGGAGTTTGTGCTGGAAATGTAGGGGCGATATTTCATAAAAAGAGTGGATCCTGGTGGATTCAAATGAATAGGAGTAAAGAAGGGGAAGGTGTTGTTGGTTGTTCCAATGGGAGTACCGGCAACCTCTGTTATAACGTCATAAAAATTAAAATATTTGGGAATCGACCGGTCAAAATTGGTTATATAGATGCCTTGGATTGTACTGAGATTGGGGTAATCCATCAATTGAAAGGGAGATATATAGCTATATGCAACACCTAGGTATCCTTTGGGATAACTTACAACTCCACTGGAATAATTATCAACGAAATATTTTACGATTGGTTTAAAAATATAACTGGCAACGGCTCCATTCATATTCTCGTATCCTGTAAGACCCCATGAGAGGATTCCAATTACCTTGTTGTCATCGGTTATGACGGGACCGCCACTGTTGCCACCGAAGATGGAAGCATCTGTAAATACGGATTCTGGAACAGTAGAATCGGCAAATTTGGTATCTCGGACAATTCCGCGTGTAATGGATTGTATATCATCGAGAAGAGGGTAGCCAATCACATTGACAGGATCTCCTACATTCAATTGTGTACGTGAGTCTTTGTAGGAGAGTGGGGCAAATCCGGATCCAGCAATACGTAGAAGAGCAACATCGGCAAATTTGTCGAGACCTATGACACGCGTGGTAGACCCATCGACTTGGTAGGAACGGGGGGTTGGATAGGACACATGGACCCAAATGTTATTACATACCTGGTTGGTAGTGGGATCTACAATCACGTGGCCGGCTGTTAATATATACCCATAGTTGTTTGGATCGTAATTAGTAGATTCAGGGATTGTAATAAAGAAACCGGATCCACCGTAGCGAGCTGCATTTGCTGCTTGAATTGTTATAATTACTACACTATTGATTGTGGAAGAATATACACCGACTGCTGAGTTAGAGGCGGGTCCTGTGGGGCCTACAGCACCCGTAGCCCCTGTGGGGCCTACAGCACCCGTAGTCCCAGTGGGGCCTACAGCACCCGTAGCCCCAGTGGGGCCTACAGCACCCGTAGCCCCTGTTGTACCTCCTACAAGATTCGAGACAACTATGTTGCCATTCGAACCTTGAATTGTACCCACGATCCCTGTGGGCCCCATGATATTAATTTGCTCGATGTAGAGCTTGGAATCCATTCTACTAGAGCTGTGTAAATTGGATCTGTGTCTGTTGAGAAGACAGTGTGAAGGAGGAAGGCCCCGTTATGGAAAAGGATACATACATGTACTCATCTGGACGCAGAATTATCGAATGACTGTAGGAATTTATGTAATTAGTTCCGTTAATAAAGGACTGCCATACGCTTGTATCAGCTACCCCGTTCCACTTCCGGTAATCTACTAGCCAATTTCCTTGATCTCCCACAATCTGTGCCTCTACCAATACTGAAATAATACGCGAGGTATTGTTGGTAAATCTTCCATTTACCGGGTTATATCCACTCAATCCTCCTAGGCTTTCTTGCACATCGGTACATTGTAGTGTGTATGTACTAGCTCCTACTAGAACAGCAGATGTACTCAGAGAATACTGTAGTACACGAGGTTCAGGTTCTGTATTGTATAGGACCTCTTTGGTGGTAGAGTTGTAGGTCAAGAATCCATCACGGGCTGTATTATCGATACGAACAGGGTTCACATAGAATGCTGAAGGAGTATTTCCATTCAGTGCTATATCGGATGCATTCAGAACAATACTGTTGGCAGCCTGGCCCACCATACCAGCACGTGAACCAATGGCAATTGCATTGGATCCCTGGTTTGACATACCCGCCTCCACACCAATTGCAATGGCTTCGTATCCTTGAGAGGAATAACCTGCTGTATTACCCAATGCAATGGCAGCTTCGGACTGGTACCAATATCCTGCACCTTGTCCGACCGCTACAGCATACTCAGATTGAGATGAGAAACCGGCAGAATTTCCGACTGCTGTTGCACGGGCTCCTTGATCCCAGAAACCAGCATTTGCACCCACAGCGACACTGTAGGAACTCTGGAGGTAATAGCCTGCCGCAGAACCAACTGCGACTGACTGGTATCCCTGGGAAGAACGACCCGCCCCATCACCAATTGCGATTGCAGAAGATCCCTGTGATTCAAATCCAGCTAGAGGACCAATGGCAATTGCATTGGAGTTCTGATTCATAACAGCTGTTGTATCACCAATGGCAATCGATCCCTTGCCCTGGAAACTCAGACCAGCAGAAGGACCAATGGCAACAGCACCGGTTCCTTGGAAGTCCTTGCCTGCATAATCACCAATTGCAACAGCCACCATACCTTGCGAGGAATAGCCTGCAGATGTACCAATTGCAATGGCGCCTGTATGCTGACTTGAATATCCAGCCTGGTATCCGATTGCAACAGTTGGACTACTGTAGCTCGGGTAGATAGGATTGTTGGCCCCTTGGTAAGTCAGACCCGCCTCGTATCCTACAGCAATACAATAGGAACTTTGGAAATAATTGCCTGCATAGGAACCAATTGCTACAGAACCCAGTCCTTGTGTACTAATTCCTGCATATGATCCAATATGTATTGTGGAACCCTCGGTACCCCATGCTGAGGTCAGTGAATTCCAGAAAATGTAATCACTGTGTTGCTGTCCTGCAATGGATAGAAGTCCAGTAGGTCCAGTTGCACCGGTTGCACCTGCGGCGCCAGCAGTACCGGCTTCACCTGTAGGACCAGTTGCACCAGCAGCACCAGCAGTACCGGCTTCACCTGTAGGACCAGTTGCACCTGCGGCGCCAGCAGTACCGGCTTCACCTGTAGGACCAGTTGCACCAGCAGCACCAGCAGTACCGGCTTCACCTGTAGGACCAGTTGCACCAGCAGC
>JACCDW011267858.1_pt1 | contig 16761 bp, 12 predicted proteins | sample 7449781 | NCBI WGS metagenome assembly JACCDW01 (sample SAMN15323449, study PRJNA562643) | freshwater metagenome | isolation source: river surface water | place: USA:Blue River Watershed | collected 2017-08-18
AGCAGGCCATCGCAGGGGAGAAAGCCGAATTGATTCTAATATCGGCAGCCATCGAAGCAGAGATTGCCGAGTTGGAGACATTTGAAGACCGACAATTATTTTTATCGGAGCTGGGCTTAGAGAAGAGCGGGGTAGAGAAGTTGATTCATGCAGCATACAAACTGTTAAACTACATTACGTATTTCACCGTGGGCGTGAAAGAGGTGAGGGCTTGGACCATCATCGAAGGTACCAAAGCTCCGGGTGCTGCTGGAGAGATCCATTCCGATTTTGAAAAAGGCTTTATCCGCGCCGAAGTTATCGCTTACGACGATTACGTGCATTACGGATCGGAGGCGGCTTGCCGCGAAGTGGGAAAACTCCGCGTGGAAGGCAAAGAATACATCGTGAAAGACGGCGATTGCATGCACTTCCGCTTCAACGTGTAACTCCACACGTTTCTATCGCTATTATTATTCCACATATAGTTTCAGTTTCTTAAATTTGAATTATTGTGGCAACATTGCAAACTATACGGAAGATACTTCAACTTCATAAGTCGAGACTTATATCAACGTATGGATTGAAGAACATTGCGATTTTTGGTAGTTATAGTCGAAATCAACAAAACGATGCTAGCGATCTTGACATCTTAGTTGAGTTTAGCAGACCAGTTGGTATAGAGTTTATTGATTTAGCCGAAGAGTTAGAAGGATTGTTGAATATCAAAGTTGATCTTGTTTCTAGAAACGGTGTAAGACCAGAGTATTTTCAACAAATTGAGTCGGATTTAAATTATGTCTAAAAGAGACTCAAAATTATTATTAGAAGATATATTAGTCGCAACAGACAAGATTTAAGTATATACCTCCGGGTTGGCTTTTGAACAATTTATTAATGATTCGAAAACGGTTGACGCCGTCATAAGAAATTTTGAAATAATTGGAGAAGCTGCGAACAGACTTTCTGATGATTTTAAAATCACTTACAGTAATGTCAATTGGTTTCGTATTAGGGGATTTAGGAATAGAATCGTTCATGATTACATGGGGATTGATTATCAAATTGTATGGAATATAATTGAAAATGATTTGGATAGATTAGTTTTGGATATTAAGGACATTAGTGAACGTTTGTAAAAAATCTAATTCATTTTTCTCAGTTATTTGTTTGGCAATAAATATTTTAGGTATAGTATTTATACCGATATTGCCACAACTATTTTCAACTAATTAATGACCCGAAACGAGTTTATACGAATTTGCGGTATGTTAGGAATAGGCGTTCCGTTACAAAGCTCGATTTCTTCTTGCGAGAGTTTCATTCCTACGAACAGGCCATTCACCGGAAAAGTGTTGGTTATTGGAGCGGGTGCCGGGGGACTATCAACTGCCTATTTATTAAAACAACAAGGAACCCAGGTTGAAGTATTGGAAGCATCCCCACAATGGGGCGGTAGAATTCGGATCAACCCCGATTTTGCCGATTTTCCTATCCCTTTGGGTGCCGAATGGATCGAAACTAACGCCGGAGTTTTCAAGGAAATCGTGAATGACGATTCGGTGACCATCGATATTCAAACCATCTTAGATTCTCCCGATCGCAAATTTGTAAATTATTCCTGGTACAACTTTTTTGAGGATTTCATTCACCCATCGGTGTCGGACAGCATTCGGTTCAATACCGCCGTTACTTCCATCGATTATTCTGGAGATAAGGTGATTGTGAGTACGTCGAATGGCACGTTCACGGCCGACAAGGTAGTAGTTTCGGTGCCCTTAAAAATCCTAAAGGAAGGAAGCATCTCATTTAGTCCCGTTTTACCGGTATCGAAGGCAAATGCTATCAAGGATGCGGTGATTTGGGATGGGTTCAAAGCGTTCTTCGAGTTTTCGTCTAACTTTTATGGAGATAACGAATTCATATTCCCAGTTAAGCCCGAAACCGATGGCCAAAAGTTATATTACAATGCGGCTTTAGGTCAGAATACGTCGAAAAACATTTTGGGATTATTTGTAGTAGGCAAGCCGGCCCAAGAATACATATCGCGATCGGGGAATGATTTGAAAAATTATATCCTTAGCGAGATGGACAGTGTTTACAGCAACAAAGCAAGTTCCCGGTATATCAAGCATACGGTTCAAAATTGGAACGAAGAACCGTTTATTAAAGGCGGGTACCTGTCCGATTTTGCCGATTGGCGAATGGTGAAAACCTTAGGGGAGAGTATTGATGGGAAGGTGTTTTTTGCCGGTAGCGAATTCACTGATGGCGAAGACTGGGTTTCGGTCCACACCGCCTCCCAATCCGCTAAAACCGCTGTGAAAGCGATTAATAATTGATATTTGTTAGTAGGGATTAATGACTTATGCGGATGATTTAATTTATATGAGAATCTTGTTTTCTAACAAATTAAAAGATTAATTTGGAGTTTATTTGTGCAATTTAAAATTCTAAATTTAATTTTATTGAAATTGTGAAAGTTGATATTTTAACTTTTTAAAATATGTGTAGTGCTCAATTATAAACTTTAATGAATAATAAACCAATTAGATTCGTTGATTTATTTGCTGGAATAGGGGGGTTTCATCAGGCAATCTGTAATATTTCACCCCAAAATAGATGTGTTTGGGCATCTGAAATAGAAAAGGCCACAGCTAATGTATATGAAAGTAATTTTGGCATTAATCCGTTAAATGATATAACTAAAATCAATGAAAAGGAAATTCCTAAATTTGATTTGTTGTGTGCTGGATTTCCTTGTCAACCTTTTTCTAAAGGCGGAAATCAAAAAGGTTTTGATGATATTAGGGGAACTTTATTTTTTGATATTATTAGAATATTAAAATTTCATAAGCCTAAGTTTGTAATACTTGAAAATGTATCCAATTTATTAACTCATGATAAAGGTAATACATATAGAGTAATTTCAGAATCGCTCAAGAAATTAGGGTATTCCATACCCAAAAAACCAGTCAAACTTACACCAACACAATTTGGAATACCTATTCACAGGCCGAGATTATTCATTCCAGCCGTCTATGGTAAGAATGTGCTTGATGACTTCGAAATGGTACTAGATGATAATCTAATTAAAAGACTGAAACATGTTAAAGAGACATTTAGCTTTGAAAAAAAACCAACTGAACTAAACATAGAGCTTTCGGATTATGAATTAAGAGTTTTAAAAATGTGGGATGAGTTTTATAAAGGCATAAATTTAAAAACTATTGGATTTCCTATATGGTTTGATTATTTTAGATACCCTGGAGATATCGAAACTTATCCAAAATGGAAGCAGATTTTTATCAGAAAGAATATGCAACTCTATAATGATAACCAGGTCTTCATTAATAAATGGGAGAAGAAGCATAATTATCTAAAGGACGTAGTTAAAACGCATAGAAAGTTTGAATGGCAATGTGGTCAAGATTTCGAGTCAATTTTTGACTGTATTATACAGTTTAGACCAAGTGGAATTAGAGTCAAACGTCCAGTAAGTTTTTCAACTTTGGTTGCAATGAATCATTCACAGATTATTGGATGGGAAAAAAGAAGATTGACAATTAATGAAGTACGAAAACTTCAAGGTTTTCCTGATAGCTTTAAATTAACTTCAAACAGGCAGTTATCAATGAAACAGTTAGGGAATGCTGTAAATGTTAAAGTCGTTGAAGAATTAACAAATTCGATAATTAATTATGTCCAAGGATAAAATAATTTCACAAGTATCAGTTTCATTAGATCAGAATGTATACAATGCATTTAGGAATCTACAATACAAATATTGGTATGCAATGGGTGAATTTGTGGATAATGCGATACAAAGTTATTTAGATAATAAAATTGCCTTATCAGAATTGTACGCAAAAGAAAATACGTCATTTTTTATAAAAATCGATATAGAACCAAATTATATAAGGGTTTTTGATAATGCTGCAGGTATATCTTATTCAAATTTCCTAAAAGCATTTAAACCAGGCAAAATACCGGAAAATAGAGAGGGTTTAAATGAATTTGGCATGGGAATGAAGGTGGCAGCTGTATGGTTTTCCGATATCTATCGAGTTCGCTCTGTGGCAATTGAAGAGGAGGTTGAACGAGAAGTTGAATTTGATAGAATTAAAGTGACTAATGATGGTATCGAGGAATTAATAGTTAAAAACACTCCTGTAAATGAGGGCCTTCATTTTACAGAGATATTATTGTCAAAATTGAATCCGGATAACGCACCGATTCATCATAAACAAATTGACAAATTAAAAAAACATCTTTCTGATATTTATCGGAATTATTTAAGAAATGATATAGTTAAAATTATTGTAAATAATGAAGAATTATCATATGAAGAGCCTCAAATATTAAGGGCAAGAGAACAAGATATTCATTCAAAGGAAAAAGGAGAAATACAGGAATGGAAGAAAATAGTGGATATCAAATTCGGCAATAATTATAGAATACATGGATTCTTAGCATTGCTTGAAAAAATGGATCAACGTCATAATGGCTTATCTTTATTTAGGAGAGGAAGAGTGATTCAGGGTTCCCATGATGAAAAGTATTTTCCTTCATTTTTATTTGGTCAGCCGGGTTCGTCACTTTACCGTTTACTTTTTGGAGAATTGCATTTGGACGGATTCGATGTTAGTTTTAATAAAGGAAGTTTTACTAATGTAACAGATTTAGATTCAATATTAATATTACTTAAGGATGAATGTTCAGACTTATTAAGTCAGGGGCGTAATTACCGAAAAAAGAATGATTCGAACAGAACTATCCCGGATAAGGATATTGCCAAAACTGATGAATTAATTAAAAAATCAATTGTAGAAATCCAGAAGAAAACGAATTTTACTAATGTCAGTAGAACAATTACAATTGAAAAGAAAAATGAAATAAACAGTTTGTCTTCAAATAATTCTGAATTTGATCATAATAAGATAGTTGATAAATTTAAAGGATTTTACATGACCTTACCAAATGGGAGTACCATTCCGGTAGAAGTTAAAATTGAAAGAGACCTGGTAGATGAAAGGATGTATAAAGTTAAAAGAACAGAAGGTAAGTACATCGCATTTATAAATATCGGGCATCGCTATTTCACATCATTTGATCCAATAAAGAACGCGATTGCAATTGAGGCCGCACTAGAAATGCTTACCGTCGTTGTATTGTCGGATATTCAAACTTCAGTTTCTTCTCATGATCAAAATGATTTCCGCTACAATTTCAATAAATATTTAAAAGAAATTCATGGAAGAGAGAATTAAATTACCAAGAAGAGAATTTAATCCAGTTGTTGGCGATTCGACAGATCGATTTTTAAAAAGTCTTACATATTTGGATGAAATATCAAAAGAGAGATTAATCACTGAGACCACTGAAATTTTATCCCAATGTTCTGATCCTTTAGATGATGAAAGTTCTAAAACAGGTCTAGTAGTCGGTTATGTACAAAGTGGTAAAACATTGTCATTCACAACTTTAATTAGTTTAGCCAATGATAATAATTATAAATTCGTAATAGTTCTTGCGGGTGTTGCTAATAATTTGTTAACTCAGACTTTTAATAGACTAAAGAAAGATTTAAACCTTACCAACAGAATTAGTCGGAGATACTTTAAAATATTTTGTAATCCCAGTAAACACGAATATTTTAATGAGATCAAAGAAGCACATCTTGAAGAAGATGATAGAACAGTAATTATTACAGTATTAAAACATCATCAGCATATAACTGAATTATATAAAATATTCAAGGCAATAGATTTTATATCGTCAAATTCAAGTTGTTTAATTATTGATGATGAGGCCGATCAGTATAGTTTAAATGGTAAAGGGTATTCAAATTTTAAAAATGAACTGGAGGAAGAGACTGCCACTTATTCTGCTATACTTAAGCTTCGTAATTCGCTAAAATGTCATTCATATATTCAATATACTGCAACGCCCCAAGGCCCAATGTTAATTGCTATGAATGACATTCTTAAACCGCAATTTTGTAAAATTCTAACACCAGGAGAAAAATATACAGGTGGCTTAATTTTCTTTAATGATAAAGCAGATGATTTAATAGTAACAGTTCCTAACAGAGATTTATATATAAAAAAGGAAAATGAATTACAGTCTCGTCCTGAGACATTAATTCATGCAATATGGGATTATTTAGTATCATCCTATTGTTTGATTGTTCGAGATAGTAAATTAGAATTTACTAGCATGTTAATCCATCCAGGTCGTGAAAATGCAATTATTTCTAGATACTATAATTGGACTTGTGATTATTTTTCTAAAATTAAGGAGTCGGTAAAAATAAATGATATTGAAGATTTAGAATACCAATTTGTACTTAATTCAGTCAAAGAATCTTGCGTAAGAATGAAAGTAAATGTTGATTTAGTAAATGATGTAATTTTAGGAATTAAATCAATATTAAAAGATATTAAAATATATGAAGTAATAAAAGGTCGGCATACACAAATTGAATGGAACGAGAATGCATTAAATATATTGGTAGGAGGCGAAATGTTAAATCGAGGTTATACGGTTGAAAATCTAATTACAACCTATTTAACACGTGTAAGCAAGGTAAAGTCGAATTCTGATACACTACAGCAAAGGGCGCGATTTTTTGGATATAAAAAAGATTACATTGACTATTGTAGAGTTTATCTATCAAGTTTTACTAAAGATGAATTTTATAGTTATGTTCGACATGAGGAAAGTTTTAGATCAAAATTAAAAAAACAGACTTTGAATGAGTTTTTGAATAATTCACTTTTTGAACTTTCTGATAATTTAGAATTAACTAGAAAATCTATACTTTCGGGTTACTATTACAATATAAAGTTGGATGGTTGGATAAAATTTGACAGTTGGTTTGCAGGTGGTAAAGCAGTCTGGGAAAAAAGTATAATAAATCAATTGATTGATTTAAATAATCCAGCAGAAATGTATAATTATAATAATGACGAAGGTGTACATGCAATTTTTCATTTAGATTATACTAAGACTTTTTCATTGATTTATACAATGAATGTCGTGGATTCCAAAATGAGGGTATTCCAGAAAATAGCATTATTACAAGTAATGGAGGACTATTTGACTAAAGACAAAGACCAGAAATTTGAAGTGATTTTAATGAATTTTGATTTGTTTCAGAAAAATATTGGAAGAACTAGAAAAGTTCATGTTAATTCAAATGGTTCTAAGTCAGTAGATTTGTTTGTGGGTAGAAATAAAAATTACTTAGGGGATGATCATGTACATAGTAAAAGCTTTCCAATTACAATTCAAATCCATTCTGTTTTGCCAAAAGAAAACAATACTAATGATTTACTTTTCTTTGCGGCGATAAGAGTAAACAATAAATATAATTTTAAAACAGTTTACGAGGATGATGATAATTGATCAAGTTATTGATGTTTTAAGCAAAACGATTCCACCCAAAATAGGTGAAGAAATTAAAGTTTGTGCTGTCTTTCCTCAGTTTAGGCTGGGAGTAGATTGTCATAATGTACCATATTTGTTTTTTAAATCAACATTAGGTACTCGCCGTTATAGTACTTATTATAAAATGGGCTTTACCGCGGAATTTTTCCAAAAAATAGATTTAATAGATAGTGAAGATCATACCTTCTCAGATAATTTTGATTTTTTAAAATTCACAGGTTTAACATCGGAGGAAAATATATTTACACTGAGAGTGATGTCTGTTTTAATTGAAGAATTATCACAAGAATATGAAAGTGAAAAATTGAAATTAGGGTTAGATAGATTGTCACAGTTATTAAAAAACAAGTCAAAGAAATCCAATAATAGTATACAAGGATTAATAGGAGAATTATTGTTTATATATGATTCAATTGATGTAGAAAGCACTTATTTGGGTTGGCGTACAAACCAAAATCAGAAATTAGATTTTCAAATCGGGGATGATATTTTTGAAATTAAAACTAGTAAAGGGAATCGGATAATTATTGTGGAGTATAATCAAGTGTTTAATGCAAATGATATTGAAAAAATAAATTTTGTTACTTATATGATAAATGCAGATGGTAATGACAATGTTGTTACGTTAATGTATAGAATATACGATAAATTGCCGCAGGAGTTTAAAGCATCTTTTGAAGAAAAGTTCTACAATGAACTTGGAGATAATATTGCTGAAATTGAAAATAATAAGTTTGATATTGAGTTAACCAAATTATCAAAAATTCAAGTCGCGGCCCAAGAATTACCTATCTCAAGAATTAATAATTTACATAGGTCAATTTCCAATATAAAATATTCAATTGATATAGATAAATTATAAATATGCAAAACACTAAGTTCTTTATAAATGATACCTATGGTTTGGCATTCTCAGACGAAGAAATATCTCTCATTTCTAAAGATATTAAAGAAAAGAACATTCAGAAAGTTATAAATTTAATTGGGGAAAAAACAGAATCGATACAAGTAATTAAAGAGATAATTGATTTGTTGAAAGCAGAAATGCCCCAAAATGAAAATGAATCATCTCAAAATGAAAACTTGACTGAAGAAGTTTTACAATCAAATAATCTCATTATTGAGTCTAAAACGAAAAAATGGTTAAAAAAACTTAAAGTGATTTTTCAAAAGCCTCTAATTGTTAGTGATGTTGTTAAACCAATTAAGGAAACTAAAATTGAATACGTAGCAAGATCAACTGGAGAGACTTTTGAAAATCTCATTTTTCAATTTAGAGAAAAAATATTATTTGAACCAAATTTTTCTAATATTTCAGTTACTACAAATCCGCATGGATTGAATTTGTATTATAGAGGAGAGCAATACTGGTTGTGTTTTAAAAAAATTTCAAATGCCTATTTGCCAAATAATAGTGATGCATCAAGAATTCAATTTTCAGGAAAGGTTGACTATATGACTCGCGGGAACTTAATTCCGATAGGCGTAGATATTGAAAATAGAGTTTTTGTTTTTTGGAACCCCGTAGGATTTTTGAAGAGAGTTATAAATAATAAGAATTCTTCATTTTATTCTTCTTTCAATACACAAAAGCGCGTAGCGTCGAGCGGTTTTGAAACAATGGAATTGGCGAATGAGACAATTTATTTGGCCAATTTGAGTAATTTGTCAAAAGTATTTCAAGAGATTTTCACACGTTCAATGCCAGTTGAGAAGGGTGTATATTCTTTCAATAATATCTATATAGATAAATTAACGGTTACAGATATTGAGGATCAAATTTCTAGATGGTTATCAACGGCTGCTGAAATAGATAATTGCAAAAACCCATTTAATAATTATAGGGGGATTAGAACACTGGAATTTAACAATTCTAATAAATTAATTGTACCTGCATTTTTTGTTTTTACATCAACAAAATTAAAACGGAAAGATAAAACTGCAAACATTTGGAAAGATAGTTTAAATGAAGAATCTGGAGAATTAATATATCATGGAGATGGTAAACCGGGTAGAGAATTTATTAATATTCAAAATCATGGTAATTGTAGATTGTGGAAATTAAAAAGTCAAATAAATGGAGATTCGATCTTTTGTCCACCAGTTCTTTATTTCCAGCGAGTTGCCAAAGGACAATTAAAATTTAAGGGAATTTTCAAAATTAGATCTATAGAGCAAGAAATTGATGAATTTGACGGTGTCAATTATAAAAATGTGATAGTATATTTATCTAGAGATAAAGATATAAACCAAATACTGGCATCTGAAATAGTTGATATTAGAAAAAGAGGAATTGGAGATTTTTCTAAAATTAATTGGTATTACAAAAATTGTACTTTTAGTTTATAACGGCAATGTTAAGCCACATTAATGGTGATAAATGGAGATTGGATATTCAAATAATAAAATTTTTGATTATTTCGGTTTATGAATAAGATAACTTCATTAAATCAAAAGTTGCTTGTACAATAATTATCCAAGTTAGAAGATAATTGGTATGAAGGTGAGGGTAAAAAGTATGATCGAGAATTACTTACAAAGTTTGCGGCATTGTTTAATTTGAAATTCGAATAAAAACCTACCACAACCAGGGATATTTCCTATCGTGGACGGAAGTATTCAACTTGAATGGAAAGTAGAATCTCAGAATATTATTGCCGAAATAGAGCTAGAGCGATTGGCTGCTAATGTTTTGTGTTTTCATGATTTAAACGATAATGAATAATTGGAGATAATAATATCCTTAGCTGATAACCCAGGTTGGAAATCGTTCAATTCTTATATTCGAAATTATTTAACGCCCAGTTTATAAACTATTTACAATCAGATGTGAATAGTAATTAAAGGAATTAATATTGAAAGTCAGCTAGGTTTTATCCATACATTAACTAAAGTAATGGATTAAATTATATTAAGTATTTACTTAATACTTAAATATCCAATCACTCCTCCGGGATGAAGAGCAGGGTTTCTTCGTATTTTACGCGGCGGAGTTTTTCGCAGTAATGCAAGCACAACGCCTGGAACTCTACCACCCGGTCCTTGATTTTTTGCGTTCCCACCGATTTGCCGTTTTTGGATTTTAGGTTCATCGTGTCCGACACCACCTTTACCACATCCTTTTCTATTCGGCCAATAAAATAATTGCCGGCCTTGCTGCATCGATCCATCAACCAATGCGTTAACTCCGTTTGCTGAATGATGAGCTTCGAAGCGGCTTCCGTGGAAGAATATTCTGCCTGTATCTGCTTTTCCTCCGCATCGTGCTGCTGGAATTTCTGCTGTAAGGATACCTGGAATTTCTGCGCCGTTTCGTTCAGATTGATTAAAATCTCTCGCAAATACGCCAATTCGCTTACCTTGCTCGATACCGTTTGGTTTTTCTCCTTGGCTATGGCCACCATCAGCCCGTTGAAATTTCGAAGTACATGCCCCAAGCCATAGACCAAACTCAATTCGTTTCGGTGGAATTTCTTGCGCTCTTCCTCCAAAATTTCTTCCAAATCCCTCGCCTTGGGTTGGGCATCAAAAAATTGGATGATCCGAAAATCACTGATGATGTTCTGGGAGCGAATGGGGGTGACTAATACCATTCCGTCCATGCTTACACAACGAGACAATGCCACGTACACCTGACCCGGAGCGAAACTCTTTCCCGCATCAATCATGGCCTTTTCGAAGGTTAAGCCCTGGCTTTTATGGATGGTAATGGCCCAGGCCAATCGAACCGGAAACTGCTGGAATTCCCCAATTTCTTCCTGATCCACCGATTGCGTCTCTCCGTTAAAACTGTATCGAAGGTTTTTCCAGGTTTCTTTGCCAATCTCCAAGGGCGGCTGACCGTCGTTGCAATCGATGTGCAATTTTGTTTTTTCGATCTTTATTACGGTGCCAATTTTCCCATTGAAATACCGCCGTTCCCAGGAAGAATCGTTCTTTACAAACATTACCTGAGCCCCGGTTTTAAGTCGTAAAATGCCATCCGTAGGGAAGGAAGATTCATTGAATTCGCCGCTTACGTTGGCTACGAAGTTTTGTTCGGGGTCTTCCAGTCGTTGGAGTTCGCGCTCATTGATGGCTTCGGCCTGTTTGTTGTGGGTGGTGAGGGTAATCCAGCCGCTTTCTTCGGGGCGGAACTCGGGTTGCACCTTTTCGGCCAAATTCTCGTAATCCCAACTTTCCATGGAATTGGTTCGAATCAAGTTCAGGAGCGTTATAAAGTTCTTGTCTTGCTGCCGATATACTTTGGTTAATTCAATGGTGATGGGCTGAATAAGCGGATACACCTTGGCGGCGAAAAAGAACTCCGAGGAGTAATGCTCATAGAGTAAGGGTCGTTCGAATTCGGTAACCACCGGTGGCAACTGGTATAAATCGCCAATCATTAGCAGTTGAACTCCGCCGAAGGGCTGACTGCTGTTTCGGGAGAAACGAAGAGAATGGTCGATGGCATCCAGAATATCGGCCCGAACCATGGAAATTTCATCGATGACCAATAATTCCAATGCTTGGAAGATATCGCGTTTGGCTTTGGGATAATGAAAATGTTCCCGCAGCATAGCGATATTATTGGCAACGTTGGGGTCGCAGGCCGCGGTAGTGGGTAAAAATGCACGGGTTGGGAGTCCAAATAGACTGTGTATGGTGCTGCCGCCGGCGTTGATGGCTGCTACACCGGTGGGGGCTACCACCACGGTTTTTTTTCCGGTTTCTTTGAGGAGTTTGCGTAAAAAAGTGGTTTTACCTGTGCCGGCCTTACCGGTGAGGAACACAGAGCGATGGGTGTCGTTAACAAATTGCGACGCCAGCAGATATTCGGGATTTTCTTCGGTGGACTCCGCGGACTTCATCGGATATTAAAATTCGATTAATTCTTGCAGCGCCACAGCCAAGCGGTTCCACGGCAGAAAATGGTCTTCCAAGGATTTCGCCAAGGGAACAGCGGTATCCAAACTGCCCACGCGTTTTACCGGTGCATCCAGGTACTGGAAAGCATGCTCCGAAATCCAAGCGGCAATGTCTGAAGCGATGCTGCCTGTAAGGGTATCTTCGGTAAGTACCAAAACTTTACCTGTTTCTTTCACTTCGGCCAAAACGGTTTCTTGATCCCAAGGTAACAGGGTTCTCAAATCCACAATTCGAGCACCGATGGATTGTTCTTTGCAAATTTCCAGGGCTTTATGCACGCCCCAACCGTAGGTGATGATGGTGCAATCGTTACCGAGGTTGTGCACGGTAGCTTTGGCTTCATCAATCAGGTAGGGAGATGCAGGTACGTTTCCGCTGATGCTTCGATACAGGTATTTATGTTCGAAAAACAATACTGGATTGGGGTCTTCCAAGGCGCGAAGCAGCAATCCTTTTGCATCGGCTGGATTGGATGGATAGTATATTTTTAGTCCGGGCACATGGTAAAACCAGGCTTCGGTGCTTTGGGAATGGAAAGGTCCAGCTTGTACGCCAGCACCCGTAGGCATGCGTACTACTACATCGGCGGCTTGACCCCAGCGGTAATGGCTTTTGGCTAAGTTGTTTACAATCTGATTGAAACCACAGGTGACGAAATCGGCAAATTGCATTTCTACCACCGCTTTCATGCCCGCAATGCTGAGTCCGTAACCGGCACCCACAATAGAACTTTCGGTGATGGGGGTGTTTCTCACTCGGGCTTTACCGAACTTCTCCAAAAACCCTTCGGTTATTTTAAACACACCACCGTATTCCGCCACATCTTGACCCATTATCACCAGGTTGGGATGTTTTTCCATGCCTTGCCAAAGTCCTTCGCGGATGGCATCAATCAAACGCAATTCTTTCTGTTCCGAATCCGTAGGGGGATGGCTGGGGATCTCGGATGGGAAATTACTGGGGTAGGGGGCGTATCGATCGGCCAATTCTTCTTCCAAATGGGGTATTACCTCCTCTTCGGCGAAAACCTCTTCCAAACCGGTTTCAATTTCTTGTGCGATTTCATTCCGAAATTGTTCGATGATGGTAGGTGTAAGTATTTGGTTGGACAGCAGGAAATTTTCAAAGTTGACCACCGGGTCTTTTTTGCCCCATTCTTCAAACAAATGCGGGGGAACATATTTTACGCCGGAGGCTTCCTCGTGTCCACGCATACGAAAAGTAATGCACTCCAAAATGACCGGTCTGGGCTGTTTGCGGATGGAGGTGGCGAGGTTGTTCACGGCTTCGTACATCTCCAAAATATTGTTGCCATCCACTTGAACGGCTTCCATACCATACCCAATGCCTTTGTCGATAAATTGCTTACACCGAAACTGTTCGTTGGATGGAGTACTGAGGCCATAGCCATTGTTTTCAATTAAAAATATCACGGGCAACTGCCAGACGGCGGCTACGTTCAGGGCTTCGTGAAAATCGCCCTCGGAGGTTCCGCCATCGCCGGAAAAAACCACAGTTACCTTCTCGCGTTTATTCAGTAGGTGGGCTAGGGCTATGCCATTTGCTACACCCAACATGGCTCCGAGATGGGAGATCATTCCCACAATGGAATACTCGGTATTGCCGAAATGAAAGCTGCGTTCTCTGCCTTTGGAATAACCACTTTTTTTGCCTTGCCACTGCGCAAACAGGCGGGCGAAGGGCATAGACCGCGTGGTGAAAACGCCGAGGTTTCGGTGCAATGGGAGTACGTATTCATCGGGCTCCAAAGCCATGGTGGTACCCACGGAAATAGCCTCTTGACCGATGCCGCTAAACCATTTTCCTACCTTGCCTTGACGAAGCAGCACCAGCATCTTTTCTTCAATCATTCGGGGTTTGAGTAACCCTCGATAGAGATTTAGTAGTTCGGTAGCGGATAAGTCGTTGGGTTGGAATTGCATGGTAGTGGTTTATTTTTCAATGAATTACCGATTTGGTAGCTGCCTTAAATACAGGCCACTGCCAATGTTTGCGGATAATCTTCACAATTTTACATTTTTATTTGCAACCTTTCCACCATTGTGCGTCATTAAATCGAATCTACTTGTTAACAAATGAGGAAATCATAGCGGGTTGTGTTCGCAAAGACAGGCAGGCTCAGCGAGCGTTGTACGAGAAATATGCAACAAAAATGCTGGTGTTCTGCAGACGTTATAGCAACAATCCTCAAGAGGCTCAAGACTTGTTACAAGATGGATTCATGAAGGTCTTTGACAGCATTGAATCGCTAAAAAACAGCGCGCAATTGGAGGGATGGCTTACCCGATTGTTTATCAACCAAGCCTTATCGGCCTACCGCAAAAGACAGCGGGGTCCGATTTGGTTGGATATCGATAAATCGGAGGCCGAAGTAGCCGAAGAAGATTCGGTGTACGAAATCTCAGACGAACCCATGACCTATTCCGAGGTGATGCAGTGTTTGCAGGAGGTTCCCGAAAAGTATCGTTTGGTTTTGAATGCTTATGCCGTGGAAGGGTTGTCGCACAAAGAAATCGCACAAGCCTTACAAACTACGGAGAGCAATACCAAGAGCATGTTGAGCAGGGCGAGGAAGATGCTAAAAGAGATTGTAGAACAAAGGAAAAACAACACTGGAAAACAGTAAAAAACATATCGATCATTGGTTGAAAGACCAAATTTCTTCTGGGGAAGACACGCAGGGGTTGGTGCCTGCGCCGTGGGAGATGTTTGAAAACGCATTGGATCGAAAAGAACGCCGGGGCAAAAGTTTCATATGGTATAGTATCGCTGCCGGCGTTCTTCTTGTTTTTTCAGCGGTAATCGCTTGGTTAGGTGTTGCTAATAAATCAATAAAAGGCAGTGAGCCGGTTGCGGCCAATACATCGTCACAGGTAGACCAGCCAAAGGCTTCGGAACAGGTTGGTGGTGTGCAAGAATCGAAGAGGTTGCAGGAGATAGAGCCAGTTCAAGAATCTGATATTTTGCAGGAAACGGAGACGTTGGAAGAATTGGAAACCGTTCAAAAATCGAAATTTACTCAGAAATCTGAAGACATTAAAACACAGGAATCGGCGAATGTTTCAAAACAGACTGGTGTTAAGCAAGTAGATAAATCGACTGAGCCCAAGGAAATTGTTTCAAAAGCGGTAGCCTCTGGGAAGTTGGCAATGGAACCAACTCCAAAAATGGAATCTGTCGTAACTCCAACAGCCGCTCCCCAAAGTTCACGGGTCGCTGTTAATCGTAAATCAACGGAATCTGCATTCCCTGCATTGGAAGTATTGTTGTCTAGTCCGGTTTCTGAAAATCAGATTTCAAACAATTCCGGGATGGCTTGGATGTTGGATGCCGCGGGATTTGAACTACAAGCGGTAGAATTTGTATCTGATTTTACCTTAGCTCAAATGGATTTAGCAAAACTCAACAAGGAGTTTGAAAGCAGTGAATTGAGTAAGGGTTCGTTATCGGATCTTGCTCATGCTATGGATTTGGGTAAATGGTGGATGGAGGTTTCGGCCGATCAAAACCAAACGGGATTAACCTATCGTACCCCCAGCGATTTATCGCAGTACGTCCATAAAAATTACACCCAGCAAATGCGAAATGGTGAAACTGCCTTGAGTGCAGCGAGATTCCAGTTAGCAGTAAACATGTTTATCGCTAAAAATAGCAGTGTAAAGGTGGGGTTGGCGTATGCTCAGAATAAAGTTGGACAGAGTTTCAATTTCCGTGATAGCATGCCGGCGGTGGTTTCTGCGGGTCAGACGCCCGATGCCAATGGCAACTATCCCATTTTTGGCTATTTGGGTTTAGGCCCGGAGGTTAAATACAACGGAGTTATAAATTATAGCTTTTTATCGGTTCCTATCGGATGGACGGGATATTTCCCTATCGGTAAATCGAAAAGCATGTTCTTTACGCCCGAAGCTTTGCTGCAGCCTAACTGGGTTCAGCTAAGTACCGGAGCGCAAACCTTGGATTATCAGACCTTGTTATTAAAACCCATGGATGCGGTAAACTACCGCGCTTGGGTGATGAGTGCTCGGGTAGCCGCAGGGATTCAAAAGCGACTCAATTACAAGCATGCCATCGGGGCAAAATTGAATGCGCAGGGTGTTTTAAATTCAATGAATACAGCCAACAGTCCAGTCCAAACACGAGGGTGGAGTTCGGGGGTAACGTTGTATTATTCGTTTAAAATCGATTAAAATCAGAAAAAGTGAGAAAAAATTGTTTCATATGGAATAACTTGCAAAGAATGAGGTACTTAACGGCAATCGTTGGGATGTTTCTTCTGAGCAGTTTAACGAAGGCTCAGGTGCTGCAACCTATGGGTCCCGCATTGCCGGGAAAGGTTGTAGCATCGTTTGCCTCCGGAAACGATTATCTGGCTTTATTTGATGAGATATCCACCCCAGA
>JACCDW011381588.1_pt1 | contig 16758 bp, 24 predicted proteins | sample 7449781 | NCBI WGS metagenome assembly JACCDW01 (sample SAMN15323449, study PRJNA562643) | freshwater metagenome | isolation source: river surface water | place: USA:Blue River Watershed | collected 2017-08-18
GAACCTTGCTGACATCCCACTTTGCAATCTTTCCAGAATACAAAAGAGAAATGATTTCACGATATGCTGAAGCCCAACCAATCTTGGAATCGGCAACAACAACAGTTGTGTCTGACTCATGCAACTCTTCTGGAACTTCTGGGAGTTTGTTTGTGTATTTTGATTCTACAGAGAATCCAACGCCAGTTCCGCACATAAGAATGTACATAATCTCGTCAAATGCTTTAGTATTATCAATGGCGACATAGGAGCAGTTATATCCAGCAACTTGATCTTTTTCTAGAGCAGGACCAGCAGTCATCAAACAACGCATTGATGGCATGACTTCTAAACCAAGAATGGCTTCGCGCAATTCTTCCCATGGAACTTTCTTATTATTGTTTGTCTTCTCTTGGAAGAATCGAACGTAGCGATCTACAGTCTCATCCCATGTCTCACGACGACCTAGTTCGTCATTGAAGCGTGCATAACGAGAAATGTGAATGAAATCTTGATAGATGCTTGGAAGTCTTGTTGTCATCATCTGCTCCTTGTTATTCTGTTGCGATAAATTGCGTTGAAAGTGGGAAAACCTCGGCGATAACCTTTGCACACTCTTTCGCAATATCCATGTGTTCCTTTTGAGTGCCATTGCCGCTTCGGAGTTGTATATAGTGAATCCATGATCTCAAGGTTCCACTCATATAAAGTCGAGATAAAGTTAATCCCTCTGGGAGAATTGCTCGTGCCTGTTCTTTAGCAATGCCGTTTTTAATTGCCCAGTTGTAATGGATTTTCACAAGTTCAATAAGATCTTTTTGTCTATTATTCCATTCATAAATCAATGGAAAGTTATCAGTCTTGACGCTGTTCTGTCTATTTTTTTCGTCTTGAAGTCTTGCTTCACGAAAAGTGAATTCTAGATCTTTTGTTGGGTCAGCATACCGCTGAGAAAATTCTTGAAATGAGAAACTGCGATGACGCAGAATCTGGCGTGCTATGTCTCTTGTTGTTTCAATTTCAAGACACATTGTTGCCATTTCAAGTGGAGACCAATGCTGATGCTTGACCAAATATTTGATCAGTTTTTCTGCAGTCTCGCTATTCATTTGGTTGGAGGGATTGGACACTCTTGCGCAGAAGGCAACAAGGTCCGTTGGCGTATCCAATCCCTCAAGAACTGGCTTGCTATAAGAAATCAATTTTACTTTCATGATTATTCGCTCGCTACATTAAATACTTGTGCTTGTTTTGGTTTAATTTCCTTTGTGCCACCTTGTGCGGCGAGAGTTTGTGCTCGAACGTATGCGTCAGTATACTCTGCATGTGTGCTGTCGTCAAACCACCACCATTGATCAAAATAATATTTTGGCTTGCGCTTGTACTCAACATACCACATGTTATTGTAATGGGAAAGGCGCACTTGTACTATTGGATTTAAAACTATTTCTAAACCTTGATCTGATAGAGTCATCTTAGCACCTTTTCCAATGCGTAAATTTCAGTTTGGCAGACAACCCACTGAATGTATTGTTATCTATAATAGTCTTTATTTCTTCTTCTGTCAACCCATTTTGTATCATGTCATTTACATCTTTTCCAGAGATGCTCTCGGGAAACAAACAAACTTTATGCCCTTTGTCGATCGACTTCTCAATTTGTTTTACAATGTCACGATTGCGCGGCTCATTATCATAAACCAGAACAGTATCTAGTTCTGGGAAAATTGCTGCCATGCCGCCCAAATTACTATCACCAGAGGCAATACTATTCTCGACAAAATAAGAATCAAACTGTCCCTCCAAGACATAGATACGTTCTTGCTTGCGCAAGCGATGCAATCCAAACACCTTCTTCTCATCTGAGATCTTGACCGTAACGTAACGAATCTTGGTGTCAGACAATGCTCTCCCTGCAACGTTCGTGATTTCTCCTTTCTCGTTTGTGTAGAAAAGAACAATACGATCGTCGTTTGGAACCTCGTCTTTACCGTGTTGGGGGAACTCTGTATCTAGGAAATCTCGAAATTTTGGAATGAATAAAATTTCATCCCAATACTTTTCGGGAATCTTCCTCTTTTTTATATAGGTTCGAGCATAGTGCTCTTCGGGCAGATTTGCTACACTATAATGTGTATACGTTCGCCATGTTCTCTCCAAGCCTTTAGATTCTGTTGAATCTCCTCTGGAGTTGTTGAGAGTAGACTGGAACCTGGAGTGGGCGTTTCCCTTGAGTTGTTCGAAATTAGGCTTTTTGACGTTAGTGCCGTATCCTGTTTCACCAGCGGCATATCGTTCGAGGATATACTGCTTATAGGTTGTACCATCGACGTGCTCCAGAAATTTCGCAAACGTCGTAGACTTGCTGCAATTGTGGCAGACGAAGAAGTAGTCGTTGGACTTGCGATAAACATAGCCTCTTGCCTTTAACTTGTTTTTCTTCGAGTCACCGCAATATGGGCATCTAAAATTGTAGAGATCAGTCTTCTTCTCTTTAAACTGCTCTAATTTAGATGAAACAAAACCAAGAAATTTTCTATCAATATAAACGGACATACATCACATAAGTTGTTCATGACATATCATCATACATCATTGTTTAAAATATTTCAATCTTTCAAACATGAAATTAATTGCAATTCTTCTCTCATTATATATTGGTAGCGAACCAGCATGAGTTATATCTGAATTAAACAGCACTCCTGTTCCCTTCAATGGACTTGCCTTTGCAATTATTTCATTGTCATTGTTAAAAAAATAAGTGTCGCCGTCACTGTCAGTTGGGTAATATAAAAAACTATAGTATGGTTCTCCTATAGCACAATCGGTATGTGGGTGCTGTATTGTTCCTTCTGCACTTTTTCTTGGTAAAGTCATGTTTGCTAACACTCTACCAAGATTAAGTTCCTCTTGTATTAAATTTTGTCTAAAATATTCTATCAAGTAATCAGATAGATCTGAAACAACATTCATTGAAGAGTATTTTTCTCCAGCCCAATACATTATCGAGTGAAATATCGGATGATCATTAATAATTAATTCTTTTGAAGAAAATGATCTCCGTAATTTCTTTTCTTCCTCATCAATTGTATACGACTGATACCACCATGGTATATTTTCAGATAAAACATATTCTTCAACTTTATCTGCAAGATCTGTTGGGATATTGTTCACATAATAAATTAACATTGATAACTATAAAGCCTCAAAAACAAAATTTATAATGATTCTTCTTTTACTATAAACAGGTAATGATCCTGCATGATTCATATGTGAGGAAAATAAAACCCCAGTACCTTTTATTGGAGAAGATTTTGCAATCAACTTATTTCTATAATTTTTTTTAGTTTCAAAAAAATAAGTATCACCATCACAAGTTATTGGATAATATAAAAAACTGTAGTAGTTTGATATGCCCAATCCTGAAGCAAAATTAACATCTGTGTGTGGTTGTTGGATTGTACCTTCTGCACTTTTTTGAGATAAATTCATCACTGCAATTATTCGATGTAAATTTAATTTTTTGTGTATCAGATTAGTTTCAAAAAAATTAATAAGGTAATCTGGCAGATCTTTAATGATGTCATATGACTCGCTTTTAACAGAATTTGAAAAATAGATCACATGACTCATCATTGCGTGATCATTTACGATAAATTCATCAGATACAAAGTTCTCATCTGTTATTACTTCAGGGCTCAAAGTCGATATCGTGTATGACCATGGAATATCTGGGGATACGATATACTCTTCAACTTTATCTGCAAGATCTGTTGGGATATTGTTCACATAATAAATTAACATGATTATTTAATTTCAAACGGCAATCCTAATTTAGAAACGATCCAACCCACAACAACAGCACCACCCATGACAAGCCAGCGCCATTTGTTGAGATCTTCAATCTTTTGTTTTTCGACGTTATGTTGTGCTGCCATATCTTCACGTAATGCTTTCATTTCTTGCACAATATCTGTGCGTAATTCATCCATCATGGCTTGTAGTTCTTTGCGGTCTTCGTTTTGACGTTCGTCGAGTTTCTCAAGAGTTTTGTCAAACTTTTCGTAAATGACTGTGAAGAAGGAAACTTTTTCCTTCATTGCAGCAACGTCAGTCTCTAGTTTACTTAATCTCGCCTCGAAGTCAATCATTTTTAATTCCGTAATGTTTTTCTAAAAGATACTTTCGTGTTTTTGTTTTTTTACATATTTCATCGCTGGCTTTTGTTTGCCAAATATTTGGAAACAAGCCATGAACAAACAGAATTAAACCCAATCTCCAAGCACGAATCAGATGCTGGAAATATCCAAACCCATTGTCACTTAGGTGGGACATTTTGAGCAGGAGCAGGTGGAACAATTGTTTTAAGTGTTTTTGGTGGCGTCATCAACTCTTTTGGTGGCTCAGGCATTTCAATCTTTGGAACCAATCGAGTTAATGGATTTCCGCATCCAGCAAGAAGCAGGAAAGAAAATGCTACAAGGTATTTCATTTTGCTGCCTCCTTCTTCTTCCACGGCATATCAGGCAACTTAATATCCAAACCACGCTCTGCATTTTGTTTATCAACAGCAGCCTTTGTCTCAAGAATCCAAGACTGAAGCGAAACTAACTGTTGCGCATTTTGCAAGCAAACAGAATAGTTGGCAAGAACAGTTCCAAGTGCTTGGTTATCTTTCACAATAGAGTCAGTGTCATCTGATGCCATATCAGGATTTAATTCTTCACCCTTGATACTTGTGTCATGTAAGTAAACCCAACCGTTTGTTAAGTTAAACTTACCAGGAACTTGTTTATCTGCAGCATCACGATAAATTGTTTCCTTCTGAGTCACGACTTTGATTTTGTCGACATACTCAGTAACAACACGCTCTTTGATATTGTTTTGTTCTTTTTCAAGTTCAATCTTCAATTGCTCTGCTTCGTTTGCAGCCTTTTGAATCATGACTTCACCTGCGTCTGTACCTTTTTTGTAGCCAGCAGCAAATGCGCCGCCGACTACAAGAACCACAGCGAGGATCTTATAGGGTAATGGTATCAACATAGATTAATCCCTCGACCAAACGTCTGCTTCAGTTAGATCATTCAACCACATGCTTGCACCAAGCAACTTCTCATACAACCAAAAGCAACCAAGAGAAATGTGTCTAAAGAATTCTGCAAGTATCCGCAGCATCCAAATGAACGGTACAGATACTTGCGAGAATATAAACATTAATCACACCAACTGGCTTTCTTTTCGCCAAAGTATGCACGAGCGTGACCGTTCTTGATTAGAAGTTCAGAAAGTTTCTGACCATCAATAATCACGTCGCCAAGAACACGTCCACCAAACTTGTCGTGCCCCTTCAATTCGATTTGAATTGATTTTGCATTTGCGACTAGGTTTTTTGTAAAGGCACTTGCTGCTTCGGCAGCAGCTGCTTCTTTTGGGCAAGCAGCGCGTGCTCCCTTTTCTGGAGTGTCAACACCCATCACACGCAAACTTAATTGCGGTTTGAGTGGCTTTGGCATGAATGGTGCTTCAAAAACCACCGTGTCGCCATCAGCAACCTTTACGACTTTGTAATCGTAAGGGTTTGCTGATGTGACTGCAGAAAGAGTTAGTGCTGCGAGAGCAATTAACTTCTTCATGCTTTTGGTGCCTTTGGCTTGCGTGCCTTCTTGACTTTCTCAACAGCAACTTCTGCTGCCTTTTCTGCATGAACCTTTGCTTCAACAGCAACTTCTTTTGCAGCAGCAACAACATCTTTGTGATCAACAACACCATCATCGTTCTTGTCTGGATCTTTAATTAACTTCCAGGCAATCCAACCAGCAACAGCGAGCAATAAAACAACAACTAATGTACCCATTTTAAACTCCTAATATATTATTTTTTAGCGAATTTCTCCGCAACAGTAGTACCAAGTCCAGCAATAACAATCATCATCATTGAATCATACATATTTTTATCGACAGTCATTCCAGCAAATAGATTTAATAAAAACGCAAGAGCAACCAAGAAAGTTGCTAGTGTCGTAATTACGCGCTTTGATGAGATGGAACCATCTGCACCATCGGCGACCATTGATCTTAAACCAGCGAATAGACTCATTTGCTTTTCTCCACAATTACGCTAAAGTTTTCGTTAGTTATTTTACAACTAACGATTTCGTTTTCTAATCGCTTTGCCACGAAATAATCGTGTGTGACGATTAGAACCTTTTTACCGATACTCACAATATATCGCTTTGGTTCATTGCGGAGGCATAATGTTTCCATCATGGTTTCTTATTTAGCCAATGGATTTTCCCACGCTTTCTGAATCTTCTCGTCGACTTTCTTTTCCAATTCCTTCAATTTAGAGTCTGTTTCGCGCTCGATCGTTCTTAATCGCGCTGACATTTCGCGGTCTGTGACACCGACAAATCCGCGGACTTCTTTATCGAGTTCGCGATTGCGTCTTTCTGCTGCATCGACATCTGCTTGTAGGCTATCAATGTCGCCCTTTAGGTCCGAACGAACATCGCGAAGAATGTCGCCACTCTCGTCGACCATGACGACTGCATTATCAACACGCTCTTCCATCTTCGTGATGCGCTCGTTAATTGCAGAAAGGTCTGGGGCAACGTATTCTTGGATCTGTTGCTTCATATCCATGTAATCTTTATAGAACTCAAAGGCACCATAAAGACCGCCCAATACTGAAGAAACAATACCACCAGCGATCATCAACTTTGCTGGGGTAAAACTATACCCACCGATGCTAATTACAGTATTTGGATCTACTGCTGCTTCTAGTTTATCTACTTTCTCGTCTAAATCGCTCATTTATATTGCTCCTTGTTTTATATTCTATCTCGTTATAATATAAGCAAATCCAAAAATTATACCAACAAGCATAAAAAATAAAATTCCTACACAAGCCATTAATGTAATTTCTTCTTGGTGCTGCGCTGCTTCAATTTCAGCGCGGCGTTTTGCTTGCGCCGCTGCTAATTCCATCTGCGCATGCATTTTCTGAAACTTTACCCAATCATCCCATAATCCAGGTCGACCTGCAATTAACATATAATCTTTAAGTTCTTTTTCTTTTCTTCGCACTTCTTCTAATGCAAAAAATTCTTCTAGTCGACTCCGTTCATTTACAGGCGTTTCAATAACTTTCTTTTCTAACTTTCGTTTACCCTCAAAAAAGTTTCCTAATTGACCAGCACACTCACCTAATTCTCTACCGTTAGAGACAACCTCTTTGATAACTGCATATGCAGCATTAATTGCTGCGAGTTCAGCTAACATTACTTGTATTGCTCTTCAACCATTTTTTTGTAAGTGTCTGTATTTCCTTTTTCAAGAAAGTATGAACCACGAACGTTGTCTTTTATCACAATATTCTTGTATATATCCTCTGGTTTATAGAATGGCACATCCTGAAGTCTCTGCGAGAGATAAGAACTCACATCCGCATCCACCGCAATTGCTGATACGATACCTGACTGATCAGCGTCCATATAGTTTGCATTGATAGCATCTTGCTGCTCTTTGTTTGCAGCAACAACTTGCTCAGCGCGAACCTCAGCATCTGATTTTTCAATTGGCTTCAACACACCAAGAATCTCAAGGTTCATCATGCTTGGTGGTTGATTGAACGTGTTTGCCATAGCAAGTGCTGGATCAACTAATGCATTTGTTGTTTCAGCATCTTTTGCAGACTCATCATCAAACTTTTGTTCTGATGTTGCCGCAGCAGCCGCAACGATGTTTAATGCCTCAGCCTCTTGCGCTTCTGCGGTTGCAGTTTGTTCTGCGTTTTCAGCCATCATTTCTTTACCAACGTCAAAACTGGCTTCAGCAGATGCCTCTGCCTGAGCAACCGCTTCAGTCACAACAGTTTCAGTTGTAGTGGATTCAGTCGTTTCAGCGACAACTACGGCTGATTCTTGAGCCTGTGTTTCTTCGGTTGTTGTAGTTTCTTCTGATTGAGTTGTTGTGCTAGAACTATCAGAGGCGACCATTGATGTCTCAGCCGCAGCCGCTGAGACTGATTCAGCCTCTGCAACAGACTCATTTGCTGATGCTTCAGTTCCAGCAAGAGTTGCAGCCAATGCTTCTTGACCCAACACTCTACCTTTCTCCAACAATTCAGCAGAGGCATCACCATCATTTGCAGCAACGGCAACTTCTTCGCTCGCTGTTTCGCTTGATGTTGCTACTTCGGCAACTGCAGTTTCAGAAGTTTCACTTGCAGTTTTTGCAGATGATGAGGATGATACCGTTGTTGATGTTGTTTCTCCAGCAGTGCTTCCCGCAGCAGTCACATCAGCAGCGATTGATAGTGCTGCCTCAAGAACATCCTTTGAAATTGAATCAGATAACACGGATGCCTTTTCTTCATTTTCTAATGTTTTGGCAACAGCAACAGTTTCAACTGCAGTACCTTCCTCTTCCTCGTCAGTTGCTTCTTCATCAGCAAGTAACTCTTCAATATCTTCTTCGATTATTTCTTCATCAACAGTTTCTTCAGCAACAAGAACTTCTTCTGCGGCTGAATCTTCCACTGGTGCGTCTTCCTCTTCCTCATCGCTGAATACTTCTGATCCATCGTCTGACCCTGTATCAAATCCAGTATCAGCAAGCATTGTCTCATCGACTGCATCGTTTGTTATGCTATCAATAATGCAAGTTGGATCAGTTGGGTCTGTAGTGCAATCGACTTCGGCAACAGGTGGTGGTATATTGCTACCAAATGAACAACTTTTAACAACACCACCAATTGGATCACTGCCCCAGTCACCATTTGTACAGGCGTAAGTTCCTGGCTGAAATTCTTGATAGATGTAAACGCCATCAGCGCCATATCTCACAACACCTGGTTCGGTGAGTGTAAACAATTCATTTTCACCCGCAAGTCTTTCCCAATATGGAAAATCTGTTGGGGGCGGTGCGGCAGCATAAGTTAAACTTAAATCAAGGGCTCTGACTTGTGGACCATAGTAACCAGCCCAAAATCTATCATCCTTGCCTGTAAAACTAATTTGTATTTTCCCAATTTCAGATATATCATATGGATCAGCGAAATTTATTTCACCACCAAATAATGTCCAACCATTTGTAGTTTGCCCTAATTGAAAATTAAAGTTTTCTAAAATGTTGTTGTTTGGATCATAAAATTTAATGTTTGCAGACAATGTGCCTCTGCTTAACTCTTGGTTAAAATATTCCCAACTATATTTGAAACTGTTTATTTGAGTTCCATTTCCTGGAAACTCACTTGTATCAAATAGGTTGTAATTCACTGTGCCCTGCGCATAACCAAATATAAATGTGCCAGTTTGAGTATTATATGCAGGAATATTACCACCTGATAGACCACCACCAGATGTATTAAAATTAATAAATCCAGTCCATGTATAATTTGTTCCCTCTGGCGGAGGGTTCAATGTAGTATAGATTAAATTCTCAGTTTCACCAGTAGGAGGTGACGCTGGAATATATGGACCAGGAGTGTACTGCTGCGCGAACGCAGGTGCCACTGCCAATAAAAGTAGAGCGAAAAATCGCTTCATTAGCCACCTACAGAGGCTACTGGAATATCAGTTGATTTTTCTTGCTCTTTCTTTTCCCAGAATTTCCACCACTTCTTCTTGAAGTCTGGACGTTCTTCTTGATTGCCTGTCCACTGATCGGTTGCTTCCTTGCCGATCTTACCCATGTATGGGCATGGTGTTCCAGCCATTTCCATTGCTTTGAACACACGCTCATCTTGGCACATTAGAGAAACAGCAGCAACCTTCATACCCATGTCGTATAGGGTCTTTGATAGTTTCAAACGTTCGCAATTCATATCGCGAACTGCCTTACCAGCAGAGACACCGAACACTTGAGTCTGAACAGCGCCAGAAACGCCTGATACACAGACGTCCTGGCTATATGTTGAGATCATTGGAGCGATAGCAGATGCAGGAGGCGCTTTGATTGTTGTTTCTGACTTTGTAAAGTTTTCGTTACGATTGATATTCGTATTTGTATTTTCAGTCTTTACATTGCTTTGGCTTGTGCTTTCTGACTTGTTTACGTTTTCGTTCTTGTTTACAGCAGTTGAAGTGCTTACGCTCACGTTGTTATTATTATTTGTGTTAACACTTGTGCTATCGTTCTTATTCAAGTTTGTATTTGTTGAAGTTGAAACGTTGTTGTTATTGTTTGTATTCGTTGAGACGGAAACATTATTGTTATTGTTTGTGTTAACATTATTCGAATTAATGTTCGTATTGTTTGTATTGTTATTATTGTAAGTCACTTCACCAGATAGATTGTTATTATTGTTATTCGTATTTGTTGAAGTGCTCGTGTTCACATTGTTGTTATTATTTGTATTCGTGCTTACTGATTCATTCACGTTGTTGTTGTAGTTAACATTTGTGTTTGATGACACGCTGTTATTATTATTCGTATTTGTAGACGTATTCACGTTTGTATTTGTGGACACGCTGTTATTGTTATTCACATTGGTATTCGTAGAAACACTGTTATTATTGTTAGTGCTTGTGCTATTCACCGTTGACGTATTCACATTGTTATTGTTATTCGTCGATGTGGTGTTATTGTTATTGTTGTACGTCACTTCACCAGACATATTATTATTGTTGGTGTTGACGTTTGTATTCGTAGACGTCGAATTGTTCGTGTTTACGTTGTTGTTATTATTCGTATTCGTACTTGTAGAAGTCGAATTATTTGTGTTAATATTCGTATTGAGATTCGTATTATTCGTCGTCTCAGTACTTGTATTAACATTCGTGTTGTTGTTCGTGTTTGTATTCGTCGTCGTTGACGTTGTGTTTACGTCGCTAGTCGTGTTGACTGTTGAAACTGTTGTAGTAGTTTGTGCGAATACGGCTCCAGAAAGGAGCATTAAAAAAACTGCTAGTATCTTCTTCATTGTACCCTCTGATTGTTATCATAATAAACCAATCAGCAAGGACAATTATGTAAAATACAGCCTGTATAACTTTGTTTATTTAGTAAATTTCGCGCCACGAGACAGTACACCATGCATCCACTGGGCTTGCAATAGGCGTAAGTGTGACTACGAAGATTTCGCTATTAGATGCATCATAGTTCTGAGCAATGTAATTTTTCTTGGCTGCAGTTGGTTGAGTTGTGCTTGATAATCCAAATCCTTTAGAACTTGCTCCTGGAGCGGTTGTTCCAACAAATCCACCAGATACTGCTTCGCCATCGTTTATAGCAGTTCCAGTGATGTTATATTCTACAGCTGAATTTGCGTGAACAGAGGTCCATGTTGAGTTTGCAAGTGTTAGATAAGACACGTTATCTAATTTTCGTAATTCCCAGAGACCTGGATTTTGTTCAGCATATAGATTAATATCGCCCATTCTTACGGTGGCGCGATTTTTATATCCATTAAAAGTATTTTTTAATCGAATCGCCATAATTGGAACAGTATTTCCTGCACCTGTTATCGTGATTTTGGTGTGTCCAGTTGAAACGTGCCAGTCTTGACCTGCTTCCACGTACCCACCTTCAGAAATAACAGTAGAACAAATCTGATCAAAATAACCACCATCTGTTGCGCCTGTATTGAAAATCTCGCAACGAACAGGTAGGTTTGGATTACTTATGTATACAGTTGGTAAATTATTGCTATTATAAAATTCATGGGCAACGATTGTCTTACCATCATGAATAAATCCGCAACGCACACGACCAACGCCAAGCCACTGAAAGTCAGTGAAGAAAATTTGAGTTTTAGTTATGTCTAAATCAAAGGATCCAGTTTTACCATAATTATCAGCAGTTGTATCTGATCCTGCAATCGTCAAACTGCAAGTATCGTGATTCCATTGGCTTTGATACACTCTGCGAACATCACTTGGTGTTCCGCTTACGTCTGAGCGAATCGTAAAACTTAATGCGCCGTTGGCTGATTGTTCTAGATAAATGCCATTGTTCGCGTCGAAATATCCAGTGCGCTTAATAACATTTGGAGAATTGGCATAAAAATTAAATGTTGATTTAATTAGTTGGCTCTTTCCTGGTTGATATTGATGATACATCTTTGTCTGATGAATCACACTTGCGCTTGGACTATTATTTGTAGATAATCTTGCACAGGCTTGTTGATTTTGAAAGGTAACTGTTCCACCAGGAGTTGCAGTATCGCGGAAGTTTGGATCGAGACCATAAAGATGTTTATAATCACCGAGCGTAAATGCATCAGAAATGCGAAGGCGACCAAATGCATCTAGATTTGAACTATCATCATATCTAATTGCGTCATCTAATAGGTATGTCATTATACGATTCTCCAACCATTGCGGTAGATTAATTGAACACCGCCGTTGTTAATTCTAATTTCTGCGCCACCTGGATCATTATCTATATTTCCATCTATCTTAATTGGATTTATCTGCGCTCTTCCAGATTCATCTTTAATGATTACCATTCTGCCAGCAGGAGGGGCAGCAGGTAGAACAATAGTGACTGATTCTGACTGATTGTTTGCACCGATATAATAGTCTGAATCCTGTACAACATAATTATTATTAGTAACTAATGTTGTGTTATGCGTTATTTCAAAAGGATTAATTTCGTCGAGACTAAAAACTCCATTGTCCCATCTCATGTATCTTCCGTTTTGAGCAGAAGATCGATCAAAATCGTCTGTGTCCCAGATGCGGACAACGCCTGTTCCGCCACCACCCCATGACATCGTTGAGATCTTTTGCATCATCTCAGCAACAGTGCGGCGAATACCTTCTATCTCTTTGTCTCTGTAGATAGAAGTATTTGCGTTTGCTTTCTTTGTATCAAGAACATTGATGACTTGTTGCACCAATTCTTGTTTAGATGGAAGTTCAACTGCTGGTGGAGCAGGAGGTGGTGGAACAGCCTCAACAATTTCAACCTTTGGGAATTCGATTACAGGTGGTTCGACTTTTTTGATTCCAAGAAACTTTTCGTTCAACTCTTCTTCTCGGCGAATCGACTCAACCAGTTCTTCATCAACTGGTTGACCGAATGCCTTCATCATTTTGACGAGAAGTTTCTTCTCCTCAAGTGTTTTCATCTCACACCACGAAGCCAGGTTTATACACTGTCTTTCCGTTCACGCTCACTGCTGTTAGAATTTGTTTACGATTCTTTCCCTCTGAGTAAGAGGCATGAACCCATCCAGAATTTGGACCTTCACTTGCATCATAGAACTCAAGAATAATCTGATCAAATTCGCAATTATCTGCTACCCACTTTGCGAGGGTTGGGTTTGCGAGTCCGTCGATTTCAAAGTCCACTGCTTCGCCGTTGCAATGCTGAGACTTACTAGACCCACCCACAGCAGCGTTAAGGGCAGCACCACGATACCCAGAATTAATGCGGACAGGCTTGCCAAAATGTTTACGCACAGGTTCAAGAATCTTTTCGCAGACTTTTTTGAGATTAGAGGCATGGGCTGGTCCTGGTGTATTATCAATTCGCTTTCTGATTGCGGTTTCTGATTTTGTAAATTCATTCAACTTAAAGTGTTCAGACAATTGCATGTCTGGTGTCACAGAACTAATTGCAGGAGCAGGTTTTGCGACTACGTTTGCGACTGGTGCTGCTGCTGGTGCTGCGCTTGTTGCCCAGCCAATGTATTTCTTCGTCTTATCCGAGCGATCTTGTAAGCCGTGAGTACCACCATTAATTTTCTTAGTAAGGGATAGTATCGCAGCATCTGTCACTCCTTGATCGCAGATTGCCCATAGTTTGTTACGCTCGAAGAAAAACATTGCAGACTCAAATGCCAATTCTGTGGCAACAAGGTCTGGATTGCTCATTACATCTGGACGCTTACAATAATCAGCAAATGCTTTATAATTGTCGCGACCAGTCAATTGAAGCGCACCACGTCCGCGATATCTCCAGCCATCGCCAGAAGACTCTGGTCCATTACCCATGCGTGATGCATAAACACGATTGGCAATCGCTTCTGGTTTACGCTCGTATTTGGCAGCAGTTGCAGCATCTGGGAAATACTTCTTAAAGATTCCCATCAAACCTTTAGCATTATAATTTAGGTTTTCTGAAAATGCTTTGAAGCCACCAGTTTCATGCGCAGTTTGAGCAAAGAAATGGGCAGCACGCACAGGGGACAGTTTATAAAATGCCATTGCGGCTTTAAATGTTCCTGGACCCCATGCGCCATCTGCTGTGATTCCAATTTTCGTCTGTAAACTCTTAAGACTCATGACTCACCTCAAGCAATGTGATCTTCAACCTCATCAACAACGTCTTTCACAGGCTCTGGAAGTAGATCTTCTGCCTTTGGCTCTTCTGGTGTTGGTGCTTTTGGTTCTTCTGGTTTCTTGTCGTCCTTACCAAGCATGATGCCTGATAGAATGCCAGTCAAGAATGTTGCGATTGGAGTGATGAGTTCAAAGAACTTTGCATCATTTGGTGACTGCTGCATTGGCTGCGTCACAAAGATGAGTGAGTATAGAACTACGAACACAATTCCTGTAAGTGTGAAAGCAAGAGAAAGACCGACTGTAAACTTGAGTCGTGCCATCAATTCACTTTCTGTATATCTTGGACCCTTTAGCATAATTACTCTCCTGTGTTTTCCTCTGTATTATCTACTTCTGCAGTTGGTGCTGCAGGCACTTCTTCAACTGTTGGGGCTTGTGCTTGTTTCGGTGGCAATCCATTTAAACTATCGTAACAAAATCCATCAGCCTCACAGTCTGGGCGATTGCATTCTGCCTTATCCTTATTTGCAGGATCCTGACATGGATATCTATATGTATCTTCACATCCAATCAATAACAAAGCAGTCAAAACTAAAAATGCTGCTTTCATTGTTTACCTCTTTCCGTATTTTAAATATACCATTGCACCTGTCAATTCATCCTCAATAATAATTGGCGCATCCCTATTTTCTTTTGCATATTGGCGGATGGCTTCGCCGATTTCATCGCGTCCAACATAACTTGAATAATGCTCAAACTTCTTTTTACCAAGTTTGGCTTTATTAAATGCATCAGAAGAAACAACAAAGACTTCTTTTCCAGCAAACTTCTTACGGCGAAGTATGCTGCTCTTTGTTGTAACACCCTTTGGAACTGGTGGAATATCTGGTTCAAGACCAGCAATCTGTCCACTACCAACAGTGTTTACAATTTCTTCTTTAATTTTTCGAATCTTTTTCATTGACTTTTGTTTGACTTCTCTATAGAATAACTATGTCGGCTTTGATCAAATCTGTCTTAAGATATCTACAAGTTTTAGATCTAACTGAATATCACTTGAAATAATGTCGTCTCCGTAAATCCCTTTTACTTTTTCTGGCATAGCAGAAGTGTATACCAAGAATGTTTTGAGTGCGCTATAATCTCGAGGATCAACTCTTGTAAAAAGCATTCTTGTGCTTCCTTCAACGCCAAACACATTCTGTATAATCACCAAGTGATTTAATAATAATCTTTCTTTTATTTCCCCTGTCAGTCTATATCGATGTAATAATCTCTTCACATAGCGAATTCTTTTATAATCTTCATCGAATTCGCTATCAATGCAATTGGGCTTATCATAGCACTTTGCTGCATATAACAATATATTCGATTCATTCAGTTCATCAAAAAGCATAGATTAATATTCGTCAGTGTTACCTGCATCATCGTCGCGTTTTGCATACCACGTTGATGGGCGCATTTCAATCTCATCATCCTCTTTGTCAAGAAGATCTTCTGAGTCTGCGCTCATTAAATCCTTGAGTTCTTCTGCACTTACGATCTGTGCATAACCGTCAACAAATCCTTCATCGTTTGTATCGTATACAACATAAAGGTGGAGATTTGATTCGCCAAGAAGGTAAACTAGTTCTGCGCCGAGATCTAGAAACTGTGCAGTAGCAGAGGCTGGAAGAAGAATCCCATACCGCTCTAACGTTCCACGCAATTGATTTAAAAAGATCGGAGCATTTTGATATGGCTTCTCAGTGAGGGCATCTAGATCTGCATTGATTGATTCGGCGTTTTGTTCAACATTACGCGCATCAACATCAAGCATCTCATCAAATTGTTCTTTGATATACTCATTGAACTTTAACATCAGTCTTCACCTCTGGTTCTTTGTTGATCTTATTCTTTTGACCCTTTACAAGATCAATGGCTTTTTGAGCAGCAGATGTTTGCTTTTCTTTAATGCGCTCTTTACGAGCAGCAAGAGTTCCTGCTTGCTTCTTACCCATCTTCTGGGCTTTTGTTTGTGCGTCGAATTTTGCTTGAGCAGCCTTCACGTATGGCTTCATTTCTTCGTTCATTTCGCCTTCCATATAGTTAGCAGCGGTTGAGATATACTCTTCAGCGAGAGTAATCTTGCTCTGCACCCACTCAGGAAGATTTGTGTTCTCTTCAAGCATGTCGTGCATGCGCTTTGCATTTGCCATAATGCTGCGAAGCTGAGACTTTGCCATGTCACCTTCGTAATCGTATTCACCCTGATCTGCAGGAGATAAATTATTCGCCATCTTTCTTCTCCATTTTTTGCGCTAACTTCTTGCGAATTGCATTTCCAATTGCCTTACGCTTTGAGTGTAGATAGACATCTGTCTTGTCTGAATCACCATCGTTGTCAATGTCTTTATCTTCACGACCGACTGGATCCATTCCCTCACCGAGTTTCTTTCCTGCAGCAGCCGCAGCCTGAAACTTTTCTTTTCCGTACTTCTTGCGACCAATTGCAGCAGCAACAGCGGCTGGATCACGAGCACCACCCTTCTTTGCTGATGCCAATAC
>JACCDW010021979.1_pt1 | contig 16751 bp, 13 predicted proteins | sample 7449781 | NCBI WGS metagenome assembly JACCDW01 (sample SAMN15323449, study PRJNA562643) | freshwater metagenome | isolation source: river surface water | place: USA:Blue River Watershed | collected 2017-08-18
CGAGTTGGCGCAGGCTGTGCTCTTCGTTGGCCACTTCACCGAAGGAGGCGCGGCACTCGCTGTGGATCTTGCGAACCTCGCCAGAGCGCACACGAACCTGGGCATAGGTGCCTTCACGGGCCAACAGGGTGGCCGAAGCGCCAGCCGAGCGGGCGATTTGGGCGCCTTTGCCGGGTTGCAGCTCGATGCAATGGATGGTGGAACCCACAGGGATGTTGCGGATGGGGAGGGTGTTGCCGGCGCGGATCGGGGCTTCCGAGCCGCTGAGCAACGTGGCACCGACTTCAACGCCACGCGGGGCGATGATGTAGCGGCGCTCGCCGTCGGCGTAGCACAACAAGGCGATGTGCGCGGTGCGGTTGGGGTCGTACTCGACGCGCTCCACTTTGGCGGGCACACCGTCTTTGTCACGGCGGAAGTCGACCACGCGGTAGTGGTGCTTGTGACCACCGCCCTTGTGACGGGTGGTGATGTGGCCGTTGTTGTTGCGGCCCGACTTCTGGTGTTGCGGCTCTAGCAAGGGAGCGTAGGCCTCGCCCTTGTAGAGGTGATCGCGGGTGACCTTGACCACGGCGCGCTGGCCGGGCGAGGTCGGTTTCATCTTGATGACAGCCATTATGCGGCCTCCCCGGAGAGGTTGAGCTCTTGACCGGCTTTGAGCGTCACGTAGGCCTTGCGCAGGTTGTCGCGGCGGCCCACCGAGCGGCCAAAGCGCTTGGTCTTGCCCTTGATGTTGACGACGCTCACGCCTTTGACCTCGACCTTGAACATGAGTTCAACAGCGGCTTTGATCTCGGGCTTGGTGGCGTCTTGCAGCACTTTGAAGGTGACGGCATTGCCTTTTTCGGAGGCCAGGGTGGCCTTCTCGGACACGATCGGCGCGACCAGCACTTGCATCAGTCGACCTTCGTCAAATTTGGCGGCGCTCATGCGAACATCTCCTTGAGTTTGTCCATGGCGCCCTTGGTCACCAGCACCTTTTTGTAGTGCACCAGCGACAGCGGATCGGCGTAACGGGGCTCGACCACCAGCACGTTGGGCAGGTTGCGCGAGGCCAGATACAGGTTGTCATCGACCTCTTCGGCGATGACCAGCACCGACTGCAGGTTCATGGCTTTGAATTTGGCGGCCAACAGCTTGGTCTTGGGGGCCTCGACCTTCATCGAGTCGACCACCGCGATGCGGCCTTCACGGGCCAGTTGCGAGAAGATCGAAGCCATACCGGCGCGGTACATCTTCTTGTTGATCTTCTGGGTGAAGTTTTCTTCCGGGCTGTTCGGGAAAATCCGGCCACCCCCGCGCCACAAGGGCGACGAGGTCATACCGGCGCGAGCGCGACCGGTGCCTTTTTGCTTGAACGGCTTTTTGGTGCTGTGCTTGACCTGTTCGCGGTCTTTTTGGGCACGGGTGCCTTGGCGGGCATTGGCCTGATAGGCGACCACAATCTGGTGCACCAAGGCTTCGTTGTATTCACGGCCAAACACGGTCTCAGGGGCGTCCACTTTGGATGCGGCCTGGCCTTGATCATTGAGGAGTTCGAGCTGCATCAGTTCGCTCCTTTGGTTTTGACGGCGGGGCGCACGGTGACAAAGCCGCCGGCCGAGCCGGGGATGGCACCTTTGATGAGCAGCAGTTGGCGCGCTTCATCAATGCGAATGACGTCGAGGTTTTGGGTGGTCACGGTCACATCGCCCAAGTGGCCCGACATGCGTTTGCCGGGGAACACGCGGCCCGGGTCTTGGGCCATGGAGATGGAGCCGGGCACGTTGTGCGAACGGCTGTTACCGTGGGAGGCGCGTTGCGAAGAGAAGTTGTGGCGCTTGATGGTACCGGCAAAGCCTTTACCGATCGAGGTGCCTTGCACGTCGACCTTTTGGCCCACGGCGAACACTTCGGCGACGGGCAGCTTGGCACCAGCGGCATATTTGGCAGCGGTGTCGGCTTCGACGCGGAACTCTTGGGTGATTTCGCCGGCTTCGACGCCTGCTTTGGCCAGATGGCCGGCTTGGGGCTTGGTCACGCGGGAAGCACGGCGTGAACCATAGGTCACCTGCAAGGCGACATAGCCATCGTTGTCCTGGGTCTTGACTTGCGAGACGCGGTTGTCAGAGACATCGACCACCGTGACGGGCACTGCATCGCCGTCATCGGTGAACAGACGCATCATGCCCACCTTGCGCCCCAGCAAACCCAAACGGGTGCTTTGAGACATTGTTTTGACTCCTGTGCTCTCGCCATGTCGACTTCAATTGGCCAACATGTTTGGTGTGCGAAAGAGGGTTGATAAAACTCACTTTTTGACAAGTGAGCCCATGAGTATACCAGGGTTTGGGGCCGTTTGCAAACCCCTGGCCCCCCCATCCCAACGATCCGGTCCGGGCAGAAATGGAGAAATTGGTAGAGAAATTGGGGTCAGACCCCAATTTCTGTGACCCTAATTTCTGCAACGGGTGGTCGATGAGGTGCTGGCTGAACGGGGCGGCGAGGTCGTTGACCAGGCGCAGGAAGTCGGGGTGGGCCTGGTCGTCGGCGCGGTCGGAGATCAGGCGCACGGCGCCAAAGGGCACGCCATGGTCGCGGCAAACCTGGGCCACGGCCGCGCCTTCCATTTCGACCGCCAGGGCGTCGGGCAGTTCGGCGCGCAGGGCCTGGCTTTCGGTGGCGCGGCTGACGAAACGGTCGCCACTGACGATCAAGCCCTGGTGGGCGCGCGCACGGCTCACGTCTCGCCCCAGCCACCCCTGGGGCCAATCGGCCTGCAGACGGGCTTGGGCATGGCGCGCAGCCTGTACAAGGCGTTGGCCCCAGACGGGGTCGGCGGGAAATCGGCTGAGGCCGTCAAGCGGGACGACGTGGCGCGCGAACAAGGGCGAGGCGTCCATGTCGTGCTGCAAAAATTCGGTGCCGATCACGGCATCACCGACCTGGACTTGCTCGCCCAGCCCCCCGGCCACGCCGGTAAAGAGCACCGCGTCCACGCGATGGCGTTCGATCAACAAGGCGGCGGTGCTGGCGGCGGCGACTTTGCCGATGCGCGAGAGGACGGCCACGAAGTCTTGGCCATGCCAATGCCCGGACCAGAACTCGCGCCCCCCACGGCGGTCGGGCGGTCCGCTGGCTTGGGCCAGCACGCGATCTAGCTCTTGGGGCAAAGCCCCCATCAGCCCCAGCTTCACGCGGCCTGTCGCAACTCGCGGCGCAGGATCTTGCCGACGGGGGTTTTGGGGAGTTCGGTGCGGAACTCAATGACGCGGGGCTGTTTGTAGCCGGTCATGTTGGCGCGGCAATGGGCTCGGATCTGGTCTTCCGACAGGGCCGGATCTTTCTTGACCACCACCAGTTTGACCGCTTCGCCCGTGTCGGCGTCGGGAATGCCGATGGCCGCACATTCGAGCACACCGGGGCAAGAGGCCACGACCTCCTCGACCTCGTTGGGGTAGACGTTGAAGCCACTGACCAGGATCATGTCCTTCTTACGGTCGACGATCTTGAAATAACCGCGCCCGTCCATGGTGCCGACATCGCCGGTGCGAAACCAGCCGCCGGGCAGCATGACTTTGGCGGTTTCGTCGGGCCGCTGCCAATAACCGGCCATGACCTGCGGCCCTTGGATGGCGATTTCGCCAGGCTCGCCAACCGGCAGGGGGCGCCCTTCGTCGTCGACGATCATCAGCCGGGTGTTGGGGATGGGCACACCGATGTTGCCCGAGAACTCGCGCGCGATGGTGGGGTTGCAACTGGCCGATGGGCTGGTTTCCGACAGGCCGTAACCCTCGCAAATCGGACAACCGGTTTTCTCCAACCAGAGCTTGGCCACCGCCGCCTGCACCGCCATGCCCCCCCCCAAGGACACCTTGAGGTTGCGCCAGTTGACGGTGCCAAAGTCGGGGTGATTGGCCAGCGCATTGAAGAGGGTGTTGACGGCCGGGAACAGGTGAAACACATGCCGACTCAACTCTTTGAGCACCGCCGGGATGTCGCGCGGGTTGGGGATCAGCACGCATTTGCCGCCGATGCGCATGGACAGCATCATGTTCACGGTGAATGCGAAGATGTGATAGAGCGGCAAGGCGCAGATCACGGTGACCTGTTCTTGGGCGGGAATGCCTCGCATCGCCGGTGCGTTCCAGGCTTCGGACTGGATCACGTTGGCGATCACGTTGCGATGCAGCAAGACGGCCCCTTTGGAGACGCCCGTGGTGCCGCCGGTGTATTGCAAGACCGCGATGTCGTCCGCACCGATGACGGGTGGGTCAAACGGGAGGCCCGCGCCCTTGTCCAGGGCGTGGTTGAAGCGCACCAGCTGGGGCAGCTCGAAGGCCGGCACCATTTTTTTGACTTTGCGCACCACGTGGTTGACGATCGCGCCTTTGATCAGCCCCAACCGGTCGCCCATGGCGCACATGACGATGTGCTGAACGGGGGTCTGGTCCAGGCATTGCTGCAAGGTGGCGGCAAAGTTCTCGATGATGACGATGGCTTTGGCACCCGAGTCGTTGAGTTGATGCTGCAGCTCGCGCGGGGTGTAGAGCGGGTTGACGTTGACGACCACAAAGCCCGCGCGCAGGATGGCGGCCACCGCGATCGGGTATTGGGGCACGTTGGGCAACATGATGGCCACCCGGTCGCCCCGGGCGAGGCCCAAGGATTGAAGGTAAGCCGCAAAGGCGCGGCTTTGCTGGTCAAGCTGGGCATAGGTGAGTTCCTTGCCCAGGAAGCTGAAAGCGGCTTTGGGACCGTGCTGTCGAAAACCTTCGGTCAACAAATCGACCAAAGAGCCATAGGCGTTGACATCCACATCGCTGGGCACTCCCTCTGGGTATGCCGACAACCACGGGCGATCACTCATGAAACCTCCTGAAGAAGGAACGTCGAACCGTCTGCCCTGCCCTGATTTCTTATTCCACCGCTTTGACCATGTCTTCGACGACCTTTTTGGCGTCGCCAAAGACCATCATCGTCTTGTCCATGTAAAAGAGTTCGTTGTCCAGGCCCGCGTAGCCAGCGGCCATCGATCGCTTGTTGACGATGATGGTCTTGGCTTTGTAGGCCTCGAGGATCGGCATGCCGTAGATGGCGCTGCCTTTGACATGGGCGGCCGGGTTGACCACGTCGTTCGCGCCCAAGATGATGGCGACGTCGGCTTGACCGAATTCGCTGTTGATGTCCTCCATCTCAAAGACCTGGTCGTAGGGGACTTCGGCTTCGGCGAGCAAGACGTTCATGTGGCCAGGCATGCGACCCGCCACCGGGTGGATGGCGTATTTGACGTTGACGCCTTTTTCGGTGAGTTTGGCGGCCAGCTCCTTGACGGCGTGTTGGGCACGGGCCACGGCCAAGCCGTAGCCGGGCACGATGATCACGGTCTCGGCATTGCCCATGATGAAGGCGGCGTCATCGGCGCTGCCGCTCTTGACGTTGCGTTGCTGCTGGGCGCCACCCGTGGCGGCGGTGGCATCGCCACCAAAGCCGCCCAAGATCACGTTGAAGAAGGAACGGTTCATGGCCTTGCACATGATGTAGCTCAGGATGGCACCCGAGCTGCCCACCAACGAACCGGCAATGATCAGCATGCTGTTGTTCAGTGAGAAACCGATTCCCGCGGCCGCCCAACCGGAATAGCTGTTGAGCATGGACACCACCACCGGCATGTCGGCGCCGCCGATGGGGATGATGATGAGCACGCCCATCACGAAGGACAAAGCCAACATGGCGTAAAACGCCAGCGGGTCTTGGGTCAGGGTGTAGAGCCCGCCCAGCGCCAGGGTGGCCAGGCCCAAGATCAGGTTGAGTTTGTGCTGGCCAGGGAAGACAACCGGCGCGCCCTGAAAGAGTCGGAACTTGTACTTGCCCGACAACTTGCCAAAGGCGATGACCGAGCCACTGAAGGTGATGGCCCCGATGCCCGCGCCCAAGAACAGCTCGAGGCGGTTGCCCATCGGGATGGGTGGCACGGTGCCGTCGGCGGCTTTGGTGACGATCTGGAACGCCTGCGGCTCGACGGCCGCGGCAATGGCGATGAACACCGCCGCCAAGCCGATCATGCTGTGCATGAACGCGACCAGCTCGGGCATTTTGGTCATTTCGACCCGCTGGGCCATGATGGCTCCGGCGCTGCCGCCCACCAACAAACCGACCAACACGTAGACCATGCCCACGCCTCCGTCGGAAGCCAGCTGGACGATGAGTGCGGCGGTGGTGAGCACGGCAATTGCCATGCCGGTCATGCCGAACACGTTGCCCCGGATGGAGGTGGTGGGGTGCGACAGGCCCTTGAGGGCCTGGATGAAACAAACGCTGGCAATCAAGTACAGCAGCGTGACCAGATTCATGCTCATGCTTGATCTCCCGAGGCAGGCTTTTTCTCTTTTTTCTTGAACATTTCAAGCATGCGTCGGGTGACCAAAAAGCCACCAAAAACGTTGACGGCGGCCAGGGCCACGGCCAGCACGCCCATGGTTTTGCCCAGGGTGGTTTCGGTCAAGGCGGCGGCCAGCATGGCGCCCACGATGACAATGGCCGAGACGGCATTGGTCACCGCCATCAATGGGGTGTGCAGGGCCGGGGTGACGGTCCAGACCACGTGATAGCCCACATAGATGGCGAGCACGAAGATGATGAGGTTGGTCAGGGTGGGGGATACCAGTTCCATGATTATTTCCTTTTGACCTCGCCGTTTTGGGTCATGAGGCAGGCGGCGACAATGTCGTCTTCGAGGTCAACTTTCAGACCGCCCTCTTTGGGCAGGATCAACTTGAGGAAGTCGAGCACGTTGCGCGCGTACAGCGAGCTGGCATCGGCGGCGACCAGCGCGGGCAGGTTGGTTTCGCCGACGATCACGACGCCGTGCTTGGTGACCGTCTGGCCAGGCTCGGTGAGCGGGCAGTTGCCGCCTTGGGGCGCGGCCAGGTCGACGATGACCGAGCCGGCTTTCATGCTTTTGACCATCTCTTCGGTCACCAGCACGGGGGCAGCCCGACCGGGGATGAGGGCGGTGGTGATGACGACATCGGCCATGGCCACGCGCTTGGCGACTTCGGCCTTTTGGCGATCGAGCCAGCTCTGGGGCATGGGACGGGCGTAACCCCCCACGCCTTCGGCGGCCTCTTTCTCTTCTGCGGTCTCGTAGGGCACGTCGATGAATTTGGCACCCAGCGACTCGACTTGCTCCTTGACGCTCGGACGTACGTCTGAGGCCTCGATGACAGCCCCCAGGCGCTTGGCGGTGGCGATCGCCTGCAAACCCGCCACGCCCACGCCCAAGATGACCACGCGGGCGGCCTTGACGGTACCGGCGGCGGTCATGAGCATGGGAAAGAAGCGCTGGTAGCGGTCGGCGGCGATCATGACGGCCTTGTAGCCGGCGATGTTGGCTTGGCTGGAGAGCACGTCCATGCTCTGGGCTCGGGTTGTGCGGGGCGCGGCCTCGAGGGCGAAACTGGTCAGCCCGGCGGTGGCCAAACGCTGCAGCCCGGCGGCGTCAAAGGGGTTGAGCATGCCCACCAGGGTGGCGCCGGGTTTGACGTGACGCAGCTCGTCCTCTTGGGGCGAGCGAACCTTGAGGATGAGCTCGGCGGCGTAAGCGCCGGCGACGTCGGTGATTTGCGCGCCGGCGCTGACATACGCGTCGTCGGTCACGCTGGCGGCAACGCCCGCGCTGGATTGAACGCTGACCGAGTGGCCCTGGGCCACCAGTTTTTTCACCGTTTCGGGGGTCACGGCGACACGCGTTTCTCCGGCCAGGGTCTCGGCTGGAACGCCTATGTGCATGGATTAACTCCTCTAGGCCACGTGCGCGCGCCCGTGGCCAGTTGGTTGATTTTTTGCTGAACGATAGCTTACATGAGAATACAAGCCCACGCCCAGGACTGGTGCAAACCCTAGAAATTGACTGGGCTGAAGGTCTGCTTGCTGGGGTCAGTGCCGGATTTGGACCCGATTTTCGCTCAAAAAACCCAAGACCAGCCGATCGAAGGCGTCGGGGTCCTCCAAGTTCATCAGATGCCCGATGCCGGGCATGACGCACAAGCGGCTGCCCAAAATCTGCGCACCCATCTTGCGCATGACCTCGGGGGAGGCATTGGGGTCGTTTTCGCCCGCGACCAAGAGGGTGGGGGCGGTGATCTGGGCCAAGGAGGCACGGCGGTCAAAGGTGACCAGGGCCTCAAGCGCGCGGCGGTAGGTGCCCGGACGCACGCCCGACATGCAGTGCTCGGCCAGACGCAAGCCTTCGGGCAAGGCTCGCGGCCCCGCCATCGCGGGGACCAGGCACCGGGCGACTTCTGCCATGGACTGGCCAGCGCTCAGGGGGGCCATGCGCTGCGCCACGAACTGGCGCTGCCAGTCGCCGTCAGGCCGGCCAAACGAGGCCGAGGTTCCACACAAGACCAACTGCCGCACCAGATCCGGTCGTCGGGCCACGACCTCTTGGGCCACCATGCCGCCCATGCTGTGGCCCACCAGGCAGACCGGGGGACGATCGCCCGCCGACAAGGCTTCGATCAGCGCGATGCATTTTTCCGCCAGGCCCTTGAAGGTGTAGGGCTCGATGGGGTCGCTGTGGCCATAACCGGGCATGTCCCAGGCCACGGCCCTGTAGCCGGCCTCGGCAAAGGTTTCGAGTTGGGGCGCAAAAGCCAGGTGGCCGCCGCCTATGCCATGCAAAAACATGACCATCGGTCCAGCGCCCAAGGTGGAGTAGTTGGGGATTCGGCTCATGCCAGTTGACCGTCGCGCACGACCACCTGCGCGTCCAGCGCAACGGTGCAGCCGCGCAGGGGCAGGTCGAAGTGGCCCAAGGTGTAGCGGCCCGCGGTTTCGTTGGCCCCCGTGCTGTACAGGAAGTTACCCGCAAAGGCGCGCAGTTCGGTGCCATTGAAGTCGCGCTTGTCGAGCAAGGCCATGCTGTCCCAGCGGGCGGCCGGGTTCAGGCCATAGCCCACGTGGCTGACGGCGTAGGCCGCCCGATCCCCCCAGGCGGCGATGTATGCACGCATCAGGTCGGCGTCCAGCCCTTGACCCACGATGTCTTCAATGTGGTCGTCGGCGATGTGCAGGGTGACGGGGCGCTCGAGGTAACGCTTGAAGGTCAGGTTGACGTCGCCCTCGGCCAACACCAAGGTCCCTTGCACGCAGCCAGCGCGCGGAAACGCCAGCACCAGCCCCCCCGGCCAATGGGTCAAGGTGCCTGGTCGGGTGGTGACCCCCCAGTTGCCGCCGACCACCGCGCCTTGCAGGTCGATGCTCAGATCGGTGCCGTGGGGGGAGGTGACGCGCATGGCGCGGGTGGTCCGCAGGCGTTTGACATGGTCTTTGACACGCGCCTCGACGTCGGCGTTGGGCAACAGACGGCACAAGGTCTCGGGGTGCTCGTTGCTGACGTAGATGACTCGCGCGCCGCCTTTCAAAATGGCGGGCAACTCAGGCGCGTGCATCAAACCCTCGACGGTGCAATCGACCACCAGGGTGGATTGCGCCAAGGACTGCACCACCGGGGCCAGGCCTTGCAAGGCGTTGCAGGCCCCCGTGGATCGGATCACGGGCAAACCCGGCGTGGCAGCAGGGGTGGTGAGCTGGATGACGAACACCCGGGCCTGCAAGCGTGCCGCGGCCAATCGGGACAACTCGACCAGGATCGGCCGGCTTTGGGTCTCGGACAGGATGGCCACGCTGTCACCGGGGATGACGCCACATTGGCCCAACACGGTCTCGAAGGCGTCGAGCCAGGCGGGCTCTATTCGTTCTTGCAACATGAAGAGGGTATCCTTTGGGTCATTATGACAAGAGTCCACGACCATGAACGCACGAAAAACGCACCTTGACGGATTGGCCAGCGTGATTTTGTTGGCCTGCTGCGTGTTTTGGGGCTTCCAGCAGGTGTTGGTCAAAGCGACGCTCACCGAGGTCGATCCGGTCTGGCAAGCGGCCCTGCGTTTCATCGGCGCCACCGTGCTGCTGGGGGTCTGGATGCGCTGGCGACGGATCCCGTTCAACGGGTCCGATGGCACGGCGCGCGCCGGCTGGTGGGTGGGTTTGCTGTTCTCGGGCGAGTTCGTCTGCATCTACCTGGGTTTGCAGCATGCGACGGCCTCGCGCCTGACGATCTTTCTGTACACCTCGCCATTTTGGGTCGCCCTGCTGTTGCCATATTGGGTCAAAAGCGAACGCATGCGCCCGGTGCAATGGGTCGGCCTGGTGCTGGCGTTTGGCGCGGTGGCCTTTGCGCTGCGCGACGGTTTGCTGCAGCCCAGCGGGCCCACCCAGTGGCTGGGCGATCTGCTGGCCTTGGCCGCCGGGGCGTTCTGGGGCTTGACGACGGTGGCGATCCGCAGCACCTCGCTGGCCCGGGTGAGCCCAGAGAAGCTGCTGTTTTATCAAATCGCCAACTGCGCCCTGGTGCTGCCGGTGGTGGCCTGGCTGCTGGGCGAAGACCTGCGGCTCGATTACAGCGCCTGGGCCTGGGGTTCGATTGGGGTGCAAGCCACCATCGGTGCTTTTGCCAGTTACCTGATTTGGATGTGGATGTTGGGCCGTTACCCGGCCACGCGGCTGAGCACGTTCGCGTTTCTCACGCCGCTGTTTGCGCTGCTGTTTGGCTCGCTCTGGCTGGGCGAGGCGATCACCCCCGGGTTGGTGGTGGCGCTGCTCGGGGTGGCGTTGGGGATTGTGTTGGTCAACCGACGCCCCGTCTAAACGGCTGGGGCCTGGTCAGGACAGCGCCAGCACGGTGGGGTCGGTGTAGACCACCCCCAGCGGCCAACGCTGACCCCGCGCATGGTCCTCGATGCACCGCAGCACCAGGGGGCTGCGGTGCCGATCGGCGCTGGCGCGCACCTCGTCCAGGGTCATCCAGAGGGTGCGCAAGATGCCGTCATCGAGCTTGCGATCGGCGACCGGGTCATCGACTTGGCCCGAGAATGCAAACCGCAGGTAGGTGACGTCCTCGGCCTCGCGCCCGGCGCGCGCCGGGCGTTGAAAACGCGACAAATAGACGCCCACCAGGTGCTGCGGCACAAAGGGATGCGCGGTTTCTTCGATGGCTTCGCGGGCGCAGGCCGAGACCGGGTCTTCGCCCGGTTCCAGGTGGCCCGCCGGGTTGTTCAGCCGCAGGCCTTCGGGGGTGTGCTCTTCGATCAAAAGGTAGCGGCCTTGGCGCTCAACGATGGCCGCCACGGTGACACTGGGTTTCCAACGTGGCTTCATGGCGTTTATCATAAAGCGCATGAGTACCTTACAAACCCGATTTGGCAGCGGACAAGACGTTCGCCGCCTGGAAGACGATGCCCTGCTGGCCGGCCAAGGCCTGTTCACCGACGATGTCCGTCATGACGGGCAAACCCGGCTGTGTTTCGTGCGCTCGCCACACCCCCACGCCCGGATCGTGTCGATCGACACCGCAGCGGCGCGCGCCATGCCCGGCGTGCACCTGGTGTTGACGGGGGCCGATGTGCAGGCCGCCGGGGTCAAGGTGATGGCCAAGCCCATCATGCACAAACGCGCCGACGGCGGGCGGCCCGCCTCGCCGGACCGCCACATTCTGGCCCTGGATCGGGTGCGCTTCGTGGGCGAATGCGTGGTCGCGGTGGTGGCCGATACCGAACAGCAGGCGCGTGACGCTGCAGAAGCCGTGGTGGTGGACTACGAGCCTCTGCCCCACGCGGTGACGCTGGCCGCTGCGCTGGCCCCCGATGCACCCCTGCTCAGCGATGCCCCCGACAACCGGGTCGCCGAGTCACGCCACGGCGACCCTCAAAAGGCCCAGGCGGCCTTCGCCAGCGCCCGGCATGTGGTCCGGCTTGACCTGACCAACCAGCGTGTGGCGGCCTTGTCGATCGAACCCCGCAGCGTGCAGGCGCACACCGAGCAGGGGCGCCTGGTGGTGCGCATGAGCTCGCAAATGCCAACCGGCATCCGAACCCAGATCTGCGACCTCATCGGACTGAAAGAGGAGCAGGTGCGTGTTCTGGTGGGCGATGTCGGCGGGGGCTTTGGCATGAAAACCGGCGCCTATCCCGAGGACCTGGTGGTCGCATTTTGCGCCCATCGTTTGCAGCGGCCCGTCAAGTGGATCGCCGAACGGGCCGAGGAATTCTTGTCCAGCTGCCATGGCCGTGACATTGAGTGCCACGGCGAACTGGCCCTGGACGAAAACGGCAAGATGCTCGCCCTGCGCATCCAGACCCTGGCCAACGTGGGGGCCTACCCGACCATGACGGGGGTGTCGATCCAGATCATGATCGGGCCCTGGGTGCAAACCAGCGTCTACGACATCGGCTGCATCGACTTTCATTACACGGCGGTCATGACGCACACCGCGACCACCGGCGCCTACCGTGGCGCGGGACGCCCCGAAGCCATCTACAACATCGAGCGCCTGATTGACGAGGCCGCGCGGGTGAGCGGCATCGACCGGCTGGAGATTCGTCGGCGCAACTTCATCCGCCCGGAACAAATGCCCTATCAGAACCCGATGGGGCAGACCTACGACACCGGCGCGTTTGAGCGCATGATGGCGCAAGGCCTGCAAGTGGCCGACTGGGGTGGATTTGAGGCCCGGGCCGCCGACTCGGAACGGCGCGGGCTGTGGCGCGGGTTGGGCATCGCGACCTTTTTGGAGTGGACCGGCGGCAACGCGCTGGAGGAAAACGTCAACGTGCGCATCATGGCCGACGGCGTGATTGAAGTGTTCAGCGCGGTCAACCAGATGGGTCAAGGCATCGCCACGTCGCTGGCGCAGCTGGTGGTTGACGTCTTTGATGTGCCGCTGTCCCAGGTGCGGGTGGTGCTGGGCGACACCGATCGGGGCAATGGCTTTGGCAGCGCGGGCTCGCGCTCCTTGTTCACCGGCGGCTCGGCCATCAGCGTAGGTTCACGTCAGGCCCTGGACAAGGCGCGCGAACTGGCCGCCGAAGCGCTTGAGGCCTCGGCCGAGGACCTGAACTATGCCCAGGGCGAATTCCGCGTCACGGGCACCGACCTCAAGATTGGCCTGGGGCAACTGGCCCAGCGCCAGACCCAGGGCCGCATCGAGCTCGACAGCAAGACCGCCGCCAGTGGCCCCAGTTGGCCCAACGGCTGCCACATTTGTGAAATCGAACTCGATCCACAAACTGGAGAAGTTCAAGTGGTGCGCTACAGCTCCATGAACGACGTGGGCCGGGTGGTCAACCCGATGATCGTGCGCGGCCAGCTCGACGGTGGCGCGGTGCAGGGGATCGGGCAAGCCCTGCTTGAACACATGGTCTACGACCCGGCGTCGGGCCAGCCAGTGACCGGCTCGCTGATGGATTACGCGGCCCCGCGGGCCGACATCCTGCCGACCCTGTTCGAGACCCACATGGACCAGAGCGTGCCGAGCAAAAACAATGTGCTGGGCGTCAAAGGGGTGGGCGAGCTGGGGACCATCGGCGCGACCCCGGCGGTGGTCAACGCGGTCGCCGACGCCCTGGCCCGTCACGGACGTGCCGATCTGGCGCCCCGACTGCAAATGCCGCTCACGTCTGCGCGGGTCTGGTCGCTGTTGCAAGAGTCGCGCTGACGCCCAGACCTGCTCAGGACAGGTGCGGGCCGATGACCTTGGCGATCTCGAACATGGTCACGCTGTCTTTGCCAAAGACGGGGCGCAGTTTGTCGTCGGCTCGAATGGTGCGCTTGTCCTTGGGGTCTTGCAGGCCCTGGGCTTTGATGTAATCCCACAGCTTTTTGGTGACCTCAGGGCGTGACACCAGGCCCGACCCGATGACGGCCTGCAAAGCGGCGCTGGGGGTCAGGTTGCCCGCCCTGGGCGCGCGCGTTTTCTTGGCGCTGGCCTTTTTGGCAGGGGTTTTCTTGGCTGCAGGGGTTTTGGCGGCTGTTTTCTGGGCCGCCGGCGCGGCGCGGGTGGCCCCGGCGGCGGTTTTGCGCGGCGGGAATTTGCTCTGGCGGGGTTCAAACTCGAACACCACCTTGCCCTGTTCGGCGTCGTAGGTCAGGAAGGCCTTGAAGGCGCGCCGGGTGCGCATGCTGACAAATTTGTCCAGCAGATCGGTTTTCCCGGTTTCGAGCAGTTTGCCGATCTGCTCGGGCGAAATGGGTTGCTGCAAAATGACCTTGCCGGTCTTGAAGTCACAGCTTGGCGTGGTCTGGGTGGGGCTGGGGACCGATTTCTCGCAAACGTAGTTGCTGCCGTGCTCGCGCACCGTTGCCCCGCATTTGGGGCAAGCGCCCAGTGCGGTTTGCTGGCTCAGGTCGACGATCTCGCCGCTGTCGGCGCTTTTGTCGTCGCCAAAGTCAAATTCCAGCTTCCAGTTGTGTTCGTCGTCGCTATAGACCAGCGCGATCTCAGCGGTGAACGGCCAGCCGGCCTTGGAGCGAAAGCCCTCCAGCGGACCGATGCGCTTGTCGCGCAAAAACTGTTCGACTTCGGCCAACTCGAAGGTGCGCCCACCCGGGGTTTTGCCAAAGGAAAAGCCGCAGCCTTCGCCCTCGCCCTTGGCGCCAGCGCAGGCATAGCGTCGGTAGTTTTCTTTGACCACGCCGCCGCACTTGGGGCAGGGGGTGGTCAGGGTGGCGTAGTCGCCGGGCACCGTGTCGCGGTCGTATTCCTTGGCCTTTCTGACCATGCGCTCGGTCATGTCGGCAATCTCTTGCATGAAGGCCGAACGCGACAGCTTGCCGTGCTCCATCTGAGCGAGCTTGTACTCCCACTCGCCGGTGAGCTCGGGGCGCGAAAGTTCTTCGACTTGCAGACCCCTCAGCAGGGTCATCAGTTGGAAGGCTTTGGCGGTGGGGATCAACTCGCGGCCCTCGCGCAACATGTATTTTTCATTGAGCAGGCCTTCGATGATCGCGGCCCGCGTCGCTGGGGTGCCCAGGCCTTTTTCCTGCATGGCCTCGCGCAACTCGTCGTCATCGACCAATTTGCCCGCACCCTCCATGGCTCCCAGCAAGGTGGCTTCGCTGTAACGGGCCGGGGGACGGGTTTTCAGGCCCTTGGCTTCAATGCTGTCGTTGCGCACGGTCTCGTTGGCTTGGACAGCGATCAGGGTCTTGCCGTCGGCATCGTCCTCGTCGATTTCTTTGCCGTAGATGGCCAGCCAACCGGGTTTGACCAAGACCTTGCCCTCGCTCTTGAAGTGGTGGCTCTTGCCCGCGTTGGCGACCTGGGTGATGCGGGTGGTGACCAGGTACTCGGCGCTGGGAAAAAACACCGCCATGAACCGACGTGCCACCAGGTCGTAAATCTTTTGCTCGGCCTCGGACAGGCCGCTGGGGGCCTGCAAGGTGGGAATGATGGCAAAGTGGTCCGACACCTTGCTGTTGTCAAAGACGCGCGGGATCTTGCGCACATAAGACTGGTTGAGGGCCACCAGGGCGTGCGGGGCCAGGTGCTTGAGTCCGCTGTCGGCGAGCATCTCAAAGGTCTGCTTGACGACGGGGACGTAGTCTTCGGGCAGGTGGCGCGAGTCGGTGCGGGGGTAGGTCAGGGCTTTGTGCCGCTCGTACAGGCTTTGCGCCAGCGCCAGGGTGGTCTTGGCCGAGAAGCCAAATCGACCGTTGGCCTCGCGCTGCAGGCTGGTCAGGTCAAACAGAGCGGGGCTGGCCTTGGTGCTGGGCTTGCTCTCCTCGGTCACGGTCCCGGTGCGACCACGCACCGCGTCGGCGATGGCGACAGCCTCTTTCAAACCCCAAACGCGGTCGGCCTTCTGTTCCCCGTCCTCGGTCTTTTTCCAGCTGGGGTCGAACCATTTGCCTGGGTACAGGCCGGCTTGGGCCTGGAACTGGGCGTGGATTTCCCAGTAATCGCGGCTGATGAAACGGCGGATTTGCTCTTCACGCTCGACCACGATGGCCAAGGTCGGGGTTTGCACCCGGCCCACAGTGGTCAAGAAAAAGCCGCCGTCGCGCGAATTGAAGGCGGTGAACGCCCGGGTGCCGTTGATGCCGACCAGCCAGTCTGCCTCGGAGCGGCTGCGGGCGGCGTCGGCCAAGCCACGCATGTCGTCCTCGCTGCGCAGTTGGGCGAAACCGTCGCGAATGGCCTGCGGCGTCATGGACTGCAACCACAAGCGCTGCACAGGCTTGCCCAGGCCCTTGGGCCCACCGGCGTATTGCTCGATCAAGCGAAAGATCAGCTCGCCTTCGCGGCCGGCGTCGCAGGCATTGATGAGATGGGTGACGTCTTTGCGCTTGGCCTGCTTGACCACCGCATTGAGCCGCGTCTTGGTTTTGTCGACCGGCTTGAGGTCGAAATGCGGCGGGATCACGGGCAAATGGGCAAAGCTCCATTTGCCGCGTTTGACGTCGTATTTTTCCGGGGCCTGAATCTCGACCAAGTGACCCACGGCACTGGTCACGACAAAACGGTCGTTTTCGAAATGGTCATCGTGTTTTTCAAATTTGCCCGACTCGGGCGTGAGGGCCCGAACGATGTCCTGGGCCACGGAGGGCTTTTCGGCGATCACCAGCGTTTTGCTCATCTTGCTCCATACCTCATCAGGGGTTGCAAAAGGCCCTGGGGCCATCTGCTTACAATGCAGTCTCTCGCGTGCGCGCACGCGCACACGCGCACGCACATGCGTGCACACACATTCAACTTACCAGAGATTTGCCTTGTCGACAAAATCCCCTGCTCACCAACGGCGCATTCAGACCCGACGCTCGGGTGTTCATGGCAAGGGCGTGTTCGCCCTGGTACCGATCGCCCAGGGTGAAACCATCATCGAGTACACGGGCGAAATCATCGATTGGAAAGAGGCCCTGCGCCGGCATCC
>JACCDW010648096.1_pt1 | contig 16745 bp, 17 predicted proteins | sample 7449781 | NCBI WGS metagenome assembly JACCDW01 (sample SAMN15323449, study PRJNA562643) | freshwater metagenome | isolation source: river surface water | place: USA:Blue River Watershed | collected 2017-08-18
GCTCCTGCCGCTGCTGCTCCGGCTGCTGCTCCGGCTCCGGCTGCCAAGTAATCGCTTCTGCGATCTTGGAACCGCTTCGGCGGTTACGAAAAACCGGCCTTCTCGGCCGGTTTTTTTATGCTTTGACTCATAGCGTGGGATGCAGGGTCAGCCACTCAAACCCTTCTGCCTGCGTTGCCAGATAAAAACAATCCGGCACATCCCCGATGGCTTCGCGAACGGCCGTCAGCACATGTTCAGGTGAGTTATTCGATTGAGACAGATGTGCGGCAACCACGTGCTGCAATCGATCCAGTGATAGCCGCGCCAGAAAACCCGCTGCATCCCGGTTACACAAGTGCCCATAACGGCCGGCAATGCGCTGTTTGAGGCTATCCGGATAAGATGATTGAGCCAGCAGATCCGGATCATGATTAAACTCCAGCACCAAACCATCACATGCCTCTAGCGAACGTTCGACATGGGGTGTCAGCATGCCCAGATCCGTCAGGACCCCTAGGCGGAGTTCGCCATAGGCAACGACATACTGGACCGGCTCTCGGGCATCATGCGGCACAGGAAAGGGCCTAATTTCCACACACCCCAGTTCAAAGACATCGTGACTGTCAATCAGACGCAATGTTACGCCATTGCAGGCTTCTGCGGACCGCGTATGCAACGCTGCATGCGTTCCCCGGGTCAGACAAACCGTGGCACCCGTTTTGCGGGCAAGACCCATGACGCCACCGATGTGGTCACCATGTTCATGGGTCACCAGGATGGCATCGAGACCTTTGGGGTCGATGCCACGGGCTTCAATACGCGCCAACGCCTGTCGGACCGGTAAACCACAATCGATCATGAGACGGGTGCCACGTGGGCCGCCCGCCTCGATCAATAATGCATTTCCCTCGCTACCGCTGCCGAGAGAGGTAAAACGGATCACCGCAATTGCTGGAGGAGCAGGTCCAGGATCTGCCGGGCGATCGGCGAAACATCGGCCTGATTACCCGGCGCCAGAACGATCACATTCGTCGGACCACCCACCTGCTGTTCACGCACGCTGATGCGGTATTGCACCTTGGTAGGCACCTTGTCATCCTTACTGCGCCAGAACGCCAGGCTCGACCAGAAGCCGCCTTCGCCCTTTTCGACCACCGACTTATCATCGGAATCCACATAGCGAACGTAGTACAACCCCTGGTTACGCTCACGGTCTTCGACCGTAAAGCCCACCCGATCCAGTGCCAGGCCAATACGGCGCCAGCTGCGATCAAAGTTGTCATCCACAATCAGCATGGCACCGCCATCCGGCGCGGTACCCATTCGGGCCTTATCCAGCGATACGGCTTTGCCGCCGCCGTCGATTTCCTTGGCCAGTTTCTTGGCTTCAGCCTCATCAACCCCGTCAAACTTGAACATGAGACGACGCAGCATCTCGGCTTCCAGCGTCGGGTCGGCATCGCGCGGCTGCCAACGCGTCTCGCTCTTGCCTTCAGTGACGTAAACTTCCACCATGCCACGATGACTGATAAAAATATCCGTCATGCCGGGCTTGGCACCTTTTTCCAGGCGTGTGCGATACATATCGCGCTCAGCCGTCGAATACAGCGTTCCCAGTACTTTGCCGAGGAAGCCCTGAATGGCCCCACCGGGCACGGAAGCACGGTTTTCGGCCCAGTCGGTTTCCATCACGCCGGTCTGCGGATTCTCTTTCTTGATGACAAAGCCGTTTTCCTGCCAGAACGCCTTGGTGACATTCCAGGCTTTATCTTCGGGCACACTCACAACCAGCCAGCGATGGTTACCCTGACGCTCGATCTTGGCAATGCCGCGGGAGCCATCGGGCAAGACACTTTCATCCGTGCTCTGTTTTTGAGCGACTTTGTTTTTGGCATTGATCTGGGAAAACACGGCCGTACCCGTAGTCGCCACATTCGGCGCCGAGTACTGGCCCGAATTACTCGGGCGCGTCAGATCCGGGGGGATATCCAGCGGCGGTGCTTTAGCCGCGGTGCCGTAATCGATCTTCTTCGATTCCGGCAGATAGGAGCAGCCAGCAGCCAGACCGGCCAAAACCAGTACGGTGGCCTGCAACGAACGACGCGTCAGCAACTTCATCAGATCAGAGTCCTGCCTGTTTCATGGCGGCACGTACCCGCTCGTGGAAAGCCGGTGCCAGCTGCGTGAGCGGCAGACGGATACCGTGCGACATCAAACCCATTTCGGCCACAGCCCACTTCACGGGAATCGGGTTGGCTTCGCAGAACAGGTGACGATGTAAACCAATCAGCGGGCGATTAATACGCACGGCCTCGGCGACGTTACCAGCGGCAGCGGCAGCACACATGTCGTGCATGGCGCGCGGTGCCACATTGGCGGTGACGGAGATGTTTCCGTGGTAACCCATGAGGATGGTCGACATGCAGCTCATGTCATCACCCGAATACAGTGCAAAGCCCGCTGGCGCACGTTCGATCAGATCATAGGCACGGTCAATGTTGCCGGTGGCATCCTTGACACCGATGATACCCGGCACCTGGGCCAAACGCAGGATCGTGTCATTGCTCATATCGGCCACGGTACGACCGGGTACGTTATACAGAATCAGCGGCAGATCAACGGCTTCGGCAATGCAGCGATAGTGCTGATACAAACCTTCTTGCGTCGGCTTGTTGTAATAAGGCACCACCGACAGACCGGCATCTGCACCGGCGTCTTTCGCGCGTTGCGTCAGATAAATGGCTTCTTTGGTGGAATTGGCTCCCGTACCCGCGATGATGGGAATACGACCACCAGAATGCTTGACGGCAATTTCGATCAGCTGGCAGTGCTCATCCACATCCACGGTCGGCGATTCGCCCGTGGTGCCGACCACGACGATCGCATCGGTTTTTTCGCGGATATGAAAATCAACCAGATTGCGGAACGCTTCAAGATCCAGCGAACCATCCGCATGCATAGGGGTAACAATGGCAACAATCGAACCGGTGATCATCAGGGCACCATCCTAAATGGCAAAAGCGTGGTCGTAAAAAAGCCGAAGGGCCTATTATCGATCAAAATCCTTATCGGAAGCTGACCGATTTGAAAACTCCCGTATTCTAGCCGAAGATCAGATTTCAGCGAGTGCCCGCAAATGGGCTGTCACGCTACGCGCTAGAGCGGACATCACATAGCCGCCTTCAAGCATCGACACGATCCGACCATTAGCATGGCGTACCGCCACATCACGCAGCTGCGTGGTCACCCAAGCGTAGTCTTTTTCAAAAAGCTTCATGCCGCCCATGTCATCTTCATAGTGGGCATCAAAACCCGCCGAAATGAAGATCATTTGTGGTTTGAACGCCTCCAAACGGGGGACCCAGGACTCGAGGACGGCCTGTTGAAGCTCTTCCCCTCCCGATCCACCAGGGAGCGGCACGTTAACCATGTTATCAGCCGGCTTGTCTGTCCCGGAATAGGGGTAGAACGGGTGCTGGAAAATGCTACACATCAAAATGCGGTCATCTCCGGCGCAGATATTCTCCGTGCCATTGCCATGATGCACATCAAAGTCGATGATGGCCACGCGCTCCAGCTTATGATGCGTTAAGGCATGATAAGCGGCAATTGCGATGTTATTGAAGAAGCAGAAACCCATCGGTGTTTCGCGCTCACAGTGATGACCCGGTGGGCGAACGGCGCAGAATACATTTTCTGCCTTGCGTTCCATCAGCATATCCACCCCCAGAATACCGGCCCCCGCAGAGCGCAACGCTGCCTGCCACGTATGCGGATTCATGGCGGTATCCGGGTCTAGGTGCGCAATACCAAACGAGGGCGACGTATCTTTGATCTTCTTGATGTGTGATGCCGGATGCACCAGCATCAACTGCTCCAGCGTGGCCAGAGGCGCATCGTAATGCGTGAAGTACATATCAATGCCCTGGGCAATCAGGTGATCCTGAATCGCTGTTAACCGACCCGGCGCCTCCGGGTGCAGATCACCCATGTCGTGCTTCAGACAATCAGTATGTGTAATGAATGCTGTACTCATGAAACGTAACCCTCCCCCTGCTGCATACATCGATGCGGCACCCGTGCTGAAACACGAAATATGATTATTTGTTCTGATTATCTGCCCATTCCCGTGCGGGTTCAAGGGTGATGCAATCTATCCGGCTGAACCTTGCCAAGGTGTGAAAAAATAGCAACTTTACGTTCACTCCCTGACCAGATGTCTATGTCCTGTCTTTTGCCGAATTCGTCCCCGCTACGCAGCATCATTCTGGCCTTAACGATTGCCTTTGCGGGGGCCGCATTCAACGCCGAGGCCAAAGCCAAAAAGAACGGGGCGCCAAAAGCCGAAGCGCGGCAGGCTGTGATGTCGACAAATCCAGCTCTGCAGGCATTTATCGTGGGCATGCAGGAAAAGCATGGCTTTGAAGCCGAAGCGCTGACGCAGGTTTTCGATGGGCAGCGCCCAGACCCACGTGTCATCCGCATCATGGCACCGGCGCCTGCCCAGCTGACCCCCAATTGGGCCGCTTACCGCAGCAGGTTCGTGAATACCCGCCGGATTGATCGGGGCGTCCAGTTCTGGCAAACCTACGCCAGCGATATCGCCCGCGCCGAACAGCAGTTCGGTGTTCCCGCTGAAATTATCGTCGCGATTATTGGCGTGGAAACCGAATACGGCCGCAACATGGGCAGCTTCAGTGTTCTGAACGCACTCGCTACCATTGGCTTTTACGGTGAACGTCGGCGGGAGTTCTTCCAGGCCGAACTGGAGCAGTATCTCTTGCTAGCCCGCGAAAACCAACTGGACCTTGCCGGTACCCGCGGCTCCTTCGCGGGTGCCATGGGCATTCCGCAATTCATGCCCAGTAGTCAGCGGCGCTGGGGGGTGGACTTTGATGGCGACGGCCGCATCGATCTACGACACAGCCCCACGGATGCCATTGGCAGCGTGGGCAACTTCCTCAAATCTCATGGATGGATCACCGGGCAAGTGGCCGTCGTTAATGTGCAGCCGCCAAGTCCATTCCCCGAGGCTTTCGAAAAAGTAGACATCAAGCCTGGAATTTCAATGAACGCGTTTCAGGAAGCTGGCTTCTCATTCCAGAGCAATTTGCCGAGCAATACTCCGGCGACATTAGTCACCTTGAGCACACCCAATGAACCCAATCGTTACTGGCTCGGACTACAGAACTATTACGTCATTACACGCTACAACCGATCAGCAGCCTATGCCATGTCCGTCATAGAACTGGGCGCGGCGATTCGCGATGCCTACAGCCAATCGATGAGCTTCAACGCCAATAACGTTAGCTCGTCAGAATAAGGAGTCCGACGTCAACCTGCGTCCACGAACGATGCCCTGCAGCCTGATAAGTGCTTCTGATTGAATCTGGCGCACGCGCTCCCGGGTCAACTGCAGGTCCGCAGCAATCGCCTCCAAAGTTTCCGGCTCGCCGCCACGCAATCCGTAACGACGCTCAACGACCTGCCGCTGGCGATCAGGTAGCATATCCACCCAGGCCAACAGCAGCCGAATCGATTCGGAATTGGCAAAGCTTTCGTGAGGATCATCCCCCTGAATATCAGGTACCAGATCAATCAGCGTGTGGACGGACCCTGCCTCAACAGGTTGATCCAGGGAGAGCACTTGCTCACTCCGTTGCATCAATGCTTTGAGCTCCTCGACCGAACGCCCGCAAAGCTTTGCCAGTTCATCCGTTGCAGGTTCACGGGCATGCTTAACCGCAAACTGTCGCCGATGTCGCTGAATGGCATTAATATCCCGAACCAGATGGACCGGTAAGCGAACGAGGCGCCCCTGATTTAAAACGGCCCGTTCCACACTCTGCCGGATCCACCAGGACGCATAGGTTGAAAACCGGAAACCCCGTTCCGGATCAAATTTGTCCAGCGCGTGCATCAGACCCAGATTACCCTCTTCGATCAGATCCAGCAGTGGCAAACCACGGTTCATGTAATGACGGGCGATCGATACCACCAGGCGCAGATTGCGTTCAACCATTTCCTGACGTGCCGCAAAATCTCCTAGCCGGACTCGACGCGCTAAATCTCGCTCCTCATCGGCCGTCAACAGCGTCCGCGCACCGATTTCATTCAGATAGGTCTGCGTCACATCCGTGACAAATCGATCTGTTGTTTGCGGTACTTCTGGCTTGTCATCCGAGGACTGATCTGGAGCAATATCTGACTCACTCCCCAGATCCGCCCCAAGCAACTCTTCGTCCCGCGGTTCACGCGGAGATTCGGCAGACGCCTCTAGAAAATCAGCGCCCTGTATGCTTTCGTCATCAGACTCACCCGCATCACCGGAAGGCCCTGCATTGCGCTGGCGATCCGGTTGATGAGACATAATCTCTATGAGCTCCGCTGCTGATTCAGGAACTTCATCGGGTCCACTGGCTTACCCTGCCGGCGGACCTCAAAGTGCAGCATCACGGCATCGGCATCACTATCCCCCATATCGGCAATACGCTGCCCGCGTTTCACCGTCTCACCTTCTTTGACGAGAATCTTACTGTTGTGGGCGTACGCCGTGAGGTAATTGTTCTCATGCTTGATGATCACGAGGTTGCCATATCCCCTTAACCCGGAACCCGCATAAACGACCTTACCTTCGGCTGCCGCATCGACAGGCTCGCCCATCTTGCCGGCGATATTGATACCCTTGTTCGATGACTCATTAAAGCCGGCAATGACCTTCCCCTTCGCCGGCCAAGCAAAGCGCACACCATCCGCCATGGCAGCAGCGGTTGCAGCCGATGTGGTTGGCATATCGTCGATTGGTTTCTTGGCAGCGGGTTGCTGCTTGTTGGCATCAGCAGCTTTATCCTCGGGTTTAGCCGCCATCGAAACGGGTGCTGTCTTCTTAGTAGGCTTGCTGACAGAACGACGCACACAAAGCGTACGATCCAGCTGAATGATATTCGGATTTGACAACTGGTTCATGGCCGCGATATCCCGATAATCGGCGCCTGCATCCAGCGCGATACCAATCAGCGTATCACCTCTCTTCACTGTCCAGGTTTGCGTGCAATCTTTAGGCAGCGGGGGATACGGCGATGCAGCCGATGATTTGCTGCCGTCATCCACAGGGGCCTTCGATAAGGAGGTACAGCCCGCCAACAAGGCGAGCAGTAACACACTTGGTATCCAGATCGATTTTTGAGACTGCGTCATTCCACACCCGGCAACATGGGCACAAACTTGACTGGTTCCATCAACTGCTCGTTCCAGCCTGCTTCTGTCCGTTCAATAACCAACATGCGCTGTACAGCCGCATCCGAAGATGCACCATACGGCAGAACCATTCTGCCACCAACTGCCATTTGCTGTAAGAGGGCCTCGGGCACTTTCGGTGCCGCAGCCGCAAGAATAATCGAATCAAACGGTGCAGCTTCCGGTATCCCCTGATAACCATCACCATGCTTGAGTCGAACGTTAAAGCATTTAATCGTGCGCAAATTCACTTTGGCGCGATCCATCAAACCTGCCAGTCGCTCCACCGAATACACTTCTTTGGTCAGCCCGGCGAGCACCGCCGCCTGGTAACCACAGCCCGTCCCGATTTCCAGCGTTTTGCCCAGATGTCGATCACCTGTCCTCAAACACTCAATCATGCGCGCCACAATGAACGGTTGAGAAATCGTTTGCCCCAACCCCAGCGGCAACGCGGTATCTTCGTACGCACGATGCGCAAAGGCTTCATCTACAAAAAGATGACGCTCTACCTTATTGATAGCAGCTAACACCCCTTTATCTTTGATGCCTTGCTGCTGCAAACGCTCGACCATGCGCGCCCGTGTGCGTGACGAGGTCATCCCCTGCCCCAAGGCCGCCCGACTCATGCTTTAGGCCAACCAATCCCGCACAGCATTCAGTTGGCTGCTATGCGTCAAATCCAGGCGTAATGGCGTGATCGACACGTAGCCCGCCGCCACCGCATGAAAATCAGTGCCCGGGCCCGCATCCTGAGCACCACCCGCAGGGCCAACCCAATACACAGTCTCACCTCGGGGATTTGTTGCCCGAATCACCGGTTCGGCTTTATGGCGCTTACCCAGACGGGTAACCTGCATGCCCGCCAACTGATCAAAGGGTAAATCGGGCACGTTCACATTCAACAGCACTGGTTCCTGGAAGGGCTGCGCAAGAATACGTTCACTCAATAAGCGCGCGACCTGACCCGCCGTCTCGAAATGACGACTCTCTTTCCCCACTAAAGACATCGCGATGGCGGGCACGCCCAGCAAATAGCCTTCCGTCGCCGCAGCAACTGTACCGGAATACACCGTATCATCGCCCATATTAGCGCCGTGATTGATACCTGAAACAATCAGATCGGGTAGCGGATCAATCAAGCCTGTCACTGCCAGATGGACACAATCCGTCGGTGTCCCGTTCACGAATTTGAAACCATTTGGCGCAGTCCGCAATGTCAGTGGACGATCCAGCGTCAATGAATTGCTGGCACCACTGCGATCCCGTTCCGGTGCAACCACATCGATCGTGCCGAGCGATGCCAACGACGCATGCAGGATCTGCAGGCCTGTTGCAAAATAACCGTCATCATTCGACAAAAGAATATTCATGGTGTCCTCGTATGGGCATAAGGATACCGCAACGGACTCCTCTTACCGCAGTACATAAACCGAAATCACAATAAAAAAGGAGACCCAAGGCCTCCTTTTCTGCACAGGCTAAATCGGTGATTAACGAATCAGCAGGCTTTCCAGAGTTTTCCCCTGGTTCAAAGCACTTTGCACCCACAGCGGTTTACGACCACGGCCCGTCCAGGTTTCCGACGGGTTAGATGGGTTGGCATATTTTGGTGCCACAGGTTTACGAACACCTGACGATGCTTTACGGGTTTTCTTGGTGCCGGCCAGCTCTTCCAGCGAATAGCCATGCTCACGAGCAATCGCCTTCAACTTTTCAATCGCTGCCTCGCGGGCGGCATTTGAAACTTCTTCCGTACGGCGCTTGATTTCAGCCGGAATCTTTTTTAGAAGGTCTTTTAATTGATCCAGACTCAATGTCGAGATGTCCATATACAGCTCCGTATTATTTACAAGGTTATTTAATTGGGGGAGTTTATTTTTTCATTCTAATCCCGGGTTTTAGAAAAAACAAGGCTGACAATTTAATTAAATAAACACACATTTGGGCGGATTGGTGTCTGCACGGTAGCCCGCATTCAGAAAAAGAAAAAGCCAACATCAAATAGAAGTTGGCTTTTCTTTAAATCATTGGTCGGGGCGGCGGGATTCGAACTCGCGACCCCTTGCACCCCATGCAAGTGCGCTACCAGGCTGCGCTACGCCCCGACTGTGGCGCTATTTTAAGCCATTACCGTGATTCACTCAATGGAAAATGGCACTTAATCGTTCAATATCGCAGTAATTCTATGATTTCTTTGAGCGATCCAACCAGGTCGCCAGGCGACCCTGAAGGCATTGACTCGGGGAACCCCGAATGTGCCGACGATGTTGTGTTCGCAGCGGCACCAGAAGGATGGCTTAACTGATTACGTGCACCATGGATGGTGTAACCCTGCTCGTACAGCAATTCACGAATACGACGCACCAGCAGTACTTCGTGATGCTGATAATAGCGGCGGTTACCACGGCGCTTGAGCGGCTTTAGTTGAGTAAATTCCTGCTCCCAGTAACGCAGCACATGCGCTTTCACCCCACAAAGATCGCTGACCTCACCAATGGTGAAGTAACGCTTGGCAGGAATCGGCGGCAACGACGATGTCGCCCCACCGGCTGTTGCCGCGATAGGTTGGCGCTCGCTAAAAGACTGACTGAACAGATCCGTCATGACCAATAACACTCAACAATTAGTGACGGCCAGTTTTCTGAATATGTTCCACTTCATCCTTGAGTTTCTGGCTAGGATGAAACGTCACAACACGACGCGCTGAAATGGGGATCTCTTCCCCGGTTTTCGGGTTACGACCGGGTCGCTGCGGTTTATCGCGCAGCTGGAAATTCCCAAAGCCCGAGAGCTTCACCCACTGACCCGCACTCAAGGTATCCGAGATTTCGGCAAAAAACGCCTCAACCATATCCTTGGATTCGCGCTTATTGAGACCGAGATTCTCAAAGAGGATATCGGAAACTTCTGCCTTGGTGAGTGTGGTCATGATGCCGTACTTTCAAAAAACAGGGAGACAAGTGATCGGGTAGGCGTGGATCACCTATCAAAAATAATTCTAGCCGAATTTAGCTGCGCAAGGTTGCACCGGCTTGAGTTAACTGACCCAGCAAATGCGCCATGACCGCTTCAACCTTCTGATCTTCAAGGGTTGCTTGAGTATCCTGCAAGGTAAAGCGGAAGGCAAGACTTTTTGAACCTTCTGGCACACCTTTCCCCTGATACTGGTCAAACAGGGTCACGGCACGGAGTACATCCGGGGCCTTCGTCCAGAGTAGATCCATCAGATCCTGCACCGGTGTTTTGGCATCAACCAGAACAGCCAGATCGCGAACCACCGACTGGAAAGCAGATACCGGGGCATACACCGGCAATATGGCCGGCGTCAGCGCATCAATGTCCAGCTCAAACAGTACGGGTGCCGATTCCAGCTCATATTTTTGCACCCAACGTGGATGCAACTCACCCAACCAGCCAACGACCAGACCCTCACGGGTGATCTGCGCACAACGTCCCGGATGGCACGCAGGATGCGTTGCCGCTTCAAAACGCAACGGCTGCAGCGGGCTCAATGCTGCTACATCGGCCTTCACATCGAAGAAATCGGCGGCACGGGTCGGCAACGACCACTGCTCGGGGGCAGCGCTGCCCCAGGCCAACCCGGCCAGACGTAAGGTCTGACGATAACCATCCACCTGTGCATCACCCACCGTAGCCTGGCGTTCGAACACGCGTCCCGTTTCGAACACCCGCAGACGCGGCTGACGACGACGCTGGTTATTCATCAAGGTATTGATCAGACCACCGATCATAGTGGAACGCATTACCGACAGATGGCTGGCAATCGGGTTGGCCAATTCTACCGGTGCCGCATTGGCGGCAAAATCCTGCTCCCAGGCTTCCGGCGTGAACGCAAGATTGATGACTTCCTGATAGCCGCGTTCGACCAGGGTGTCGCGCAGCGCGCGGAGCGGCCGTTGCATTTCGGTCTGGCCCAGCATGCTCATCGGGCCAACCGGCGGCTTCGCCGGAATATGGTCATACCCGATCACACGGGCGACCTCTTCAATCAGGTCTTCTTCAATCGTCAGGTCATGGCGCCAGCTGGGTGGCGTGATGATGACACCGTCTTCGGCGCGCTCGGGCTCAAAGCCTAGGCGCTGGAAGATGGCTTCGATCTCTGCATCCGTCGGCGCTACACCCAGTACTTTGCGGATGCGGGCAAAGCGCGCTTTTACAGGTTTGCGTTCCGGCAGCGCCGTGATCTGATCCACGACCGGACCAGGTTCGCCACCACAAATATCCAGAATCAATTGCGTGATGCGTTCGACACCGTTGACCGTATCGGCAAAATCAACGCCTCGCTCGAAGCGATGTCCGGCATCGGTGCTGAGGGTCAGCCAGCGGCTGCGCCCCTGAATCGCCGAAGGCCGCCAGTAAGCGGCTTCGACAAAGACATCGGTGGTGTTATCCGTACAGGCCGTACGCTCACCGCCCATAATGCCGGCCAGACTGATCGCGCCATTGGCATCAGCGATCACACCATAACGCGTATCAAGCGTTACTTCGTTGCCGCCAAGCAGTGTCAGGGATTCTTCCGGCTTCGCCCACCGCACTGTCAGGCTACCCTGCACCGACTTCAGATCGAACACATGGTTCGGGCGGTTCAGTTCCAGCATCACGTAATTGGAAATATCAACCAACGCACTGATCGAACGCAAACCCGAGCGCTCTAGGCACTGCGTCATCCAGGCCGGCGTTTTAGCTTGCGCATTAACCCCCTTGATGATGCGACCGGTGAAGCGTCCGCACAGATCAGCGGCTTCAATATTGACCGGCAGCGTTTGCTCATGCGTTGCCGCGACCGGCTTGATCTCCGGGCCCTTGAACGGTGTATCGGTCAGCGCGGAGACTTCACGCGCCAAACCCAGCAAACCCAAGCAGTCCGGGCGATTCGGGGTCAGCTTCAGTTCGAGGCAGATGTCATCCAGCCCCAATAGCTCTCGCAAGGGTGTACCGGGTTGTGCATCGGCCGCCAGGATCATCAAGCCATCACTTTCCTTGGCCATGCCCAACTCAACAGCAGCGCACAACATACCAGCCGATGGTACACCACGCACCTTGGCTTCCTTGATCTTGAAATCACCGGGCAGCACCGCGCCGGGCAATGCACAAGGCACCTTGAGTCCGGCAGCCACATTGCTGGCACCACAAACGATCTGACGGGGGACACCCTCACCGGCATCGACTTCACACACGTTCAGACGATCCGCATCCGGATGCTTGGTCACCGATAGGACATGGCCCACCACCACGTTATTGAACGGCGGCGCCACCGTATCACGCGCTTCAACTTCCAGACCAGCCATGGTCAGCAATTCGCCCAGCGCTTCCGACGATAAGGCCGGATTAACAAACTGGCGCAACCAGGATTCGGAGAATTTCATGATCGACGTCTTTCGTGATGCTCGATAGTCTTATTGGGTATGGTGTACCGTGTAATCAGGCGGCAAACTGGCTGAGGAAACGTACATCGCCTTCAAAAAACAGGCGCAGGTCATTAATGCCATAGCGCAGCATCGTCAGTCGATCCGGACCCATGCCGAACGCGAATCCAACATAGCGCTCCGGGTCAATACCTGCTTCGGCCAATACGTTCGGATGTACCATGCCACAGCCGGCCACTTCCAGCCAACGGCCCTTGAGCGGACCTTCACCAAAAGCCACATCAATTTCTGCCGACGGTTCGGTAAACGGGAAGAAAGACGGACGGAATCGCACTTCCAGGGCATCGGTTTCAAAGAACTGATGCAGAAAATCGATCATCACGCCTTTCAGGCCAGCAAAGGTGACGTGCTCACCGACCCACAGGCCTTCGACCTGGTGGAACATCGGTGAGTGCGTAGCATCGGAGTCAACGCGATAAACACGACCCGGCGCGATAATACGGATTTCCGGCATGCCTTCCTTACCACCGTACGTTGCGACATGCTGCTGCATGTAACGCGCCTGAATCGGGCTGGTATGGGTACGCAGCAAGACATCCTGCTGTACGTTGCCCTGCGTATCCTTCAGATAGAAGGTGTCATGCATCGAACGGGCTGGGTGATCGTCCGGCGTATTGAGCGCCGTGAAGTTGAAATAATCCGTTTCAATTTCGGGGCCTTCGGCCACCGAAAACCCCATCGAGGCAAACAGCTCCTCAATACGCTGCAAACTGCGCGTCACCGGATGCAAGCCGCCGCGATCTATACCACGGCCGGGTAAGGTCACATCCAGCGCTTCTTCGGCCAGGCGTGCCGCCAGTTGCTCTTCTTTCAACGCTTCGCGACGGGCATTGATAGCTATCTCAACCTGAGCCTTGATCTTGTTGATACGACCGCCTGCTTCTTTACGTTCTTCAACAGGCAAGTTGACCAAGCCCTTGAGCGCTTCCGTCACTACACCGCTCTTACCCAGATAACGGGCTTTGGTCACTTCCAGCGCATCGCCGTCCTTAACGGCGGCCAGCGCTTCCGACAACTCGGACAGGAGGGCTTCGGAATTCAGCGATGACATAGTCAACCTCAAATAAATGCTTTCAGAACATCGGCAAAGAACAGTACGTTCACTGCACAGCGCTTTGCCGATCATCCGAAAAAAAAGGAGGCGGAACGCCTCCTTTTTCGGACTAGTCTGCGATTACAGACCGAGGCTTGCCTTGGCTTGGTTCGCCAGTTGAGCAAACGCCGGCTTGTCAAACACAGCCAGATCAGCCAGAACCTTACGATCCACTTCGATCGAGGCCTTCTTCAGACCGTTCATGAAACGGCTGTAAGTCAGACCCAGTTCACGCGATGCGGCGTTGATACGAGCAATCCACAGGGTACGGAACTGACGCTTGCGCTGACGACGGTCACGGTACTGGTATTGACCGGCCTTCATCACCGCCTGCTTGGCGATACGGTATACGTTCTTACGGCGACCACGGTAACCCTTGGCCAGTTTCAGAACTTTCTGGTGGCGAGCGCGCGCCGTTACACCACGTTTAACGCGAGGCATAGTTTATTCTCCTTAAGCGTAGGGCAGCATGGCTCGGACAGCTGCTACATCCGAGGCGTTCAGGGTTTCCGGACCACGCAGCTGACGCTTGGACTTGGTCGTCTTCTTGGTCAGAATGTGGCGTTTGAATGCGTGGCCGCGCTTGATGCTGCCGCTGCCACGAACGCGGAAACGCTTGGCTGCGCCGCTCTTCGTCTTCATCTTGGGCATGTATATGCTCCTTTATGTCATGTCATCAGGTGGTTTCCGACGGAAACTCTTGTTAACCCGATGCCACTTGTAATGACCCGGTTGCTTACGCAACCCGATCAATCCTACTGAAACCGCTACCGCCTGATTGAACTCAGGCAGCGGCCGTTTCCGACTGCTCGTCCTTCACCTTCGGCTTGGCAGCTGCAGCGGCCTTTTTGACCGGTGCGATGACCATCACCATCTGGCGACCTTCCATCTTCGGCATCTGCTCGACGGAGCCAATGCTCTCGAGATCTGCCTTAACACGCTCCAGCTGACGCATCCCGAACTCCTGATGCGACAACTCACGACCCCGGAAGCGCAATGTCACTTTGACCTTGTCACCCTCGTTCAAGAAGCGAACCATGTTGCGCATCTTGATCTGGTAGTCGTTTTCGTCCGTACCGGGTCGTAGCTTGATTTCCTTAACCTGAACCTGCTTCTGCTTCAGCTTGGCTTCATGCTGACGCTTGGCTTCCTGGTACTTGAACTTGCCGTAATCCATGATCCGGCAGACCGGCGGCGAGGCCGTCGGTGCAATTTCAACCAGGTCCAGTTCGGCTTCTTCAGCCTGTGCAAGCGCGTCGCGAATGGAAACCACGCCCAGCTGTTCGCCTTCGGGTCCCAGCAGGCGCACCTGCGGGGTCGTGATTTCCTCATTGAGGCGGTTCGACTTCGGAAGAGCTATGACCAATACTCCTTAATTCAATAAAAACGAACCGCGCTTACCGGTAGGCGGCAACGTCTGCTTTCAGACGTTCGATCAGTTCTGAAACAGTCATCTGCCCCAGATCCTGACCCCCACGGGTTCGCACGGCTACGAGACCGGCTTCTTTTTCCTTGTCGCCAACGACAAGTTGGTAAGGCAGCCGGTTAACGCTATGTTCCCGAATTTTATAGGTAATTTTCTCATTACGCAAATCGGCTTCAGCACGGAATCCGGCGGCGTGTAGCTGATTCACCACATCTTCGGCGTAATCGGCCTGTTTTTCCGAGATATTGAGCACAATTGCCTGTATCGGCGCCAACCAGGTCGGCAACGCACCCGAATGGTTTTCGATCAGAATACCAATAAAACGCTCCAGAGATCCCAAGATCGCCCGATGCAGCATCACCGGCACGCGACGGGTATTGTCTTCCGCCACATATTCGGCACCGAGACGACCCGGCATCGAGAAATCGACCTGCATGGTGCCACATTGCCACGAGCGGCCAATGGCATCCTTGATGTGGAATTCGATCTTCGGGCCGTAGAACGCGCCCTCGCCCGGCAATTCAGTCCACTCCAGACCCGAGGCGCGCAAACCTGCGCGCAACGCAGCTTCGGCCTTATCCCAGATCTCATCGGAACCAACGCGTCCTTCAGGGCGTAGCGCCAGCTTGACGGCCACTTCGTGGAAACCGAAATCGGCATACACCTGCTTCACGAGTGCATTGAAGGCCGTCACTTCGGCTTCAATCTGGTCTTCGGTACAGAAGACGTGGCCGTCATCCTGCACAAAACCACGAACACGCATCAGGCCATGCAACGCGCCCGACGATTCGTTCCGGTGGCAGGAACCAAATTCACCGTAGCGCAACGGCAGATCACGATACGAACGCAGACCTGCGTTAAACACCTGCACATGGCCCGGGCAATTCATCGGTTTTAACGCGTAATGACGCTTTTCCGACTCGGTCGTAAACATGTTCTCGTGGTAGTGGTCCCAGTGACCGGACTTTTCCCAGAGGGAGCGATCCAGAATCTGCGGGCAGCGTACTTCCTGATAACCGTTGTCGCGGTAAACGCGGCGCATGTACTGCTCCACTTCCTGCCAGACCGCCCAGCCCTTCGGATGCCAGAACACCAGGCCCGGTGCTTCGTCCTGCATGTGGAACAGATCCAGCGCACGGCCCAGACGACGGTGATCGCGCTTCTCAGCCTCCTCCAGCATGTGCAGATAGCCTTCCAGATCTTCCTTCTTGGCCCAGGCCGTGCCGTAGACACGCTGCAGCTGCTCGTTCTTGGGGTCGCCACGCCAGTAGGCGCCGGCAATCTTCATCAGCTTGAAATGCTTGAGTTTTCCGGTCGATGGCACGTGAGGACCGCGACACAAGTCGATGAAATCACCTTCGCGGTACAACGAGACTTCCTGATCCTGCGGAATCGCCGAGATCAGCTCGGCTTTGTAGCGCTCGCCCTGCCCTTCAAAGAACTTGACCGCATCATCGCGTGACCAGACTTCACGGGTGACCGGGATGTCTTTCTTGGCCAGTTCGGCCATGCGTTTTTCAATAGCGGCTAGATCGTCCGGCGTAAACGGGCGCGAGTA
>JACCDW011380975.1_pt1 | contig 16744 bp, 17 predicted proteins | sample 7449781 | NCBI WGS metagenome assembly JACCDW01 (sample SAMN15323449, study PRJNA562643) | freshwater metagenome | isolation source: river surface water | place: USA:Blue River Watershed | collected 2017-08-18
ATTCATTGCGCGAAGCAATAGTTAAATAACTTGAAAAGAACTGGGGTGAATGACGGGGCTTGAACCCGCGACATCCCGGACCACAACCGGGTGCTCTACCAGCTGAGCTACATCCACCATGTCGTTGCTGCCGCAACATTTCGTCGCGACGGCGTAAGTTTATCAGCCCTTGTTGGTTGTAGTTTCACCATTTATCTGCGAGGCAATCTGCTTGATATCTCCGCTATCTAGACCAGGCTGCTCGAGAAATACTGTCTTACGGTAGAAACTCAATTCAGCAATCGAATCCTTGATATCGCCAAGTGCGCGATGATTGCCAGTTTTTGCCGGGGCATTGAAGTAGACCTTTGGATACCAGCGACGAGTTAACTCTTTTATAGATGAGACGTCGATAGTTCGGTAATGCAGAAATTCAGAGAGTTTTGGCATATCGCGGGCAATGAAAATACGATCCACATAAACAGAATTCCCAGCAAGGGGCGACTTTCCAGCGGTGACTCCAGCTGATTCCAAATATTTCAAGATCAGCTCTTCAGCTTGCGATGGCGAAATCCCATTTGGGATCTCATGGATCAAACCAGAATCCGTATGCATCTTGGTGACAAATTCGTTCATGCCTGCTAAATCATCAGCGCCTGCGTGAATAACTACATCGACCCCATCACCGATCACATTCAAATCTGAGTCTGTAACCAGGACCGCGATCTCGACCAATGCGTCTTTGCTGGAATCCAGCCCAGTCATCTCGCAGTCGATCCAGACTAAATGGGGGTTTTCTTGCGGCACCTGAGTAGTTTAAATCAATTTAGGAGCTTGATTTACCCATTGTTCACTTTTAATTCATCTTATAGGGCAAAGTCAAGAGAATTATTAATGGGAAATTGGCCCTAATATTTTCGCGGAGCTTCCCCTGATCATTCTAAGTGGCGTTTGTCAGCAATTAATTGCTCAAACCTTACTGCGGATTAGAGGAGTGGCGTTGAAAGATATCACCCAGAGTTCATCACAAAGTCACCTTTTGCATTTGTTGCGTTCATTCGCTTTTGTTTCTATTCCACTAGCTCAGTGAGCAAAGAAAATAATTTCTTGGAAAGGAAATTTGTGAAACTCAAAAGAACAGTGACAATAGTTGCGATTGCGCCGCTATTTCTAGCTCTTTTTGCATCGCCTGTGAGTGCAAATCAAGTTACAAATCTTGGAAAATGTGACCGCCGTGGGGAAGTGGCAGTCGCCAATGGAATTGAATACAAGTGCTCAATCTCTGGAGCAAGTTTAAAATGGAAGAAAACTGGCAATAAAGTTGCAAGTACTTCTACAACATCTTCATCGAGCACAAGTGCTTATAAAAACGTAAGTGGCAAAATCTCTATTGATGGCTCAAGTACGGTTGCACCTTTAACAGGTGTGGCCGCAGAGGCTTTTCAAAAAATTTCTCAAACACAAATCACGGTAGGTATCTCCGGAACCGGTGGCGGATTCTCTAGATTCTGCAAAGGTGAGACCGATATTTCAAACGCATCAAGGCCAATCAAGTCATCGGAAGCTGCGGAGTGCGCAAAAAATGGAATCAAGTACACCGAAATGATTGTGGCAAATGACGCTTTGACTGTGGTGATAAATCCTAAGAATGATTGGGCAGCTTGCCTTACTACTGGCGAATTGAAAAAGATCTGGGATGCAGGATCAAAGGTAACCCGATGGAATCAAGTTCGTTCATCATTCCCAAATTCAAAATTAGTTCTATATGGTGCCGGAACCGATTCTGGAACCTTTGACTATTTCACAGAGGCCATCAACGGCAAAGCACAGCAGTCTAGAAAAGACTTCAATCCAACAGAGGATGACAACGTCACTGTAAATGGTGTTCGTAGGTCTTCTGGTGCAATGGGTTACTACGGTCTCTCATATTATTTGGAAAACACCGATATCAATAAGGCGGTCAAAATTGACTCTGGCAAAGGTTGTGTTGAACCAAGCGCTGAGAATGTAATCAATGGAACCTACAAGCCATTGGGTCGTCCGCTATTTATTTATGTCAAGCATGCATCAGTAAAATCTAATGCTGCAATGTTGCCATTCTTGACGTACTACAAAGAGAATCTTCAGACTTTGGCGAAGAAGGCACAGTTTGTGCAATTAAGCACCTCTCAAATCGCAACATTGAATTCAGAGCTTGAGATTTTGAAGAAGCTTGTTTAATTTAAAACAATTGATCGAAAGTAGGGGTGTAAATGAGTGACCTGTCTCGTGCAGGACACGAATTAGCAGAGGGTGTCACACTGACACCCTCTGCTCACCTTCGTAGGCGACTGTTACTCCAGGAAATTGCAGTCAATGTGATGCGCATTGGAACCTTTGTTACGGTTCTAATCACTGGCGGAATTGTATTTTCGTTGATACCTCCCACCATCGAGCTATTAATTGAGATAAAAACTCAAGTTTTTGGTAAGACCTGGGCGCCGCTATTTATCCCACCTGAATTTGGCTTACTCCCACTTTTAACGGGAACTTTTGTTATCGTGCTTATTGCTATGTTAGTTGCAGTACCAATGGGCCTTGCAGCTGCTATCTTTCTAAGTGACTATGCTTCATTTCAAGTTCGTAGATTTGTAAAGCCAATATTGGAAATCCTTGCAGGAATACCAACGGTAGTTCTTGGTTTATTTGGTCTTTACGTCGTGAATCCTGGTTTAGTCGAAAAATACTGGCCAATCGGAGATTCTGTGGGGTACTCAGCCTTAGGTGCAGGTCTGATGACTGGAATTTTAACTTTACCAATTGTGGCATCGGTAGCGGATGATGCGCTCTCTTCGGTTCCGAGGTCCATGCGAGAGGCAGGTTATGCACTCGGCGCTACTCGACGTGAAGTGGCGACTAAAATCGTATTTAATGCCGGAATTTCTGGAGTGGTTGCAGCTGTGATTCTGGCCTTTGCTCGAGCATTTGGAGAAACAACTGTGGCTCTGATGGTCGCTGGAAGCTACCCTAAATTAACACTTAATCCAGGTGATCCAATGCAAAGCATGGCTTCTTTCATTGGTTTTGCAGGTATTGGAGATCAACCTACTGATTCCATTGGTTACAAAACTATTTTCTTTGTGGGCTCAATACTTTTTATAGTCACTCTCATTTTTAACATCATTGGGAACAAAATTATTAAGCGTTATCGAGAGGTATATGAATGAGTGCAACTTCATTGGCCTCTAAATTAACCTGGTCTCGCAGGATAAAAGATGCGGCTTTCAGGACTGCGCTAACTTTTAGCATTTTGGCTGCACTTGGTTTAATTCTCTACATCTTTTATTCACTCTGGAAAGATTCTAGTTTCCTTCTAAGTAGCGATTTATTGACCAAATTTCCATCTAATGATCCTGATGAAGTTGGTTTCCAATCTGCAATTTTCGGTTCGCTGTGGGTAGTTGGGGTAGCAGCATTAGTGGCGCTACCGATTGGAATCCTCACTGCTTTATATTTAGAGGAGTTTGCAGGCAAACGCAACAGACTAACTAGCGCTATCGAGACAAACATTCAGAATTTAGCTGGCGTGCCTGCAGTTGTTTTTGGCATCATTGGACTTGCATTTATCGCAAGAGGCCCTTTGAGTTGGGGTTTCACAGTTGGGTCTGCTGCATTAGTTCTTGCCATGATGATTCTGCCGGTAGTGATAATCGTGGCTCGAGAAGCTATTAGATCAGTTCCACCTTCATACAAGGATGGTGCTTTAGCACTTGGTGCAACTCCATGGCAGGCAACTTACAGAGTGGTACTTCCAAATGCGCTACCTGGTATAGCTACGGGATCAATTTTGGCTGTTTCAAGAGCAATGGGTGAATCCGCACCTTTACTGCTTTTAGGTGCACTTTCTTTCGTTACCTTTAATCCAACGGGATTAGATAGCCAATACACAATCATGCCTTTGACTATCTTTAAGTACGCATCTGATTCCCGAGAAGAATTTCACTATATAGCAGCTGCTGGAAGTTTGATCCTGGTAGCAATTTTATTCACATTGAACTTGCTCGCCATATTGTTGCGAGATTACACAAATAGAAAGAATCGTGTCTAAATGCCTCGAGAGGAATCAATGTTAAATCAAGATAAGCAGTTACACGTAAGTGCGAACAAATTGGATTTTGTTGACTCAGTATTTACTCTTGAGAATGTAGCAGTTTCATATGGAAGCTTTATGGCAGTCTCAGATGTAAATATGGAGATTCCAAGTAATGACATCACTGCATTTATTGGTCCCTCAGGTTGTGGCAAAAGCACAATCCTAAGAACTCTAAATCGCACAAATGATTTGATACCAGGCGCACAGGTTCACGGGAAAGTTTTATATCGAGGCGCTGATCTTTATGATGCAAAGGCTAGTGCAGTCGAAGTGCGCAGGAGAATTGGAATGGTATTTCAAAAACCTAACCCATTCCCAAAAAGTATTTATGAGAATATTGCATTTGGACCCAAGGTAAATGGCAATCCATCAAAAAATGAATTGGATGAGATTGTCGAGAAATCTCTACGCTCTGCAGCGCTTTGGGATGAGGTAAAAGATCGTTTGAAGGAGTCCGCTTTAGGCCTTTCAGGTGGTCAACAACAGCGGCTTTGCATCGCACGATCATTAGCAGTAGAACCAGAAGTTATTTTGATGGATGAGCCTTGCTCTGCATTAGATCCAATTGCAACGGCTCGAATTGAAGAGTTGATGTTGGAGTTAAAAAAGCAGTACACAATCATCATTGTTACTCACAATATGCAACAGGCGGCTCGAGTGAGCACCTACACGGCGTTCTTTGTTACAGAGGTCAATGAAAACAGCGACCGAAGAACTGGCAAATTGGTTGAATTTGATTTAACTGACAAGATGTTCACGACTCCATCGGATCCCCGAACTGAGTCATATGTGACCGGAAAAATGGGTTGATTGAGATCTTTTGCGCGCCTAGCAGGAATCGAACCTGCGACGCCGGGCTTAGAAGTCCCGCGCTCTATCCGACTGAGCTATAGGCGCAAATTTGGCGAAGTGATTTCGCCGATGCGAATTCTACTGACTATATAGATTAAAGTTTCCGCTTATGGCTGAGTTCATTTATACGATGAAAAAGGCGCGAAAAGCGCATGGCGACAAGGTGATCCTTGATGACGTCACTTTGATGTTTTTACCTGGCGCCAAAATCGGTGTGGTCGGTCCAAATGGTGCAGGTAAATCCACGGTGCTACAAATCATGGCGGGACTGCAACAACCTTCTAATGGTGAAGCATTTCTCACGCCTGGATATAGCGTTGGAATTCTTTTGCAAGAGCCACCGCTTACTGAAGATAAAAATGTACTTGAGAATGTACAGGAAGGCGTTGCCGAAACCATCGGAATGCTAAACCGTTTTAATGAAATCAGCGCAGAGATGGCAAATCCAGATGCCGACTACGACAAGCTGTTAACTGAGATGGGTAATCTGCAAGAGCAGCTTGATCACCGCAATGCTTGGGATTTAGATTCACAACTAGAGCAAGCAATGGATGCGCTGCGCTGCCCACCACCAGATGCAGATGTAAAAGTGTTATCAGGTGGAGAACGTCGCCGAGTAGCTCTTTGTAAATTGCTTCTACAACAACCAGATCTATTACTTCTAGACGAGCCGACTAACCACTTAGATGCAGAATCTGTGCTTTGGTTAGAGCAACATCTTTCAAAGTATCCAGGTACCGTAGTTGCGATTACGCACGATCGTTACTTCTTGGACAATGTTGCTCAGTGGATCTTGGAATTAGATCGTGGTCGCGCATATCCGTATGAAGGAAATTACTCGACTTATCTCGAAACCAAAGCAACTCGTTTGAAGATCGAAGGCCAGAAAGATGCAAAGCGCGCTAAGCGTTTATCCGAAGAGCTCGAATGGGTTCGTCAAAATGCAAAAGGCCGTCAAGCAAAATCTAAAGCACGTTTGGCTCGCTATGAAGAGATGGCAGCAGAGGCTGACAAGATGCGCAAATTGGATTTCGAAGAGATCCAAATTCCACCTGGGCCGCGCCTTGGAAATGTAGTAGTTGAAGTCGAGAATCTTTCAAAAGGTTTTGGCGACCGACTGTTAATTGATGATTTATCTTTCACTCTGCCACGTAACGGAATCGTGGGTGTCATTGGCCCAAACGGCGCTGGTAAGACCACTTTATTTAAGATGTTGATGGGGATGGAAACTCCAGACTCAGGAAGTGTAAAAGTTGGCGAAACTGTTCGCATTTCTTACGTTGATCAGTCGCGTGGCGGAATCGATCCAAAGAAATCGCTTTGGGAAGTAGTTTCAGATGGACTTGATTTCATCAAAGTTGGCCAAGTTGAAATGCCATCGCGTGCTTATGTCTCTGCATTCGGTTTCAAAGGTCCAGATCAACAAAAACCTGCTGGAGTTTTATCAGGCGGCGAACGCAATCGTTTGAATTTAGCGTTAACGCTAAAGATGGGTGGCAACCTGTTACTTCTTGATGAGCCAACAAACGATTTAGACGTGGAAACACTTGGTTCACTAGAAAATGCGCTACTTGATTTCCCTGGTTGCGCTGTGGTGATCTCTCATGATCGTTGGTTCTTAGATCGTGTGGCTACGCACATCCTTGCCTATGAAGGTGAATCCAAGTGGTTCTGGTTCGAAGGAAACTTTGAAAGTTACGAGAAGAACAAGATTGATCGACTTGGCGCCGAAGCAGCCAGACCACATCGCGCTACTTACAGAAAGCTAACTCGCTAATGCGCCATAAATGCCAACTACAAATTAGATGGGCGGATCTAGATGCATTCCGCCATGTAAATAACGCGACATATTTGGTGTACATGCAAGAGGCGAGGGCGGACTTCACTTGGTTCTCTCGCAAAGTAAAAGGCGAAAAACCAATTCTGGATGACATGGTGGTAGCTCGGGCTGAAGTCGATTTCATCGAACCAATTCACTCAGTCGATATCCCACTTGATGTGGAGATCTATATAGAGAAAATCGGTAACTCTTCATTTGTTATGGTCTATGAGATGTCGCAGGCAGGTACGCTCCGTGCCAAAGGAAAGACGGTCCAAGTCGGCGTGGATATGGAGACCGAGAAATCTAGACCACTTCGTGGTTACGAACGTGAGTATCTAGAAAAATACCTGGGAGGTTAATTAATGCATACCAATTTGCCAGCGCGTAATGAACGCCCGTGGTGGCGCGATGCAGTCACTTATCAGATTTACATTCGTTCTTATGCAGATTCAAATGGTGATGGCATTGGTGATATCAATGGAATTAGATCACGACTTCCATACATAAAGGATTTGGGCGTCGATTGCATCTGGATTAATCCATGGTTTCAATCTCCGCAGAAAGATCACGGATACGACGTCGCCGATTACATGGACATCAATAAGGATTATGGAACGCTAGATGATGCGAAAGCTTTGATCAAAGAGGCACATGCACTTGGTATGCGTATCATTCTTGATCTAGTTCCAAATCATTCATCAGATCAACATGTCTGGTTTCAAGAGGCCTTAAATTCTGAACCTGGTTCGAAAGCACGCGATCGTTATATTTTCCGGGATGGCAAAGGCGCAAATGGCGATTTGCCACCTAACAATTGGGAAGCAGTTTTCGGTGGTCCCGCTTGGGAGCGGGTAATTGAGAAGGATGGAAAACCAGGACAGTGGTATCTACATCTATTTGCAGTCGAACAACCTGATTTCAATTGGCGAAATCAAGAGGTGTGGGATCACTTCCGACAGATTTTCCGTTTCTGGTTAGACCTGGAATTTGATGGATTCCGAATCGATGTTGCGCACGGTATGTGGAAAGAAGATGGATTGCCTGATGTTGATGTGGCAGAACTTGAACTTCTAGATCGCCATTATCGACCATATTGGGATCAGGAAGAGGTTCATGATATTCATCGCGACTGGCGAAAGATCACTGACACCTACAAACATCAACCAATGTTGGTATCTGAAGCCTGGGCCCCAAATGATCAAAGAATTGCAATGTATGTAAGGCCAGATGAATTACATCAATCTTTTAATTTCTCATTTCTCACCGCCAAATGGGAGGCAAAGTCATTAAAGAAGATCATCGATCAATCGATGGCTGAAGTTGTAAAAGTTGGCGCTCCACCTTCTTGGGTTTGGGAGAACCACGATGTAGTTCGTAAGCCAGATCGCTTAGATCTTGGTTTACAGAACAAAGGTAAAGGCATTGAGAAATTTGGCGATCCTAAGAAGTTAAATAAGGAACGAGCGCTAAAGCGCGCTGCCGCAGCTACGCTTTTAGAACTTGCATTACCTGGTGGCGCATATATTTATCAAGGTGAAGAACTTGGATTATTTGAAGTACGTGACATTCCTGAGGATCGATTAGAGGATCCAATTTGGAAGATGTCAGGACATACAGATCGCGGTCGTGATGGTTGCCGTGTTCCACTTCCGTGGACAAAGGATTCAGCAGGTGCACACGGATTCTCATCCGATAAGAATTTATCAGTCGATAAAGCATGGCTTCCGCAATCTGCTGGTTGGGGAGAGCGCGCAGTCGATACACAACAAGGTGTCTCTGGTTCCTTCTTTGAGATGGTCAAACAAGCGTTGAAGATTCGAAAGTTAGAACCTGGACTTGGCGATGGCCAGATGGATTGGATTGATGTCAACGATGAAGTAATTGCATTTGAAAGACCAGGGAAATTTGCTTGCTACGTAAACTTTGGTCTTGCTGATGTAGTAATTCCTTACGGGTCAGAGGTGTTGGTCTCTTCAGCGCCCCTAAAAGGTGAACATCTTCCAACCGATACTGCTATTTGGTTGAGACTGCCATAGCAAACGCATGAGCACTTTCTGGGAAGAGGTCGGCGGAACCAACTTCTTCGTCGAATTAACTAGCGCTTTCTATGCGCAGGTTGCTACCGATCCAATTCTGCGACCGATGTATCCAGATAGCGATCTACATGCTGCAGCTGAAAGATTGCAATTATTTCTCGAACAATATTGGGGCGGTCCCACCACTTACTCTGAACTTCGTGGCCATCCAAGATTGAGGATGCGCCATAACCAATTCTTTATTGATTCCAAAGCAAAAGAGGCATGGCTACAGGCAATGGGCAATGCTTTAGACACCTTAGATATAGACAATGCACATCGTGCGGAACTTTGGAATTATCTTGAACTTGCTGCAAATAGCTTAGTTAATCAACCTGATTGAGATTTATTTCCAACTTTTAGAATCTCACCATTTCTTAAGTACCAAAGGGTGCCATCTGCGCTCCTGACAGATGTAATTCGAAGTCCAACTCGTTCCACTTTTCCTTTTACATCAAGCACATCGACTTCATCGCCAACGCCATATTGGTCTTCTATCAACATCAAGATTCCAGATAGAACATCGCGAACGATAGTTTGTGCGCCAAGACCTAGCGCCACTCCAATCACACCAGCTGATGCAATCAACGGGCCGAGATTCAAACCAAACTCTCCGAGCATCATAAACAAAGCAATCAGCCAGACTGCGCCATTTAGAGTGCTGGTGAGCACTGTGCCTAAAGTTTTTGCGCGCTCGGCTTGTCGATAACCGAAGTTCTTTGGGCCTGGCAGCAGGTCGGCTCGAGAGATGCGATCTACGATCTTTCGAATAGTACGTCGACCCAATTGTTGGGCTGAAATTGCGACTACCAGAATCACCGTAATTCGAATTGGGGCTCCGCCAAACCAATTCCAAAAGCTTTCCAAGTTATCCATATGCGTAAATCTACCCAGTACTCGGGTGAAATTTCCCAAATTGTTACCTTCGATACGCCGTAAATGCAAGCAAAAGAGAGGAAGTTAAGGCAGGATTTGCAAATCGGCCCAAGCCATGTGCCGGACGGGAGCGGATATGTCTAGAGCGTTAGTGCTCAATGCAACATACGAACCACTAGGTGTTGTAAGTGATAGACGCGCGCTAATTTTGGTACTTAACGAACGTGCCAGCATGGTCGAAGAATCAAATCAAATTCTCCATTATGCAAGTGGCCAGATCGCACTTCCTGCTGTTATTCGTTTACATAAATTTGTGAAGATTCCTTATCGACATGCGGTTCCACTTTCGCGTCGTGCGATTTTTGCGCGCGATGGTGGTAGATGTGTTTATTGCGCGGCCCCTGCAACTTCGATTGATCATGTGATCCCGAGAAGTAGAGGTGGCTCACATACTTGGGAGAATGTGGTTAGTGCTTGCCATCGTTGCAATCATTTGAAAGCCGATAAGCCATTAAAAGAATTAGGTTGGCGACTCCGACAATTACCACGCGAACCAATGGGAGCTGCATGGCGTGTGTTAGGTGCCACTAGAGCCGAAGATGCCTGGATTCCTTATCTAGAGCCATTTGGCGTTGCAACTGCAACTGCCTAAACTCTGCACCATGAACTTTTTGCAAACTACTTTAGAGCCAGGCATGGTTCCAGGTCCTGGGCTTAGCGCGACTGAAACTTTCTTATATTTCGTGGTTGCGCCAGTTGCATTGTTTATAGTGATTAGCGCGCTCGCTTATGCTGGTGCCTACTCTGGCGCTGCAAAGCGCAGCAAGAAGAAATCACTCGTCGATCACATCGATTAATTTTTGTTTAAAGTTAATTAATCAAACATCTGCGCTCTGAGCTTTTAGGGCTCGAATCAACGCATCTCTTCCTTCTTTTACGCAGCGCATCACACCATCTGAAGCATCTTGATTATCAGCAATCCATTTCTCTGCCTTCGCAAGGTTTTCAGCGGTTGGCGCAAAGCGTGGAAATGCTAGATCTGCGAACTGCTTACCGATTTCATATGAGTTCTCATCCCAAATCTTTCGGACGACGGCAAAGTACTTATCGACATAAGGTGCCCATAGATCCTGTTGAATCGGACGATTAGCGCCCAACAACATATGTCGTTGGATGTGATTTGAAAGTTCGGTGGTGGTTAAAGCGCTCCAGACCTCTGCCTTAGATTCTGCGGTAGCGATTAGCGCTTTGGCTTCTGCCGCATGTCTTGCACCATCTGCAGTGTTATCACTTTGCAACTCGGCATCAATCTCTGCTGCACCGAAGATTCCGCGTTCGGCAAGGGATTTAACGAGCGACCAACGCATCTCAGAATCGATTGTCAATCCACTTAATTTTCCATCCAGAATATCTTTTACCTTTGGGGCATCTGCAATAGTCGCGCCGTTTGCAAAGCCACGTGCCAACGCCAATTGCTCGTCGCTACCTGATTTTGCGGCAGTTGCTAGTTTATAAAGACCAGCGGATCTCTTAGCGCGCAAGGCTTCACGATTTCCTGGTGCTGAGTAAATTTCAACCGCAACTTCCAAATTCCCAATTTGCGCTTGGATAACTGATGCTTCATTCTCTTTACCTAAAGCATTTAGAACCATCTCGGCATAGTCAGTAGCAGATAGCTCTCCATCTCGATGCATATCCCATGCAGCAGACCAGCAGAGTGCGCGAGTGAGTGAATCGGTGATATCTCCAAGATGCGCCTTTAAAGTCTGAATTGAGCGCTCATCGAATCTAATCTTTCCGTAAGTAAGATCGTGATCATTGATTAGCAATAAATCAGCAACTGTTTCGCCCGCAAGGCCAGTAATTACAATTCTGGCACCAGTGACATCTAGTTCTACGCTCTTACGTCTTTCTAGTTTGCCGTTCTTAACATCGTATAAACCGACAGCCATGCGATGTGGGCGTAGCTCTTTTGAGCCCGCCGGAACCAATGGTGCTTCTTGAATTACCGCGATCTCTTCGTACTTACCGTCAGCGATCTTTAACTCCGGGCGGAAGGTATTTACACCCGCTGTTTGTAGCCAAGTTTTGGTCCAAGCAGTCAGATCACGACCAGAAGTTGCTTCAAGTTCTACCAATAGATCACGGAGTTCGGTATTTCCCCATGCATGCTTAGCAAAGTACTTCTTCAACCCTGCAAAGAAATTCTCTTTACCAACGTGAGCCACTAATTGCTGAAGCACCGAAGCGCCCTTTGCATAAGTGATGCCATCGAAGTTGGTGCGAACTTCTTCCATGTTCTTCATATCGACGGCGATTGGGTGTGTAGAAGAGAGCTGATCTTGGCGATAGGCCCAATTCTTTCGTGCACCGGTGAATTCAGTCCATGAATTGGTGTACTTGGTGGCATTAGAAGAGGTGTAGTAAGCCGCCCATTCTGCAAATGATTCGTTTAACCAGGTGTCATTCCACCACTTCATGGTTACCAAATCACCAAACCACATATGTGCCATCTCGTGGAGAATCACATTTGCACGCCAGTTATAAAGCGATTCGGTTACTTTAGAGCGATAAATAACGTAATCCTCGCGGAAGGTTACGCAACCAACATTCTCCATTGCGCCAGCATTGAATTCGGCGACGCACAATTGATCGTATTTCTCAAATGGATAAGGAAGGCCAAACTCTTTTTCGTAGAATGCAAAACCTTGTTTCGTTAGTAAGAAGAATTCTTCGGCATCAAGAAATGGTGCATAAGACTTACGGCAATAAAGTCCAAGTGGAATGGTCTTCTCGCCCTTATATTCATCGGTTACATAATGATATGGACCAGCCACAAAACAAGTTAGATAGGTTGAGAATTTCTGAGTCTTTGCATAAGTCCATCGATGTTTATCGCCACCTAGATCTTTACGCTCTGTGACTGGGCTATTTGAAATAACTTCCCATTTAGCTGGGGCGGTGACTGTGAATTCGTAAGTTGCCTTGAGGTCTGGCTGATCAAATGATGCAAAGGTGCGACGTCCATCGTTTGCTTGGTGCTGTGAGTAGAGATAGACCTCACCATCTGCTGGATCTACAAATCTATGCAGGCCTTCGCCGGTCTTCGAATAGACCGCTTCCATCTCGATGACTAATTCATTATTTGCTGCCAAATTGTTGATAAACACGGATTCGCCGTCGTAATTTGAGGTATCAACTGGTTGACCATTTAAGGTAGCGCTGATAATTCGCTTGGCAACTGCATCAATAAATGTTGAGCTTCCAGGTGTCGCAGTAAATGTGATGACTGCCTTGCTATTGAAAGTCTCATCTCCGGTAGTTAAATCCAAGTCAACTTTGTAGTTATCTACCTTTAATATTGAAGAACGTTCAGCAGCCTCGACGCTGGTCAGGTTTATGCCTGGCATTACAACTCCCTTTGATGCTAGTTTGCTTTACAGCCAATTTGTTATTGCGCTATCCAATATGAAAGCGTTGCCCAATGCAACGCGATCGCATCCTGACCTATCGACTGCGCGGCAATCGCATCACCGAAGCCCAAGAGGCAGCGCTATTTGCGCATTGGCAAAAGTACGGCCTTCCTAACGATTTAGCTTTGAACTTGGATGAGATTTTCCCAACTTATACGACCCGCATAATGGAGATCGGATTTGGGATGGGTGAGGCAACTGCAATCTTGGCTAAGGAATTTCCAGAGACGGCATTCTTGGCTGTCGAAGTTCATCGCCCAGGAGTAGGGAAGTTGTGTGCAAGACTTGAGGAGAATAACTCTTCCAACGTAAAAATCTTACAAAACGATGTAATTGATGTAATTAATGATCAACTATCCGATGGTTCACTTGATGGCGTTCATATCTTTTTCCCAGATCCGTGGCCAAAGAAGCGCCATGTGAAACGTAGATTGATTACCCCTGAATTTCTTAAGTTGATTTATCCAAAGTTAAAGCGTGGTGGATTTATTCATGTTGCGACTGATTGGGTTCCGTATGCGGATTTCGTTTTGAAAGCCTTTGAGAATTCACCACAATTTCAAGGTGGAGTAATTCAGAGACCAACTTGGCGGCCAATCACAAGATTTGAAGGCCAAGGACTAGATAAAAATCACCGGGTTACCGATATGAGATTTGTTAGAGATTAACCTTCATACCTTGCAATTTTATCGATTCGTCTAATGTGACGTTCGTCGTTACTAAATGGCTCTGCGATAAACGCATCTAAAATTGTTTTGCAATCCTCAATCGAGTGCATGCGACCACCGATTGCGACAACATTTGCGTTGTTATGTTGCTTAGCTAGTTTGGCAGTCTCAACGCTCCAGGCCAATGCAGCGCGCACGCCCTTTACTTTGTTTGCAGAGATCTGTTCGCCATTTCCAGATCCGCCAATAACAATTCCAAGTGAGCCAGGATCATTCACGACCGCCTCTGCTGCAGGAATACAAAAATCAGGGTAATCATCAAGTGCGTCATAGGTAAAAGGTCCATGATCTTTAACTTCATGGCCTTGGCTAGTGAAATGTTCGATAAGAGCGCTTTTTAATTCAAGCCCTGCATGATCTGCCCCAATATGAATTCGCATGGCGCAATGTTGCCACGGAATCTTTTGAAATTGGCTTAGGGAAATAGTAAATGCCCGCCGTTTCCACGACGGGCATTTACTTGGTTAACCACTATTAACCCAAGGAGATTGGAGTTATTTAGTTATTAGAGTTGCTGGTGTTCGGGATTCCATTAGTTGAACCACTTGGTAATCCTTTGCCACCCATTCCATGATCATCATCTGAGTCGTGTCCGTGACGACCTTCGCGTCCTTCATGACCTTCATGTCCATCGTCGTCGTGATCGCTGTGACCGCCCATTCTTGGTGTGCGAACTTCATTGATCTCTGCAGTCACGTGTGCGGTTAAGTTATCTTTTAGAGTCTTCGCTTGTTCTGCAGTCAAACGACCCGCAGCAAGATCTGCATCAATTCGCTTTGTATGTTCTGCAACCAAAGCTGTAATCAGAGCATCTTTCTTCGCACCTGCAATTGTTGCCAAAGTTTCTCCAGCTGCAAGTCTTGAGCGAAGGGTCGCTGCATCAATTCCAAGCGTGCTGGTGATTACAGTTTCCATCGCGGCCTTGTCAGCTTTCCCTCTAGGTCCACTCATTCCGCGCATGCGAACTGAATTAACTTCTTCGGTCACGTGAGCATTTAGATTATCTCTTAAAGTCTTTGCTTGATCAGCAGTAAGTTTTCCAGCAGTTACTGCCGCATCTATCTGCTTTGTCTCTTCTGCAACAAGTGCTGCAATTAGTGCATCTTTTTTTGCACCAGCAATTGTTGCAAGAGATTCACCAGCTACTAGTCGTGAACGTAGTGTGGCTGCATCAATTCCTAAAGTGGCTGTAATTACTGCCTCTTTATTTGATGGCACAAAACGATTTCCTGATTTTCCTTTGTGACTTGCCATAGAGGAAGAATCGCTTGACCTGCTCTTTGCAGAACTTGCAGTTGCAAGTGCCGATGCAGAGCCTGTAATGACAAGGGTAGTTACAACTACCGCAGTTACCTTCTTGTAGTTCTTCATTGTTTTCCTTTCGGAAGTTCGTCCAACAGCCCACACCGTTGGTCCTAAGCGGTATGTAACTTGCCAATGCTTAGAACTATAGCCAGCGAACCTGAGAGACACCTTTGAATTAAGGGCCGTTCGGCAAGCCAGATGTGGGGATATCTCTAGGACATACGCTCAAATAGCGAAGGTTTCCCCGATTCCTTAGAAATTGTTGTGAGCGCAGACTTAAAACCCCCTCTGAAAGGAGCCCGAGATGTCGGTAAAACGTCCTAATTCTTTAATATCAATTTTGATCACAGCCACGATGGTCTTAGTGATTGAAACCTCTAGTTCAGTTGCAGCTGGACCAGCAATCACAACAAACACACAATCTGTAAATACGATTTTGAATGGCAAATCAGCGCCAACAACTTCTATTGGCAAGAATGGCGACTTTTATATTGATATCAAGAACTTGATTTTCTATGGACCGAAGAAGAATGGTTTATGGCCTTTAGGAATTTCATTAAAAGGCACTGACGGCAAGAATGGCACTGACGGCAAAAATGGTTTAGATGGAACTTCAAATACAAAAACCGTTGTTGGTGAGAAAGGTCCCAAAGGCGATACCGGTGCAACAGGACCGCAAGGACCTAAAGGAGACACAGGAGCAACAGGTTTAACTGGCGCGACTGGATTAACAGGTGCAACTGGACCAGCTGGACCTAAGGGGGAAACTGGCGCTACAGGTTTAGCAGGTGCAAAAGGCGATACCGGTGCAACTGGAGCTACGGGACCTGCTGGAGCACAAGGAATTCAAGGATTGCAAGGAATACAAGGTGAACAAGGTCTTAAAGGTGATCCAGGTACAACAGGTGCAACCGGTGCGACAGGGCCAAAAGGTGACACTGGATTAACTGGCGCCAAAGGCGATACTGGAGATCAAGGTTTGCAAGGTATTCAAGGGCCAGTTGGTCCATCTCAGGTTTACAACAAGGCAGTTACATTCCTTTACTCAATGAATGGCAAGTCGAATGACTCAAATTTAATTGCAAGTTTGCCTGGCAATCAAAGCTTTAGTTTTCAGGTTTTGATAACTGGGCTTACAACTCGTTCTGTTTATTTAGGAATGGAGTTAATTGCAGATGGCGCAACTACAAATTATGACTACGTTATTTCTTCTTCTGCAAAATATGATGCGACGCAAGTGCCTGGAACAGGTTATGTTTTCAACATGATCGGCACTATTTCTACTGGTGCTTCAGGTGCTTCTGTTTACGTAAGGATTACTGAGCAGACTGGCAATTTGTCATCTGCGCCAATGACTTTGAACGGTAAGGCCGTATTTACAAGGACAGAATCTATTAGTTGAATTAATTGGAGCGGGTGACCGGGATTGAACCGGCACAGCTAGCTTGGAAGGCTAGAACTCTACCATTGAGCTACACCCGCATATTCTTGCGAACGGGCTA
>JACCDW010100612.1_pt1 | contig 16741 bp, 16 predicted proteins | sample 7449781 | NCBI WGS metagenome assembly JACCDW01 (sample SAMN15323449, study PRJNA562643) | freshwater metagenome | isolation source: river surface water | place: USA:Blue River Watershed | collected 2017-08-18
AAGTGAACTTCATGGATAAAGTCAAAACTACCCAAGTCATTGGCATTGCCAGTGGCAAAGGCGGCGTGGGAAAAACCACGGTCTCCGTCAACTTGGCCGTTGCATTGCAGGCCATGGGTTTCCGCGTAATGTTGTTTGATGCTGACATGAGTCTGGCCAATGCCCAAATTGCATTGGGTTGCCGTTGCCCTTACAACTTAAGCCACTTTTTGAGCGGTGAGAAAACGCTGGCAGAAATCATTGTGACCACCCGTCAAGGTGTGAAGCTGGTGCCGGGTGCCTCTGGTATTCAAGAAATGGCGGCGCTGGGCGAAATGCAAGCGGCCAGTATTGTTCGCGCATTCAGCGAACTGGACGAAGACATTGACTTTCTCATTGTGGACATGGCAGCGGGCATTTCACCCGAGGTCTTGTCCTTTATGTCGGCCTGCTCGCGCCGATTTGTGGTGGTTCGCGACGACCCATCCTCCATTGCCGACGCCTACGCCACCATCAAGGTTTTGATTCAGGACCAAGGCTTGGACGAAATTTATCTCATCCCTAACGGGGTGGACAGTGCCCAAGAAGGCTATCAATTGTTTGAGCGAATCAACCAAGTTTGCGCGCGTTTCTTAAACAGAACCGTGCGTTATTTGGGGGCCATTGAACAAGACGATTTGATTTTGACGGCGCTCAAAAAATACCAGCCTGTGGCCGAATACGCGCCAGGCAGTGCCGGTGCCCGTGATTTCAGGCGTTTGGCGGAAGCCACCCGCCAGCTAGAACCCATTCAAGAAGCGTCTGGGGGCTTGCAGTTTTTTGTTGAGCGCTTGGTCAAAGCCAAGGCATAAGAATTAAACTCCGACCATGGCCAAATCCACCAGCCTTTACGAGCAAGTTCAAAACAACAGCGAAGCGCTGGTCTTGGCTCATTTGGGCATGGTCAAGCGTGTGGCTTTGCACTTGAAAGTCAGGCTGCCGCCCTTTATGGAGCTCGACGAGTTGATCCAGGTGGGCATGATTGGTTTGTTGGAAGCTGCTCGCGCTTTCGATCCTGTCAAAGGGCAAGAATTCGAGAATTTCGCCCACAGCCGCGTGCGGGGTGCCATTCTGGATGAAGTCCGACGGTTGTCATTTTTGCCCCGCTCGGCGGTGGCCATCAACAAGTCCCACAGCGAAGCCACCCACGAGTTGGGCGCCGAGCTGGGCCGTACGCCGACACAGGCTGAATTGGCCGACTACATGGGCAAAGACATCGAGTTGTTCCATAAAGAAAGAACGCAAGCGAGGCGCTTTGAGACCTATTCGATGGAAGTGGTGACTGAAGAAGTCATGAACATTGCCACTGATTCTTCGCAGCAACCCGAGCAAATTGTGGAACACGAGCAATTCATGGGCGCCCTGACGGATGCCATTGCCGATTTGCCCGAGCGCGACCAATTGTTAATGAATTTGTATTACGTTGAAGAGCTCAACCTCAAAGAAATCGGTGAAGTTTTAGGCGTGACCGAGTCTCGCGTCAGCCAACTTTTGTCGGGCGTGGTCAAAAAATTGCGAGGCACCCTGAATGTGGAGCCTGCCAATGTGGCCAAACCGAAGGGTGTCAAGGCATGAACCCAGTCGTTTTACACCGTTCAGTCAAGGCCTCAGCTGGCGCACATGACTTTGCGCATTCCCTTTGGGCCAAGGCTTTCTTAGAAAAAAATCATTCATTTGAGACTTTGGACTCAAGTTTCCTGGTGTCCCTCCGATTCCTGCTGTGTCAGGATCATAAGGAACAAGACATCATGCGAGTACATTTCAAGGCGATGGAGAGCTACGGCGAAGGTAACCACACATCACAAGCGTTGGTGGCCGACAAGGTTGAACTCATTCAAATGCTTTTTGATGGCCTGATTGACAGTTTGGTCACTGCCAAAGGTCACATCCAGCGTGGCGCCATTGAAGACAAGAACAAAAGTTTGACACGCGCTGGCCGCATTGTTTTGGGCTTACAAGGCTCATTGGATTTGGACAAAGGCGGCGACTTGGCCCGTAATCTGTACGAGTTGTACAGCTACGTCACGCGTCGATTGATTCATGTGAACGCTCGCAATGACCTCGACGCATTGCAAGAAATTCACACCTTGTTGAATGAAATTCGCCAAGCTTGGCGTGATGTTCCTAATTTGTTGCCTAAAACGGCGCCTGCTTCAGGTGCTGCAATGTCTTCATTGCATTGAGCTTTGTCCCGCAAGGGAAAGCCTAAGAGGGTGACAATGACGGGCGCTGCTGGCATGCCAGCCGCCCGTTTGTTCGTTTTTGGAGAAAAGTATGAATGCCATCATTGGTATTGTTGTTTTGATGATCTGTGTGTTCGGCGGCTTTATCATGGCCGGCGGCAGCATGAAGCCGATCATCAAGTCCGCACCGATTGAAACTTTCATTATTTTGGGCGCTGGTATTGGCGGCATGCTGGTGGGCAACAGCATGGAAATTTTCAAAGGCGCATTGGCCGGTATGGGCAAGGTCTTCAAAGGCCCCGCTTACAAAAAAGAAGATTACCTCAGCACCATCTTTGTGGTTTCCAAAATCATGAAGACCCTCAAAACAGAGGGTGCCGTTGCGCTAGAGGCGCACATTGAAAATCCAGAAGCCAGCTCTATTTTTGGCGAATACCCCAAAATCTTGCACGATCATGCCTTGTTGGATTTGATCTGTAACACGGTTCGCTTGATGGTGGTTTCAACCAGCACGCTCAGCCCCTATGCGGTGGAAGAGGTGATGGACCAGTCCATCAAAACACACCACCATGACGCGCTCAAACCACAAGCTGCTTTGGCCACTTTGGCTGGTGCTTTGCCTGCGCTCGGTATTGTGGCTTGCGTGCTGGGTGTGGTGAAAACCATGGACGCCATTGACCAGCCGCCTGCTGTGTTGGGTGCCATGATTGGTGGCGCCTTGGTGGGTACCTTCTTGGGTGTGTTCATGGCCTATGGCTTTGTCGAACCGATGGCATCACGTTTGGCGCAGATCATTGACGACGAAGGTCAAATTTTCAAAGTGGTGAAGCAGATCATCATTGGCACCATGCACGGTCACCCAATGCCCCTCATCATTGAAGCGGCCAGGGTCAGTATCAGTCACCACAATCAACCTAGCTTTGCAGAAGTCTTCGACGGCTTGCGAGGTGCCTAAACATGGCTGAGGCTGTTGCAGAAGCGCCTAACCAGGTTGCTGTACCAGAAGCCCCAGGTGCAGAGGCTGTTCCCGCGCAAGCGGAAGCACCGCAACTGATTCCAGACGAGGCTGCGCCTGATGCACCCACCGTGGTGGCGCCCACCATCGTCATCAAAAAAGTCATTGACGATGGCCACGGCGGTGCGCACGGTGGTGCTTGGAAAATTGCGCTGGCCGACATGATGACCGCCATGATGGCGTTCTTCTTGTTGATGTGGCTGTTGGGTGCGTCCAACGCAGACCAGCGAAAAAGCATTGCCGATTATTTCAAACCCACTTCGCACAGCAATGTGACGATGGGCAAGTTGGCGGGTTCCGACGGCATGTTTGGCGGTCGTTCGGTCATTGACCCCGATGGATTCCCATTTTCTGCCAGCCAAACCAGCGCTTTGAACATGGTCACGCCGCGTTCGCAAGGTGGCCCTACCGAAAACGATCCTTCACCCAATGGCGCTGACAGCAAAGAGTCGGGTCAAGATGGTGATCCAGGCAAAAAATCGGCCGAGGCCGCAGACAAAGCCAACTTTGACAAAATGGAAAAAGAAATCAAAGAGGCCATGGCCAAAAATCCCAAACTGGACAAGCTGAAAGATCAGGTTCAGTTTGCGAGGGACAAAGACGGTCTTCGCATTGAGATTATCGACAAAGCCGACTTTGCCATGTTCGGCTTAGGAACCACCACCATGACACCCAGGGCGCAAGCCTTGCTAGGGGAAGTGTCCAAAACACTGGCGGCCATGCCCAACAAAGTGGCCATCCGAGGTCATACCGACAGCGTTCAGTTTGCCAATTCAGATGACCGCAACAACTGGTCTTTGTCTGCCGAACGCGCAGAAGAGACACGCAAAATCATCGAGAAAAAAGGTATACCGGCCAATCGATTTGCCAAAATTGAAGGGGTGGCCGACACCGCGCCTTACAACCCGAGCGATCCCAAAGATCCGCGAAACCGGCGTATTAGCATCACGGTGATGCCGCAATAAATCCCTTTTAAAAAGCAGCTGATTCAAGCTGCTTTTTTTTGTCCTTGACCCACACGACCTGCGTCGTCATAATTATTTCAAGTTTCAACTATTTAAGTTCAAACAATTGAAATTGGGTCAAGGAACTCCATCATGAAAATTGTGTGTTTAGGCGGTGGTCCCGCAGGTCTGTACTTTGGTTTATTGATGAAGTTGCGGCATCCGACGCATCAAATTACGGTGCTTGAGCGCAACAAGCCCTATGACACCTTTGGTTGGGGCGTGGTGTTTTCGGATGCCACCATGTCGCGGTTGCAAGTGGCCGACCCCCTCACAGCATCAGAAATTTTGGGCTCGTTCAACCACTGGGACGACATTGCAGTGCATTTCAAAGGCGAAACCATGCGCTCAGGGGGGCATGGCTTTTGCGGTATTGGCCGCAAGCGCTTGCTCAATATTTTGCAAAAACGATGTGAAGCGCTAGGCGTTGAGTTGTTGTTTGAGCAAGAGGTCGATGCCAATTCAGATGTGGCATCCAAATACCAAGCCGACTTGGTCATCGCGTGTGATGGCATCAACTCAAAGGTTCGCACGCGATTCGCCAGCACTTACCAACCCGATATTGACGAGCGCCATTGCCGGTTTGTGTGGTTGGGCACACGCAAACTATTTGATGCTTTTACCTTTGCCATTGAAGAGACTGAGCACGGTTGGTTTCAAGCGCATGCCTACCAGTTTGATGGCGACACCTCAACCTTCATTGTGGAAACACCCGAGTCAGTTTGGAAGGCCGCAGGATTTGAGGACATGTCCCAAGAAGAATCGATCGCATTTTGTGAAAAGCTATTTGCGAAATATCTCGATGGTCATCCGCTCATGACCAACGCCAAACACCTGCGCGGTTCTGCCCATTGGATTAAGTTCCCAAGGGTGATTTGCAATCAGTGGGTGCATTGGGAGACCTCTGCCGACGGCCGTGAGGTGCCCTATGTGTTGATGGGTGACGCAGCGCACACTGCACACTTTTCCATTGGTTCGGGAACCAAGCTGGCGCTCGAAGATGCCATTGAGTTGGCTGACACTTTTGAACGTGTGGGGCACGAAGTATCGGGCATGAAAGAGGTCATGCAGTCTTACCAAGCAACACGTTCGATTGAGGTTTTGAAGATTCAAAATGCTGCACGCAATTCAACCGAGTGGTTTGAAAATGTTGCGCGCTATGTGAATTTGCCGCCTCAACAATTTGCGTACTCGCTGCTCACACGCAGTCAACGCATTTCCCATGAAAACTTGCGATTACGCGATCCGAAGTTTGTCTCTGCGTACGAAAAATTCATGGCCTCTTTGGCGGGTATGGAAGACGCAGCTCAAACCAAATCAATACCGCCCATGTTTCTGCCATTACAGGCCCGTGGTGTCACACTCAAAAACAGAGTCATGGTTTCGCCAATGGCCACATATTCTGCTGTCGAAGGCGTGCCCGGCGACTTTCACTTGATGCATTACGGCGCACGCGCGGTAGGCGGCGCAGCCATTGTTTTTACTGAAATGACCTGTGTCTCACCTGAAGGTCGCATCACGCCTGGCTGCCCAGGATTGTGGAACGACGCGCAGGCGCAGGCATGGACACGCATTGTCAATTTTGTGCACGCGCAGTCCGATGCGAAAATGGCCTTGCAATTGGGGCATGCCGGACGCAAGGGTTCTACGCGCCGTGCGTGGGATGGCATTGACATGCCTTTGAACGATGCGGCACGCGATGGTCAAAATTGGCCCTTAATGGCACCTTCGGCGTTGCCTTACATGGACGGTGTAAGCCAAGTCCCGCATGAAATGACACGCGTCGACATGGACGCCGTCTTGGCTGATTTTGTCGCGGCGGCACATCGCGGCGTCAAAGCCGGTTTCGATTGGTTGGAACTTCACTGCGCCCACGGCTATTTGCTGTCAGGCTTTATTTCGCCTTTGACCAATTTGCGCACAGACAGCTATGGGGGCAGTTTGGAAAACCGTTTGCGTTTTCCATTGGAAGTTTTTGTAGCCTTGCGCCATGTCTGGCCGCAAGACAAACCCATGTCGGTTCGCATTTCTGCCCACGACTGGGTGGAGGGCGGCATCACACCCGACGATGCCATCGAGATTGCCAAACAATTCAAAGCAGCAGGCGTCGATTTTGTCGACTGTTCGTCAGGCCAAGTGGACAAGCGCGAAAAACCAGTTTATGGCCGCATGTTTCAAACGCCATTTGCCGACCGAATTCGGAATGAAGCCGGTGTGCGAACCATTGCCGTCGGTGCCATTTCAGAAGCCGACCATGTGAACAGCATCATTGCTGCTGGACGCGCTGATTTGTGTGCTGTGGCCCGACCGCATTTGGCCAATCCAGCTTGGACCTTGCAAGAGGCGGCGCGCATAGGCTTTACCGATTTGAATTGGCACAAAGCTTATGTGTCTGGTAAGCGTCAAATGGAAAGCAATTTTGAGCGTGCGGCTTTGATGGCCGCACAGGCTGCTTCACCCGCGCAAGCCAAAGGAGAGAACTGATGCGACACGTTTGGATTACGGGTGCGGGTCGTGGCATTGGTGCGGCAGTTGCGCTGGCCTTTGCGCGCCAAGGCGCAGTGCTCAGCTTATCGGGCCGCAACTTAGACACCTTGAAAACACAGAAAAAAGTTTTGGAAGAAGCTTGTCCTGGCGTCAAAGTGCACCTCAGCCCAATGGATTTAAGTGACCCGCAATCGGTCAGCGATGCCTGCCGTTCCAATCAGTTGGCGTTCGGGCCGATCGAGGTGTTGATCAATAACGCCGGACAAGCCTTGAGCCAACCCTTTGCCAAAACAGATTTAAAACTGTGGCATCAAATGTTGAGCGTCAACTTGACGGGCACCTATTTGTGCATTCAATCAGCACTCCCCAATTTGTTGCTGGCAGGGAGTCAGGGCAAAGCAGCACGCATTGTCAATATTGCCAGCACTGCTGGCTTAAAGGGCTATGCCTATGTGTCAGCTTATACGGCTGCCAAACACGGTGTGATCGGCCTCACGCGCAGCTTGGCTTTGGAGTTGGCCCGCAAAGGTGTGACCGTCAATGCAGTATGCCCAGGCTTTACAGAAACCGACATTGTGCGCGAATCCATTGCCAACATTGTGGCCAAAACTGGTCAGACAGAGGCGCAAGCGCGCGAGGCTTTGGTGGCTCACAACCCCCAGAAAAAAATGATTCAACCAGATGAAGTGGCCCAAACCGTGTTGTGGTTGTGCTCAGAAGCTGCAGCATCCGTCAATGGCCAATCGATTGCTGTCGATGGCGGGGAGACTCAGTGATGACTTCTGTTGACCAGATTTCAGCCAATGCCGACCATGAGTTCAGAGCGCATGCAGATCAGCATGCTTCTTTGAGATTGTGGTTGAGATTGCTTTCTTGCACCACGCGGGTTGAAGACAAAATTCGACACAAGCTGCGCGAGTCCTTTGACATCACTTTGCCACGTTTTGATTTGATGGCGCAATTAGAGCGCCACCCCGATGGCTTGACCATGGGCGAGTTGTCAAGGCGCATGATGGTCACAGGCGGCAACATCACCACCATTGTGGATCAGTTGGAAAAAGAAAAATTGGTGATGCGCCAAGTCGGCGCAACCGACCGCCGCTCCTTCACAGTCAAGTTGACCAAAGCGGGTCGCGATGCATTTTCCGACATGGCTGTCGCACACGAAGAGTGGGTGGCTGAAATGTTTGCGGGCCTTTCAAGCAATCAACAAAATCAGTTGCACAGCTTGTTGGGTGCACTCAAGAAAAATTTGCAAAAACAAGAGGAGACATCATGAGTCAAAAATATTTGCCAGGTCAGCCCCATCAATTACCGCGTCACAACAACACACTGGCCCACTACAAAGCCGAGCATGTGTTGTTTGAAGTCAGAGAGGGTGTGGCCACGCTCACCTTGAATCGACCAGAGCGCAAGAACCCTTTGTCGTTTGAGTCGTATGCCGAAATGCGGGATTTGTTCAGAGCACTTTCTTATGCGGAAGATGTTCATGCCGTGGTGGTGACGGGTGCCGGTGGCAATTTTTGTTCGGGGGGTGATGTGCATGAAATCATTGGCCCGCTCACCCAACTCGACATGCCTGGTCTGCTGACGTTTACACGCATGACCGGTGATTTGGTCAAGGCCATGCGCGCGTGTCCGCAGCCCATCATTTCCGCCATTGATGGCATTTGTGCCGGTGCAGGTGCCTTGTTGGCCTTGGCCTCTGACATGCGCTACGGTACAGCCCGCAGCAAAACTTATTTCTTGTTCAACAAAGTCGGTTTGGCGGGATGTGACATGGGAGCGTGCGCATTGCTGCCGCGTGTCATTGGCCAAGGTCGTGCATCGGAGTTGTTGTACACCGGCCGCGGTTTGCCGGGCGAAGAAGCAGAGCGTTGGGGTTTTTACAACCGAGTGTGCACACCCGAAGATGTGTTGGCAGAAGCACAAGCCATGGCCAAAGTGTTGGTCAACGGCCCCACCTTTGCCAACAGCATGACCAAAAAAATGTTGCAGCAAGAATGGAACATGGGCGTTGACGAGGCCATCGAGGCTGAAGCGCAAGCACAAGCCATTTGCATGGCCACCAATGACTTTCACCGGGCCTACCACGCCTTTGTGGCCAAGCAAACGCCTGTCTTTGAAGGGGACTGAAGATGAATTCATCGGCACATTTGGCATGGCCCTTTTTTGAGGCTTCACACCGAGATTTCAAAGGCAGTCTGCAAACTTGGACTTCGAAGCAGTTTGCCAATTTGCATGGCCACGATGAATCGCGTGACGCCATTGACAAAGAATGTGTGAGCTTGGTGAGGGCGCTAGGGCAAGGTGGTTGGCTCAAGCCCGCCATCGCGGGCCAAGCCTATGGCGGGGCCTCTGAAGTCATTGACACGCGCACCCTCTGTTTGTTGCGCGAGGAACTTGCGTGGCACCACGGCCTCGCCGATTTTGCATTTGCCATGCAAGGCTTGGGTTCGGGTGCCATCAGTCTCAAAGGAACGCCAGAACAACAAGCGGCATATTTGCCACGTGTGGCCAGTGGCCAAGCCTTGGCGGCTTTTGCCTTGAGCGAACCCGATGCAGGGTCGGATGTGGCGGCCATGCTATGCAGCGCAACGGAGACGCCTGAAGGTTATCGTTTGAATGGCCATAAAACTTGGATTTCAAACGGCGGCATTGCAGATTTTTATGTCGTGTTTGCACGCACTGGCGAAGCACCTGGTGCCCGCGGCATTAGCGCCTTCATTGTGGATGCCAACACACCAGGCTTAGAAATCGCCGAGCGCATTGATGTGATTGCGCCGCACCCCTTGGCCAAGTTGCACTTCAACCAAGTGTTGGTGCCGCATGCCAAAAGAATTGGTGCAGCAGGTGAGGGCTTTAAAGTGGCCATGGCCACCTTGGATGTGTTTAGAACTTCTGTGGCAGCCGCATCGCTTGGGTTTGCACGTCGCGCTTTGGATGAATCGATTGCGTGGGCCAAACAGCGCAAAATGTTTGGGCAGTCCTTGGCAGATTTTCAAATCACACAAACCAAATTGGCACAGATGGCCACCCTGTTAGATGCAGCCACTTTGCTCACCTACCGTGCAGCTTGGTTGCGTGACCAGGGGCAGCGCATCACGCAAGAGGCCGCCATGGCCAAAATGACAGCCACAGAAAATGCACAACAAATTATTGATATGGCTGTGCAAATGCATGGCGGTATGGGGGTGAAAAAAGGTTGCATTGTCGAATCCCTGTACCGTGAAATTCGTGCGCTTCGAATTTATGAGGGCGCAACAGAAGTACAGCAGTTAATCATTGGCCGTGATTTACTTAAGTGAGGACTTAAATGACACAGTCACTATTGCCTTCATCCCACTACGACACTTTCACCCGAGACCGTTTGCCACCGCAAGATCAGTGGCCGCTCTTTGTGTTTGATCGCTTGGAAGTGCAGTACCCAGCACAACTCAATTGCGTTAGCGCCTTGTTAGACGCGCACGTCATTCAGGGAAAAGGTTCTCGCATGGCGGTCAGAGGTGTTGACGCTGCAGGCGCGATTGAATGGACTTATGCGCAGTTGCAGGCCAAGGTGAACAAAATAGCGCATGTACTGGTCAAAGACATGGGTCTTCGATCGGGTGAGCGTTTGCTGCTGAGAGGTGGCAACAGCCCCATGATGGCCGCTTGTTTTTTGGCAGCATTGAAAGCTGGCTTGGTGGTGGTGCCTACCATGCCATTGCTGCGCGCTGCTGAACTCAAGCAAATCATTGACAAAGCGCAAGTGAGTGCCGCGTTGTGCGACAGTTTGCTGGCTGAAGAATTGGCACATTGCGTAGACAGCACGCATGCGCATTTTTCGAAGTCATTGAAGCAAGTCATGTGGTTCAGATCGGAGACAGCCGATGGTATCGAAGCGCGCATGACAAACCATGCAGATGTGTTTGAGGCCTATCCAACCAGCCGCGACGATGTGTGTCTGATTGCCTTCACCAGTGGTACCACGGGGCAGCCCAAGGGCACCATGCATTTTCACCGTGACATCTTGGCCATGTGCGATTTGTTTCCGAAGTATGTGCTGCAAATGAATGAAACCGATGTGGTGTGTGGTACACCGCCCATCGCTTTCACTTTTGGTTTGGGTGGCTTGTTGGCTTTCCCATTGCGATATGGCGCATGCGCTGTCCTGCTTGAAAAGTACACCCCAGAAACTTTGTTGCTAAGCATCGACAAATACCAGGTCACACAGTGCTACACCGCACCCACCATGTATCGGCAAATGGCTTTGTTGGTCACCGAGAGGCCAGGCGCGTTTCAATTGAAATCGGTCAAACACACCGTGTCTGCAGGTGAGGCACTGCCCGATGCCACGCGTCAATTGTGGAAAAAAGCCACTGGCATCGAGATGACCGATGGCATTGGCGGCACAGAGGTCATTCACATTTACATTTCCAGTGCTGGCAGTGAAGTCAGAGCGGGCAGCATTGGCAAAGTGGTGCCGGGCTATCAAGCGCAAATTGTGGACGAAAACATGAAGCCTGTAGCGCCGGGTACCGTCGGGCGCTTGGCGGTTCGCGGCCCAACAGGCTGTCGTTATTTAGACGACCCAAGGCAAAAAGACTACGTCAAGGAGGGCTGGAATTTGCCTGGCGATACGTTTGTGATGGACGCCGATGGTTACTTCAGTTACCAAGCTCGCAATGACGACATGATTATTTCGGCGGGTTACAACATTGCCGGGCCAGAAGTTGAAAGCGCGCTTTTGCAGCATCCTGCTGTGGCCGAATGTGGCGTGGTGGGTGCCAATGATCTTGAGCGTGGACAAGTGGTGATGGCCTTTGTGGTTTTGAAGTCTGGCAACACGGGCTCACCGGCACTGGAAAAAGAAATTCAAGAGTTTGTGAAGCAAACCATTGCACCCTTTAAATATCCAAGGCGTGTGGTTTTTTGCGAGGCATTGCCTCGTACCGAAACTGGCAAGTTGCAGCGCTTTAAATTGCGTCAACAAGCCCTGGCCATTCATTCAGAAGCATAAGGAGCAGACCCATGTCTCAAGAAATTTTGCGAGTCCTTCAGCCCGAAGGGTGGGCGCCAGCCAAAGGCTATGCCAACGGCATTGCTGCGCGTGGCGAAATGATTTTTGTCGCGGGCATGATTGGCTGGAACGGTCAGTGTCAGTTTGAAACCGACGATTTTGTCGCGCAGTGCAAGCAAGCGTTACAAAACATTGTGGCAACTTTGGCCTGCGCGGGTGCAGGCCCAGAACACATGGCCCGCATGACTTGGTATGTGAAAGACAAAAAAGAATATGTGGCCCGAGGTCGCGAGTTGGGCAAGGTGTACCAAGAAGTGATGGGCAAAAATTATCCTGCCATGACTTTGGTGCAAGTGGCCGATTTGGTGGAAGACCGTGCCTTGGTTGAAATTGAGGTCACGGCGGTAAAACCCTGAAACTCGAAACCCTGAAACCCCGGAACGCTAAGGCAATCTCAAAATACTAGACAATGCACGTTCTATCTTCATAGGGAGTTTGCATGGCTTGGCTCATTTTGGGATTGGTTTTGTTTTTAGGCGCACACTCAGTTCGCATTTTTGCAGACGACTGGCGGTCACGAACCATCGAGGCTTGGGGCGAAAAAGCTTTCAAGGGTGTTTATGCCCTTGTTTCTTTGGCCGGTTTTTATGCCCTCATTGTGGGCTACAACGAAGTCAGAATGCAGCCCCTTGTGATCTGGCAACCCCCCATCGCCACCCGTCATGTCAGTGTGCTGCTCATGTTGTTGGCCAGTATTTTGTTGGTTGCAACGTACATTCCAGGCAACTTTTTCAAGGTGCGCATGGGACATCCCATGATTTTGTCGGTCAAGGTTTGGGCCTTGGCGCATTTGCTGTCCAACGGCAATTTGGCTGACCTGGTTTTGTTTGGTACTTTTTTGCTGTGGTCTGTCTTGATTTTCAAAACATCCCGAGCGCGTGACCGTGCTGTAGCTGCTGCGCAGACCATGGACGAACAACTGCAGGCACCCCAACCCAAAATGACAGCCACCCTGGCGGCCGTTGTGCTTGGCGCGTTGCTGTGGGCCAGTATCACCTTTCATTTGCATGCGCTTGTTGTGGGTATCTCGCCCATGGGTCGCTAAGGAATTGATATGCCAGTAATTTCAGTCACATTGCTACCCGGCTATCCACAAGATGCGCAACAGCGCTTGGTTCAGCGCTTGGCGCATACCGCCAGGTCGGTTATTGATGCTAGCGACGCGGGTACCACCGTGTTTGTGCAAGAGGTCAGCGCCTATCGTCGAGATGGCAAGGTATTTGCCAGCGGTGGGCCAGTGTTGCCCGAGGCCAGTCAGCGAGTGGCTGATTTTTTAGACTGTATGGCGGCCCGAAACTTAGAAGCTGCACAGACTTTCTTGGCGCAAGATTTTGAAATGGTTTTCCCAGGTGGCGAAACCATGCGCCAACTGACCGAGTTGTTGGCTTGGGCTGGCCCCCGTTATCAAAAGGTTTGGAAAACCAATATGAGCTTTGACGAGTCATGGCAAGGCGACAAAACAGTGGTGTATTGCCGCGGCATGTTGAATGGCGTTTGGCTTGATGGCACTGAGTTCAAAGACATTCGGTTTATCGATCGTTTTGAACTCGTCAAGGGCCAACTCCAGCGCCAAGATGTGTGGAACGATTTGGCAGAAATACGCGCTAAGCGCTAATTGCCAAGTACGCCTAACGCTTGCACAATCTTCTTATGAGCACACAAGACCTCTCCACCCCTGTTTCAGACGTCCCCAGCATTTGGTTTGATGGTTTTGAAAAACGTCAATTCAATGTCAATGGGGTGGTGGTGTGTGCCCGAATTTCTGCCAATTGGCTGTCTCAGTTGGACAAGCCGGTTTTGGTGTTGTTGCACGGATTTCCGCAAACCCATGTCATGTGGCACCGTGTGGCGCAGGCCTTGAAAAATGATTACCGATTGGTTCTGCCCGATTTGCGGGGATATGGCGACTCGTCTCATGTGCCAGGTTTGCCAGACCACAGCAATTACAGCAAACGCGCCATGGCGCAAGATGTGTTGGGCTTGTTAGACCAACTCAATGTCGACGATTTCTTTTTGTGTGGCCACGACCGCGGCGGTCGAGTGGCGCACCGCTTGGCCATCGATTCGCCTGCGCGCGTTTTGCGCATGTGTGTGCTCGACATCGCGCCCACATTGGACATGTACAAGCGCACCGACATGGACTTTGCGCGTGCTTACTACCACTGGTTCCATCTCATTCAACCCAGTCCCTTGCCCGAGAAAATGATTGGCGGCAATGTGCTGCATTACTTGCATGCCAAACTGGGTGGTTGGGGATCGGCAGGCACATCGTTCATCGAGCCCGAGGCCATGGCGGAATATGAACGCAGCCTCACCTTGCCACCAGAGCAGGCTGGCGATTTGATGCCAGCCGTTCATACGGCTTGCGAAGACTACCGCGCCAGTGCCAGCATTGACCTGGTTCACGATCAAGAAAGCCGCGACCAAGGTCAAAAAATCAAATGCGACTTATTGGTTCTTTGGGGCGAGCGTGGTGTGGTGCACAAAATGTTCAAGCCCTTGGCTTTGTGGCAAGCGCAATGTGAAGGCCAAGTCTCGGGTCAGGTGGTGGCCTCGGGTCATTTCATTCCTGAAGAGTTGCCCGAAGTCACTGTCGATGCCTTGAAAACATTCATGGTTTGAGTTTTCAGCTCAATTGGCACCACAACATTTTTTGTATTTTTTGCCGCTGCCGCAACTGCAGGTATCGTTGCGACCTGGCGTGGCTTCCTTGATGACTTGTGCCACACGGGGGCCAATGCTGCGCCAAATTTCACGCAAGTCGTAAACCGCCCACAGCGCTTCGCCATAGGCATTCAGTCGAGATTCGCTGACACTCAATGGACCATCCTCACTGAGTGCTGAAAGGGTGGGCTCATCCGTGTCGTCTTCCGTCAAAGCCACAATGGCTTCCAACGCTGTGTCGTGCCACTGCGCGGCTTCTTTGTCTTTGGGTGCAGTCCATTCGTCCGGCCAGTTTTCGACGGCAAACATAAAGCCCAACGCCCAAACTTGCGCAAAGGCTGGAATTTCTTCGCTGTCAATCTCGGCGCGTTCTTCCGGGGGTAAGCTGGCAATGGCACCACGCACGTCCATCACCTCTGGCGCATACGCGCTGTCTTCGTCAAGTGCTTTAATTTCGGTGTCGAGTGCTAACTTGACTTCGTCATAGCGCTGTTGCCACAGACTCAAAAACTTGACTTTTTGGGCCTCGTCCGTGAAGCCTGCGCCATCATCGTCAAGGCCTAATAAAACGGGGAGCCATTCGGACTCAGGAATGGCGCGACGGCAACAAATCAGGGCCACCAAAAATCCCTCACAGAACTCCCATTGCGGGGTTTCCTCGTAGCGGGTGCGCAGGACATCCAAGATGTCGTCGAGGGCGTCAAAGTCTTCGGGTTGCAGGCCAGTCATGGTGTTTTTTGGTTTTTGGATAAAGTGAATTGGATGCCAGAGGCAAGGATCAAACCGTAGGTATGTCTGCAGGGTTGAGCAGCACACCCGCCTGTAACAAACGTTTTTTCATGCACAAAATAGCGGCGTCTTTGCTGAGCAAGGGCACGCCATGCGCCACTGCCAAGTCGATGAATTTTTGATCATCAGGATCTTTGCAAGTGCAGGGCGCTTTGTCAGCCGGTTCAGCCGCCAAAAGATGCTCATCAAAACGTTGCAAGATGTCTTGGGCTTGAATGTGAGACTTGGCCATGCGCTTCACGATGTGCGGATAAGTCAGCACGCGCGCGAGTTCTTCTCGCATACTGCTTGTGGCCAAGTGAGTGATGCGGCCGCTTTGCAGCGCAGCGCGCAAAGGTGCCGTGGCAGGGTCTTCAAACAACCACAGGTCGAGCACGATGTTGGTGTCAATGACCCAAGGCTGAGACGCGACACCTTGTTCTGGAGTCGAGTGGATGTGCGCCTCAGAGCTTGTCACGCACCGAACCCTTCATGAGATCGAAGCGGAACATGCGGCACTCAATGGGGCCGTTCCACATCGGCACTCTGCGCGATTCTTTTAGGCGCATTTTGGAAGGCAGTTTTAAATCGGGGGTGAGCATCCAAGCAGTCCAGCCGTTGTAATTCTTTTTCCAATGCGAGGCCAGTTGAGCAAAAAATTCACCACCATCGTCGCCTTCTGCAATTTCACGGGCACGGCTTAAATCAACGTTGTCACGCGCGCGGCCCATGCCGCCGCCATCACGGTTTCGATCGCGGCTTGAAACGCCAGCCACACCCGCTGCCGCAATGCGCTCGCCATAAGGTGGATTGAGCAACATGACGCCGGGCGTTTCGCAGGGCGGCATGCGCTGCAGCGCATCACCACCGCGAGCTTGCACCACTTGGCCAACGCCTGCGCGCTCGGCGTTGCGTTGGGTGAAGTCCACCATTCGGAAAGCCACATCGGAAGCATGAATTTCGGTGGTGGGCGCGTGTTCTTGCGAACGCGCTTCGTCTTGCAGCGCTTGCCAAACATGAGGTTGGAAAGGGAGTAATTTTTCAAATGCAAAGCGACGCAGGATGCCTGGCGCGATGCCACATGCAATTTGCGCTGCTTCAATGGCAATGGTGCCACTGCCACAGCAAGGGTCGTACAAAGGCGTTTGTGCATCCCAGCCGCTGGCGGCCAACATGGCGGCTGCCAAAGTTTCTTTCAAGGGCGCATCGCCTTTGTCTTCGCGCCAACCGCGTTTGAACAAAGGTTCACCCGAAGTGTCCATGTACAGCGTGCAGCTGTCCGTCGTGAGGTGCACGTAAATGCGCACATCAGGCCACTGCGTGTTGACATCGGGTCGCTCGCCGCGTTTGGCGCGGAAGCGATCAGCGACCGCATCTTTGATTTTGAGCGCCGCAAAATTCAGGCTGGTCAGTGGGCTGTGCTGCGCGGTAATTTCAATTTTGAAAGTTTGCTTGGTGGTGAACCAAATTTCCCAAGCGACAGCGCTAGCGGCATCGTACAAATCTTTTTCGTTGCGATAAAAAGTTTGCGACAACTGAA
>JACCDW011068120.1_pt1 | contig 16738 bp, 16 predicted proteins | sample 7449781 | NCBI WGS metagenome assembly JACCDW01 (sample SAMN15323449, study PRJNA562643) | freshwater metagenome | isolation source: river surface water | place: USA:Blue River Watershed | collected 2017-08-18
CCGGGTCATCGTCGGATCCGCCAACGTCACCTCTTGCCCGGTTGCATTTTTGACCTTTACCGGATATTTTGGGCCTTGGGGGGGCGTAGGCGACAACCGGTTGGGCAGATGCAGAGGGCGCAGAGGGGGAACCTCCACGGTTTTTACGGGTCCGACTTCGGTGGCCATTAGATTGCTCCTTGGTTTGTCATCTTTGAAAAGGGACGAGGAGCGTATCGGTTTGTCCGCCGCCTTGGCAAGGCTCAGGAGTCGGCCAACCGGGCGGAACCGGGGGAGATCTCAAGAATAACCCACGAATCCCCTCTCGCCGGGGGCCGGTCATGGGCCGTGGCGTATAACACCTGGGTTGGCTCCGGCACGGCCTTCCAAAATGCATCCCTTCGGGCCGGATCTAGTTCTTTGAGGGCATCGTCGATCAAAAGGACCGGTGTGCGCTTCCGCTTTTCCTGGATTAGGTTTAGCTCTGCCAACCTTACCGCCAAACATCCGGTCCGTCTTTGCCCTTCCGAACCAAATCTCGCCAGGCTTTTTCCTGCCAAGCTGAACTCCCAGTCGTCCCTTTGCGGCCCGGCCAAATTTAGGCCTCGCTCCCGCTCACGCTCCCAAAGCCGGGCACGCTCGGGCCCAGGGGGCGGCACGGGATCGGCCGGTTGGTAGCGCACGGCCATTTTTTCTGCACCCCCCGCCAAACCTCGATGGGCTTGGGTGAGATGAGGCAGCAAAATTTCCGCCAATCCTTGCCGGGCCGGTCGCAAAACTTCCCCGATTTCTCCGAGTTGGGTGGTCCACGCCTCCCACTCCTCTCGGGAGGGTTTGGGGTGGCGCAAGAGCGCACTTCGTTGTCGGGTAATTTCCTTTAAACGGCGCAAGTCGGCCAACCGGTGCGGCTCAAGCTCTGCCAACAGCAGATCAAACCCCGCACGCCGCTCCCCGGCGCCTCCATCCAACATGATCGTGTCGGCTCCGTGGGCCACCACCGCCAGGGCCCGTCCCCAAAACTCGTCCGTGGTCGCGCCGCTCCGCCCGTCGATTTCCAGCTCGCGCCCTTCCCCGCGCCAGACCACCGCCAGCCGAACCGGTCCCGCCTCGTCCGCCCACGATCCCTCCACCCGCCAACCCGGAGCACCGTGCTGCGTCAGCTCACGCAAAGCCCCGGTCCGAAACGAGCGTAGTCGGCTCAGAATTGCGATTGATTCGAGTAGGCTGGTTTTGCCGCGGCCATTGGGCCCGGCGAGCAGAACCCGGGGGCCGAGTCCCTCCAGATCAAGGGACGGGTGACAGCGAAACGAAGTAAGGCGAAGGCGGCGAAGCACGCCGGCCGGCTCAGGCCGTGCGCATGGGCATGATCACATAAAGAAACGGCTTACTGTAGCGGATCACGCCGGGGCTGAGCTCGTCGATGAAGTCAAAATGAACGGTGTCACCCTCAATGTTCTTAAGGGGGTCGGCCAGGAATTCCGGGTTGAAGGCCATGGTGAAATCTTTCCCTTTATACTGAACCGGAATGGCTTCGCGGGCCTCGCCGACGTCGGGCGTGTTGGCGGCGATCTCCAGGTTGTTCTTGGTGAAAGTGAGTTTCACCGAGTTGGACTTTTCGCTGGAGAGCAGTGCCACGCGTCGGACGGAGTTCAGGAAAAGTTCCCGCTCCAGCGTCACGCGCTCTTTCGCCTCGGCCGGAATCACCTGGCGGTAGTTCGGATAGTTGCCCTCCACCATCTTGGCGGATATGAGGGTTTGTCCAAAATGAAACAGGATCTGGTTTTCCAAAACTGCAAAAGCGACCTCGTCCTTGTCACCCAGTTGACGCTGCAGTTCGAGCACCGCCTTGGCGGGCAGAATGAACTCGCGTTCGCCGGACTTGGGGAAATCAAGCTCTTGGTCGGCCAAGGCCAACCTGCGGCCATCCGTCGCCACCAAAGTCAGCTTCCCGTCTTTTAGGCAGACCAGCAGGCCATTGAGGACATAGCGTTTTTCGTCGGCCGACATGGCATAAGAAACCCGCTTGATGAGCTCTTTGAGGAGTTTCTGTTCAATCTTGTAGATCGGGTTTTTATCCCCCCCTTTGGCGGGAAACTCCGGAATCGCGGGAAACTCCTCCTCAGGCATCCCCATGATGCGAAAAAAGGCAGCCCCACAGCGGATGGTAGCACCCAGTTTGCCGTCGACATCCAAAGTGAGCTCTTCAGAGGGAAGCTCACGGATGATGCTGAAGAGGCGGCGGGCGGGCAGCGTAACGGCCCCAGGCTTCTCCACCCCGGCTTCACAAGCCGTACGGATACCGATGTCGAGGTCGGTGGCGGCCACGGTCAGACTGGAGCCGGAACCGCGGAGCAGAAGGTTGTTGAGAATTCCAATGGGAGTGCGGGTGCTGACAACGTTCTGGACGGAAGACAGGGCATGGAGGAATTTCTGTTTTTGCAGGACGAGTTTCATGGTTGCGCTGGAATCAGGAGATTGAGATAGGGGAAAAAAGAATCAAGTACACCTTAATCATAAGCAGGTGGATAAGTGAAGAGAATCGGCACAACTCCCGCAGCCTGAGTTTGTTGCGGGCTGGATAACACGTGGATAGGTCGGGCTCCGGGCCACCCTTATTGGTGCGGGTCGCAAATCCTCACGATAATCCCCGCTGGTTTATTCGCATGTTCACACCGTCTTTGAATTGATCTCTGTAGCGGTTGGCAATGTGGGAGCATCCGGCGATTTCCACTGGAACAAGGCGTGGCAAGTGGGAGGCTATCTACCAATAAGAAGTGCGGGTTTCGGCTCAAGGTTTTGGATGGCGACCTTTCAGGAGGGATGCCTTTGCTTGGGAGCCGCAACAAAATCAAGATAATGGAAAAGCACAGCTCCCATAAATGAATAAGGCGGCCATGAGAATGGCCGCCCTACTCACCACAAACTTTGAATTGTGCAGCTTTTACCGGTCCACAGGCTCCTCGAGCTTGTGCGTCAGCATGCCAACCATCTGCTGCAGGCGGTCGTCGCTTTGCATCCGTGAGGTGATCGTTTTACAGGCATGGAGCACCGTGCCGTGATCCCGGCCGCCAAAGGACTCGCCGATCTCCTGGAGGCTCTTCCCGGTCATTTTGCGGCTGAGGTACATCGCCACCATGCGTGGCAGGGCAATGTGGGCCGGCCGGCGCTTGCTGGTCATGTCAGCCACGCGCAGGTCGAAGCCTTCGGCCACCCGGCGCTGGATGAGATCGATCGTCACGATGGGCTTGGTCTCCTGCTGGATGAAGTCCTTCAGGAGTTCCTCCACTTGTGCCGGGGTGATGTGCCGGTCGTGCAAGGCGGCCCAGGCGGCCACGCGATTGAGCGCACCTTCCAGGCGGCGGACGTTGGTTTTCACGCGCTCAGCAATGAAGTGGAGGACAGACTCTCCCAGACGCACCTGCATCCCGGAGGTCTTCTTGCGCAAGATGGCCATGCGGGTCTCCATATCGGGAGATTGGAGTTCCGCGCTCAGACCCCACTCAAAACGGGAGACAAGGCGCTTCTGCAGATTTGCCACCTCGCCCGGAGGGCTGTCGCTGGAAAGGACGATCTGCCGGTTGCCGTCGAACAACGCGTTAAAGGTGTGGAAGAACTCCTCCTGGGAGCGGTCTTTCCCCGAAAAGAACTGGACGTCGTCAATGAGGAGGCAGTCAGCCTGCCGGAAGCGGCGGCGGAATTTCACGAGCTCCCCGTGCTGGATCGCAGAGATGAACTCATTGGTGAACTGCTCGGAGGTCACGTAGACGATCTTGGCGCCTTTCTTCTTCTGCATGATCCGGTGCCCGATGGCATGGAGAAGGTGGGTTTTGCCCAGCCCAACCGAGCCGTGGATGAAGAGGGGATTGTAGGTCCGGGCCGGAGCATCGGCGACGGCCTGCGAGGCGGCATGGGCAAACTGGCTGTTCACTCCTGCCACAAAGGAGTCAAAGGTATAGCGGCTGACGAGTTCGCCAGAGAAGGGCTTAGACTTCTCTTTGCCTTCGGCCTGAAGGAGCTGGTCCTCAGCCGTCGGCACCGGGCGATCCTTGGAGCCCACGATCTCAAAGCTGATTTTAACCTCCCGGCCCATGGCCAAAGTGGCACACTCCCGCAACTGGGTTAGGTAGTTCTCTTCGATCCAGTATTGGTAGATGGCGTTCTCCACCCCGAGGACGAGGCGCCCAGAGTCGTAGCTGAGGGGGAGGATTGAGGAGAACCAGCGGTTCAAGGCGTCGGGGGATATGACTTTTTCAAGCTCACGGCATACCTTGACCCAGACTTCAGGGGGATTGTTCATTTGTTTAACGTCTCCATTTATTTTTTCGAGGGGGAGGGTGATCATTCTCGTTTGCAAAAAAACCTGCAAGAGGAATTTATTTTTTTCTTAAAAATTTTTTTCGGGACAACGCTTGACAAAACTTTTCGGCATAAAAAACCCGGTTTTCCCTCTGAAAAATAAAAACAAAATCTTTGCGCGTGCCCGCGATCTCCGCCGCGCTAGACCCAAAATTATGCCCGCTGCGCCCGCGATGGTTTGGTTTCGCCGGGATCTGCGTGTTTCCGACCACACCGCTCTGCATCGCGCCGTCTCTTCCGGAGCTCCGGTCGTGCCCGTTTTTGTCTTTGATCCGGCGATTCTGGGGTCCAAGGACACGGGATCACGCCGCACCGCTTTCCTTTTGGAGTGCCTGCAGAGCCTCCAGGCCAATTTGGATCACCTTGGGGCCAAACTTATATTCCGGAAAGGCTCACCAGATCAGGAGTTACGCTCCTTGGCCAAAGAAACCGGAGCAAAAAAGATCTTCTTTAACAAGGATGTGGAACCGTATTCACGCAAAAGAGATGAAAAGGTCGTCAAAATGGCAAAGGAAGAGGGTCTGGAGGTTGAGGCCTGTGATGATTTAATGATCCAGCCGCCAGGCAGGGTCGAACGAGCGGCTGGCGGGCCTTACACCGTCTTTACTCCCTTCTGTCGGGCCGCGCTGGCCATTCCTCCCCACGATCCCCTCCCGCGCCCGGCCAAGCTTGTCGGCGTAGCCAAGGCCAGGGGAAGCCCCCTTCCCAATCTCCGCCAATTGGGATTGGAGCCGTGCGATATTGCGGTGCCTCCGGCGGGGGAAAAAGTCGCCCAGCAGCTTTTGCGGGACTTTGTCTCCAAAAACCTCCGGCGGTATGACTCCGTGCGAAACTATCCTCATGCGGATGCCACCTCCCGGCTCTCCCCCCACCTCCGTTTCGGAACAATTTCCGTCCGGACCGTTTTGGCCGCAGCGCGTCGGGCCCGGGCCGAGGATCCTTCAGCCAAGAAACAAATCGACGTTTTTATCTCGGAGCTGGTCTGGCGCGACTTCTACAAGCAGATCCTCTGGGAGTTTCCTCACGTCGCCGAGGGCGCGTTCCGCCGGGAATATGACTCGGTCGAGTGGGAAAACCGGAAAGACCTTTTTGCCGCCTGGTGCGAAGGACAAACCGGCTTTCCGATCGTCGATGCGGCCATGCGGCAGCTGAACCAGACCGGCTGGATGCACAACCGCTTGCGCATGATCGTGGCCTCCTTCCTCACCAAGGACCTACTGGTCTCCTGGCAGTGGGGCGAGCGCTATTTCATGCAGAAGCTTTTTGATGGGGATCTTGCCGCCAACAATGGGGGTTGGCAGTGGGCGGCGGGGACGGGCACCGATGCCCAGCCGTATTTTCGGATCTTCAACCCCATCAGTCAGGCGGAAAGATTCGATCCGGACGGGAAATTTATCTCCCAATACGTCCCGGAAGTGGATTCCCTCAAGTACACGGCTCCGATTGTGGACCACGCCCGCCAGCGCGTCCGCGCCCTGGAAATGTACAAAAAGGCCAGAGGTTAGGGGGCTAAAACGGCCGAATCCTCGTTTACGTTTAGGTTTACGGGAACCAACCGGGCTGGAACCCGCGTAAACCTAATCGTGACCGTAAACGAACCGGCTTCTGGTTCTCGTTACAGAGTCTGTAAGAATCTCACCAACTGCTCGCGGTTCGGGCTGTTGGCGTGGCGCACGTAGAAGCCGGATGCCGACACCGCCAGCTGGAGCGAGTGGGCTAGGCCCAGGCCGAGCAGCCTGCCGATCGCAAAGCCGGCGTTGAAATGGTCCCCGGCGCCGGTGCTGATCTTTGGCTTCGAGGTGTAGGGTCCGTTGACGAACACCTCTTCTTCGGCGTTGGCCGCACAGGCGTACTGGACAGGGTGAATGACCACAACGGAGACGCCCATCTTCTCGCGGATTGCGCCGGCAAGGGAGGCGTAGCCTTTGGGGTTTTTGGCGGCGCCCTTGAGCCGGAGCACCTTGGCCACGTGGAGGGCTTCGCTCTCGTTGAGACCGAGGGTCACATCGTTGTCCGTTTGGAATTCGGCGATGATTTTGAGGGCGGCCAGCAGGTCGGCCTCGATCCGTTTCGCCGGGTCGGCCAGATCAAAGAACATGTGTTTCCGTTTGCCGGCCTTCACGGGCTTGTACTCGGTGAGCAGCTTCTTCCAGATCGCGGACATGTGCGGGAGCATCGTCCAGTTCACCATTCCGACGAAGTCGGCCGAGGTCCAAAGCTTCTGGACCAACTTGTCGCCGAGGCGCTTGATGATCGTTTCCCAGTTCGCGTCCTGTACGGAAGCGTGTTGGCCGAGCATGATTTTGCCGTCGTTAAATTCGAGGGCCGAGGTCAGGGCCGGTTCGGCAAAGGAGTGAACCTTGGCCCGCTTGGCGAATTCTTCGAAAACCGGATGGACCTTGGGATAACCACACATGCCCATGTATTCCACGGGCGCGCCTAGGGTGGACATGGCGAAGGCCATCAACGGGCCGTTGCCGCCGATCTTCTCCATGGTCGGAACGACCTCAAAGTTGGCACTCTTGCCGGCCGCCTCGCCCACCTTTTTGGCAAAGGGCTTGATGGAGGTGTAAGGAAGATACTTGGTGGCCGTCTGCCGCTGCTCGACGACCTGCAGGATGGTATCGAGGAACCCGTCGAATCCGAGAAGACAGGTGAATTTGAGGAGTTGGGCGCGGGAACCGATCAGTCTCTCCGCTGTTTGCCGAGCTAATCTGGAGTCAGTCATAGCCTGTCGTTATACCCTGTGGGAGAGAAATTCACAAGCCAAACCCACACCCCCGCAGAGCGCGATTGCCTTTCCGCCGCCACGTGCGATTTCCAAAATGCGTATGGCCAAGATCGTCTACTTTGATTTGGAAACCCAAAAAGTTGCCTCGGAGGTCGGCGGATGGGCCCATATCGACAAAATGGGCCTCGCGGTGGCGGTTCTTTACCATACGGATCGTGGGGAATATGGCGTCTATCTTGAAAAGGATGCGGAAAAGCTGATCCAGGACCTCCGTCGGGCGGATCTGGTCGTCGGCTTCAACGTTCTTCGTTTCGACTACACCGTCCTTTCCGCCTACTCCGTTTTTGACTTCTCCACCGTCCCCACGTTGGACCTGATGGTCAGCCTGGAGGAAAAAATCGGTCACCGGGTTGGGCTCGATGCCGTGGCGGACGCCACCTGTGGTGTGAAAAAAACCTCTTCCGGGATGGAGGCGATCCAGTGGTGGCGGGATGGTCAGCGAGCCAAGGTGGCGGAGTACTGCTGCTACGATGTGAAAGCTACGCGGATGGTCCATGAATACGGGGTCCGTCACGGGCGTGTCGCCTATGTGAGCCACAAGACGATGTTGAAACAGTTCGTCAAGGTGGACTGGGCCTCCGTCGGCCCGGTGCAGCATCTGCTCTCCGCACCTTTGGCGGCGGCTGCTTAAAAAGTAAGGCCTCGGTAGGGCCGCGCTGCGGCGCGGCCAGCGTCACACCGATTCAAACAACCGTCTTGTTGCTTCATGCCTGGCTTCGAACATTTTCTTCAGCATCGCCCTAATTACGGGCAAGAGGATTACCCCCGCTGGCCCGCCGGGGGGGAGAAATTCGATCCGGTCCACCAAGCCGGTTGACCCGTTCGGTGCGGCCCAGAACTCGTGCAGGTGGCGCCAAAATGGAAAAGGCCCCCGGATAGCCTCATCGGTGATAGAGGCTTTGGCGGGTGTTCCGGAAAAATCCTCGACGGAAACCACCTGTACTTCCCATGCCTTGGGAAGGCCCAGGGAGGAGACCTTGAGCCTGAGCTGGGCCCCCGCAGACACGAGTTTCGGCGCATCCAGCGAGATCAACCGAATCCAGGACGGGTTGACCTTACCCAGGTTTTCCGGATGAAGATGAAACTCAAACACCTTTCGTGCTTCGGCCTTGAGGTTCGAGGCGTGCTCGAAGACGTACGGCAAAGGCTTGGCGGCCATGCGGGATGTTGTTCGATCTGGGGCGGCCGGCCAAGGCTCCGTTTCCGGGTTGGCCTCGCCGGGTCTTCGGACGAAACTGGTGGATGGCGTTGCCGGGCTGGAAAAAAATCCTCGTGGTGGATCTCGGCTTTCTGGGGGACACGGTGCACTCCGTGCCCGCCCTGCGGGCCTTGGCCGAAGCCGGCGCGGAGGTGCATGTGATGACCACCGCCGTGGGGGCGGAGGTTTTGGCCATGGTGCCAGCCGTCCGGCGGACGTGGTTGGTTTCGCTACAAAAACCCAGCCCGCCTTTTTGGAAAGGCATCCGGCAGCTTCTTGAAATCCGTGCGGAAAAATATGATGCGGCGTTGTCCTGGGTCGGTTCCGATCGGAATCTTTACGGCGTCGGTTGGTCCGGAGCCAGGGACCGGATTGCCCGAATCACCGGCCGAAACTCTTGGCCGGCCCGCGTACGCCTCACCCGGCGTGTGGAAGGCAGGGATCGATCCCGGCCTGTTTTTGAGCAGCGGCTTATTTTTCTCCGGGAACTGGGCTGGTTAGGGAAGGAGCCCGGCTGGGATTTAAAGATTTCAAAAGAGGAGCAGACCACCGCACGAGCTCTCGTCCGGAGCCCATATCTGCACCTTTCGGTCAATGCGGCCAGCACGCCCCTGAATGAATGGCCGTTGGATAATTGGGCTGAAACTCTCCGGTTGGTTTGGCAGGAGGCGCCCAGGCTGGAAATTCTGGCGACCGGGGTCGGTTCGGAACGGGAAACGGCCCGGTTGGTGGATTTGGGGGTTTTGGTGGGGGATGCGCGGCTGAAGATCCGGACGCAACGCACTCCGGTGGCTCTTCTGTCTGCCTTGCTGGAGGGCGCCGATCTGCACCTCGGTCTGGACTCCGGCGTCCTTCATCTCGCGGTGGCTTTGGGAAAACCGACGGTGTCCCTTTTCCGCGAATCGGCAGGACGCCCCGGGTGGGCGCCACGCGGGGCAAATCACCGTGTGCTTCTCCGCGATTGTCCCTGCCACCAGACGGGCAAGGTATCCTGTGCCGGCAGTCGGGCCCTCTGTCTTTCGAAAATTCTGCCGCAGGATGTGGCCAGGACGGTGTTGGACCTATTGCCGGCCAGCGGCAGAGGATAACGGCATGACTTTGCCTGACTACTACTCCGAATTCGCTCCCTTTCGGGAACACTTTGAAACTGGGCACCCGATTCTTTGCTATCACAAAACCGAACCGGTTCCCCGGAGAGCCAGGATCAAGGGACTGTATTTGGAGCCGCGACTTTTCCGGAATCAGATCGCGGAACTCTCCTCCGCCGGCTTTTCATTCGTTGCCCCCAGATCAGAAGGCGGCCCTAAGTCCAAAATGGTCACGATTACCTTTGATGACGGCTTTGTCAGCAATTTGGAGGAGGCCGCCCCGGCTATGCGGGAGTTGGATTGCCGGGCGATCAACTATCTTGTCGCCGATCGGATTGGGAAAACGAGCGAATGGGAGGCCGCGGAAGGCGGGGAAGCCAGGCCTTTGATGGATGATGCCCAAATTCGGGACTGGCTGGCGGCAGGACACTGGATTGGGGCGCACACTTGCACCCATCCCCGTCTCTCCCGTATTCCCCGGGATCGGGCCAAGGAGGAAATCGTTTCTAGCCGCAAAAAGCTTGAGGATATGTTCGGAACGGCCATCGAGCACTTTGCCTACCCGTATGGGGACTATGATGAAGCGGTGTTAGAACTCGTGCGCGAAGCCGGTTTCAAAACCGCTGTCACCATGGATCGTGGGGTTAATCCGCGCAGCATGGACCCGTTTCGACTCAAGCGTTGGACGGCACGCTACCCGACTAGGACAATCGGGGCGATGCTGCGGAGATTGTTTCGGCAAAGCGGGGTTTGAGCGCCGTTTACTAATCCCCTAAAAAATCCTGATGGCGGGTCGAAAAAAAGACAAAACCACCTCTGTCTTGCTGGTGCTCCCGGTGTTCAATGAGCTCGAGGAAGTGTCCAGGGTGTGTCGGCTGGTCCGGTCCTTTCTGGCCAAAAACCGGAACGTTTCGGTCGTCGTGGTGGATGACGGCTCGGCCGACGGTACGCCGGAAGCATTTCGGCGGGGGCTGAAAGGATTGAAGCGTGCCTCGGTCATGGGTCTTCACGATAATGGAGGGAAGGGTCGGGCGGTGCGCCTCGGCTTCGCGGGAGCGAAGCAGGATCTGCTCATCTTTATGGACGGTGATCTGGCGTACTCCCTGGGGCACCTGAAGCCGATGCTTTCCGCGCTCCGGAAGCATGACGTCGTCATTGGGTCTCGCGCCATGGCACCCCAGGCCGATGGGTCGCTGCCGGCCAGGCGGGCGTTACTGGGCTGGGGTTTTAATCGTCTGGCCTGCGGGTTGTTCGGATTCAACTACCCGGATACCCAAGCGGGATGCAAAGGATTCCAACGTCGGGCGGCGCGGGAGCTTTTTCTTCGGCAAAAAGTCGACGGTTTTGCCTTTGATGCGGAGCTCCTTTACCTCGCGCGCAAGCTGGGTCTAAAGGTAGGCCAGATTCCCGTGCAGGTGTCCGGCGCCCACAGCTACAAGACCTCCCAGGTAAAACTCACCGCTGATACCCTGCTCTGTCTTTGGGACTTTCTGTGGATTCGTCTTCGCTCCTGGACAGGGCAGTATCAGCATCCGTGAAACGAACTATCCTCCTCACGTGGGACGTGGAGGAGTTTGACGCCGCGGCGGATTTTGGCGCCCCTCCCCTGCCGGACGGAGGCTTGTCGCGCGGAGTGGAAATATGGCGGCTCTGGCTCGAAACCTCCGCCCGCTGGAAAGCACCCGGCACCGTTTTTGTCACCGCTCGGATGGCGGAAGCGGCGCCTTCGCTTCTGCAGGAAACCCAGGCCCGCGGCTATGAGATCGCGTCCCACGGCTGGAATCATCAACTAGGCGCGGATTTGCGGTTGGGGGAAAGCCGGACGCTTTTATCTCAAATGAGCGGCAGGGAGGTTCTTGGATTTCGCTCTCCGCGGTTACGGCCGGTGCCTTTAGCGGAGGTGGCCGCGGCCGGCTATCGGTACGACGCTTCTTCCAATCCGGCCATCGTGCCCGGGCGATACTGCAGATCAGGGGAAAAGCGGAAGCCTCACCGGGAGGGAAGCCTGTGGAAGGTGCCGGCATCCGTTCTGCCCGTGGTTCGATTTCCGCTATTCTGGGCGAGCTTTCATGTTCTCCCCCTCCCCCTCTACCTTGCGGCCTGTCGGCTGCTCCTGGCCTGGGACGGGCTGGTGACGCTGTACTTTCATCCGTGGGAACTGGCTGACCTTCCCGAAAAGCAGGTGCCCCGGTGGATCCGCCGGCGCTCCCGGCAAAGAAGGATCGAGCGCATGGAGGCGTTGGTCCGGATGTTGGGGGAGCTGGGCGAGTTCCGGACGATCGCAGGATATTTGAGGATTTAAACCGGTAGGGACGCCTCGCGGAGGCGTCCGCATCGGCAATCCAACGTCGAGTTTTTAAAATCGGACGGGTCGGCGACCTGTCCCTACCTCACGCCAGGCCCAACGGCGCCTACTTGTTCCTGAATGGATAGGTCAGCTGCCCGTAGCCGTCCCGGGAAGATTTGATGTAAAAAACTTTTGGACCCTTTTTGGGGGCGGGCTTGTCATTGGGGTTGGCGTACTCGGGCCTTTCATTCCAAGCATCGTTCATGACATTGGCCACGGGCACGTTCAGCGGGTTCATCATTTTTTGGGTTCGTTTGTGCCGGGCCACGTACTCTTCGTAGCTCTCCGCCATTCCTGCCTGGGAGGCAGCCACGGCCAACGCCAGAAAGCAGAGCCTGACTCGACCCACTACTTGACCAGCTCCTCGATCTTCTTGAGAACTTCCGTGGGGGATTGCCAATCGTTCCCCTCCTTGCCGGTGAGGTCCTTGCCGTTTTCATCGATCAGAACGAGGTAGGGAATTCCGCTGGCGGCATACTTTTTAAAATTTGGGTCACTCTTGCTGGCCAGCTTGGCGGCAGGCCAAGGCATCCCTGTCTCCTTCATGTAATCAATCTGGGCTTCCTCGCTTTTGTCGGAGCTGACAAAGACCAGCTCGAAGTTCTCGTGCTTGGCCTTGAACTCCTTGTACCACTCCACGAGCTTTGGGGTGAAGGCCCGGCAGGGAGGGCACCAATGGGCGGAGTAATAAAGTGCGGTGAACTGGGGACTTTTGGCCGGCCTTTTGAAATCCACTCTTTTCCCGTCCTGTACCTGAAAAAGGCGGGGCTCAATTTTACCGAAATAGTCTGCCCGGAGGGAGGAACTCAGCAGGCAGAGCGAAGCCAACCCGAAACATAGGCCAAGGAAGGATTTGTTCATGATGTAAGTCTCCTCCCCCGATGGGGGCGTGCAATCGGTTTTTGACCTGCTCCCTGTCTCTTGCCACGCTTGCCGTAATGCTGCTGCGGACCACGCCTCCCAAAACCTTTCCCGAACTCTCCGCTGTTTACCGCCAACCTCTTTTCGACCTTTTGGAGCAGGGCCGGGAAGCGCATCGCGCCCATTGGGGCGACCGGGAAGGTGTCCAGCTTTGCCGGCTGCTGAGCATCAAGACCGGCGGATGCAGCGAGGACTGCGCCTACTGCGCTCAAAGCTCCCGCTACGACACCGGCGTGAAGGCGGAGCGTTTGATGGATCGACAGGCCGTTTTGGACGAAGCGCGGCAGGCCAAGGCCGCCGGCGCCGGCCGCTTCTGCATGGGAGCCGCCTGGAAGGGCGTCCGCGAAGGCGAGGCGAAGTTTGAGTCGGTCCTTGAAATTGTGCGGGATGTGAAGCAGCTGGGGATGGAGGTTTGTGTCACTTTAGGCCAACTCTCCGACGAGGCCGCCCGCCAACTCAAGGAAGCCGGCGTCACCGCCTACAACCACAACCTCGACACCTCCCCCGAGCATTACCGGACGATTGTGACGACCCACTCTTTTGAGGATCGGCTCCGCACGATCCGATCCGTGCAGAAAGCGGGGATGGCCGTTTGCTGCGGGGGAATCCTTGGCATGGGAGAGAACGAGGATGACCGGCTGAAAATGCTCGAGGTGCTCTGTGGCTTTGCCCCCGCTCCGGAGAGTGTGCCGATCAACTGTCTGATGCCCCAGGAGGGAACGCCCCTCGCCGGCCAAAAACCGATCGACGTGTTCGAACTGGTCCGGCTGATCGCGACTACCCGGATCGCCCTGCCCCGGGCCCGCGTCCGTTTGAGCGCCGGGCGCACCGCCCTCACCCGTGAGGCCCAAGCTCTCTGTTTCTTTGCCGGCGCCAACTCGATCTTCTTTGGCGACAAGCTCCTGACTGCGCCAAACCCCGAAGAGTCTGACGACCGGGCCCTGCTGAAGACGCTTGGTCTTGCGGCGGCGTCATAAGGCCGATGGCTTGGGTAGGGACGCCTTCGCGAGGCTTCCGGATAGATGATTTGGCATTAAACTTTCGATTCGGACGAGCCGGTGGCTCGTCCTTACCCAGTTTTTAAAGCCTCGCCCCCATCGACCTGCCCCTGCCTGATCTTGTAAGGTTCCATTCCCATGCCCGTCGCTCTTCGCATTGCCGGTTACCTTAGAAAATATCCTGGCTTTGCGGTGGGTACTTTGGCGGCGGCCCTGCTCTCTACCCTCCTTGGCCTGGTTTACCCTCGGCTCACGGGTTACCTGATCGACGATGTCATTGCCAAGGGCTTGGGTGAGCGTCTCCCTTGGCTGATCGGGCTGTTGGCTCTGGTTTTCCTCGGTCGGGACGGGCTCAACTCCCTTCGCATTTTGCTCAACAACCTTTTCGAGCAGCGGGTCATTCTCGACCTCCGGCGTGATCTCTATGTCGCCTTCCAAAAACTTCCTGTTTCCTGGTACGACCATCGTTCCAGCGGCGATCTTCTGACTCGCGTTAGCGAGGATGTCACCAACATGGAGAGGATGCTCATCGACGGGATCGAACAAGGTCTCGTGGCCCTCATCCAAATCCTGGGGGTGGGCGTCATCCTTTTCCGGCTCGACCCCCACTTGGCCGCTTGGTCCTTGGCTCCCATCCCCTTTTTGGCGGCTGGCGCGCTTTGGTACACGATCACAGCCCACCCGAGGTACCGCGTGCAGCGCAAAGCCGCCTCCGCCCTCAACTCGCTGCTGATGGACCATCTTCAGGGCATCCGGCAGATCAAGACCTACGGCTGGCTCCGCGAAGGGGCCGAACGCTTTGAAGGGGCCGCCCAGGAGGTTCGTTCCGCCTCCCTGAAAATCATGCGGGCATGGGCCTTTTACAATCCCACCATGACCTTTGTCGCCGCGGTCGGGAGCTGTCTCGTTCTTTGGTTCGGGGGACGGGCGGTGCTGGAGCAAAGAATGGCGATCGGGGAGCTGGTGGCCTTTCTTCTTTATGTCGGGATGTTTTATGAGCCTGTCACTCGACTCCATAGTCTCAATCAGCTGATTCAGGCCGGGCGCGCGGCCGGGGAACGCGTCTTTGCCATTCTCGATGCTGAGCCCGAGCCCGGTCACTCCCCTGCCCTGCCTCTCCAGCACCTTCCTCCCCGCCAAGGCCTGGCCCGGGAAGTGAGGTTCGCCAACATCCAATTTTCCTACCGGAGCGGGCGCGAGATTCTGCACGGGATCAATCTCACCGTGCCTCGGGGATCTTCCCTTGCGCTGGTGGGGCCGACCGGAGCCGGCAAGACCACCCTCGCCTCCCTCGTGGCGCGCTTTCACGATCCGACTGCGGGCGATGTTCTGGTCGACGGCGTTTCCCTGCGGCAAGTCCCCTTGGAGGAAGTCCGCCGGGAGGTGGGGGTTGTGACCCAGGAGCCCTTTCTCTTTCAGGCAACGGTTCGGGAAAATCTTGAGCTGGGTCGGCCCGGGGCTGCGGATGCCGAGGTGGAGCGCGTTCTCAAGGCTGCTTGTGCTTGGGATTTTGTGCAGGCCCTCCCGGACGGGTGGAACTCCAAGGTCGGCGAGCGCGGGGTCAGGCTCAGCGCCGGGGAGCGGCAGCGGCTCTCGATTGCCCGCGCTCTGCTTAAGGACCCGCCGGTGCTGATCCTCGACGAGGCCACGGCGAGCGTGGACACCGCCACAGAAAAGGACATCCAAATAGCCTTGGACCACCTGCTGGCCGGGCGCACCAGCCTGATCATCGCCCACCGGCTGTCAACGGTGCGCAAGGCCACCTCTATCGCGGTGGTGGATCAGGGGCGAATTGCCGAACTTGGGAATCATGAAGCGCTCCTTCGCTCCGGCGGCCTCTACGCCAAACTTTGGTCCATTCAGTCCGAGCACGGGGAGATTCAAACGATCGAAGGCCTTTTTCAAAAAGGCTGACCCGTTCGGCCGGTCTTGGCTAAAAACGTTGTCTGCCCTTCACCTTTTTCGATCCATCACCAAGTACTCGTTCCGTTTTTGGAAGCCTAGTTTTTGGTAAAACCGCATCGCGGCATGGTTTGATTTCCCGACTCGTAGGCTGATTTGGACAATCCCCTGCTGGGACAAAAACTTTCCTGCAGTTTTGAGGAGCGCCGCCCCCACTCCCCTTCCCCGCTCCGGACGATCGACATAGAGCTCGTCGATTTCCGCGGAAATGCCTCTGTATTCCAGGCTCACCAGAAAAGCCACGACGAGATATCCGATCAACCTTTTCCCTTCCTCGGCTACCCAAACTTCCCCGAGGCAGGGTTTTTTGAGGATTTTCGTGATCAGCTTTTGGTGTTTTTTGGGCTGAAATCCCCCGATCTTTTCAAATTTCCAATAAGCTCGGGCCAGGGGCAAAAATTTGGTCATATCCCGGACTTTGCACGGGCGAACTTTAAATTTTGGCATGGCCGCGTGGCTTATCTTGCCCCTCGCGGCCACTGGGTCAATCGGTGGGCCGGCTTTCCCCTGTTGGCTTTTTCCGATAGAATTTTGTGATGAACAAATCCGATCTGACCGCAGCCGAGGCCATCCGTGCACGGCGCAGCATTAAATCCTTCAAGAGCGACCCCATCCCTGAGCCTGTTCTCCAGGAGTTGATCGATCTCATGCGGGAGGCCCCCAGCTCGTGGAACTTTCAGCCCACGCGGGTAGTTTTGATTCGCTCCAAAGAGCAAAAAGAGGCCCTTGCGGCCGCCGCCTGGGGACAGAGGCAGATCCTCGAGGCCCCGGTGACCCTAGTTTTCGCCGTTTCGATCCGCGGCTGGGAAAAGCATATGGACTCTATTCTTAAAACCGGGGTCGATAAGGGAGCGTGGCCGCAGAAATTTGCCGACTGGATCCGCGCTAGCGCGCCGGGATTCCAAGACAGTCTTGGCGAAAAGCAGCGGGAGTACGCCATGAAGGACGCAATCATTATGGCCACAACCCTCGCCATCGCGGCGGAATCAAAAGGCCTAGGGACCTGCTATATGAATGGGTGGGATGAGAAAAAAGTGATGGAAATAATTGGTCTACAACAGGATAAAAAATATGGTATCGCCCTTGTTTTGCCCCTCG
>JACCDW011640226.1_pt1 | contig 16736 bp, 11 predicted proteins | sample 7449781 | NCBI WGS metagenome assembly JACCDW01 (sample SAMN15323449, study PRJNA562643) | freshwater metagenome | isolation source: river surface water | place: USA:Blue River Watershed | collected 2017-08-18
CATAACGCCACTGCTATAGAACTGGAATGAGGCCTGGTCCGCTTCCACCGCCACGGAAACAGGCTGTTGTGCGATCGCGGCCATGAGTGCCTGGTCCGAGTTGGGGGCCACATCATGATACGCGCTGAGAGTCGCACACACTGGTTTTCCTGATGCGGCACACGCATTAGGCCCAGTTGCACTATAGGGATAATCCGTCTCGCATGTAATACCACCATTCGTAATCACATATTCAAACGCATTATCCATCAGACCCCCGTTGCATCCATCATTCCCCTGCGCAGTGGAGCAATCCACCAGCTGCTGCTCCGAGAGACTCACCAGAGTTCCATTGGAAAGAAACCAGGCCCCCTCCATTGCACCCGTGGAGGAAAATGACCAACAGGACCCACATTGCCCCTGATTCTTCACTGGAGTAACGGCGCCGGCGCTAACCCAATCAACAGAGGCTGGAATTTTAACACGTAAATTTGTGAGCTTTTCGCTGGTAATATTTTTCACAGTGTGGGTAATATCATGAAAACCGTTGCGGTAGAGGCGCATACGGGAACGGAATTCGTCGCCGGTGAGGTCGGCGTATTTATTGACGGCCATGGTCCAGCTCAGACCGGCGGCGTTGTGTGCGCGGATTTTCTGGACATTCTTCGCATAGATCATTGCACGATAGGAATATTCTTCATCATTCTTATAGTTCTTTCCATGGGTAATGACCCAGTCGGCAAACGAGGTTGGATCTGAGGCACCGGCGGTGGCACTAAGTAGACAAAAAAGAAGGGCGAAAGTGCTAAATTGCATTTTCTATATATAGAGATAATTATTTAGACAAATATTCATTTTTTCACAATCTGATCCGCCAAATGAGACAGATGTTGTAGATGCGGCGGAAGAGCGTACCAATCCCAGTTTCCCACACGCCGATTCTCTTCAAAACGATAAGGAAGGGGGAATTCAATACGTGTAATGCCAAGTTTTTCCATATGATGTTTTAATGTAATTGCCGCATGTAATATTGGAACACCTTCCGCCGCATAGTCTGGTAGAACATCATATACAGAAAAAATACGGGTTATCGTATCTACATCTCCATAAAATGTCTGATCATTAAAAATCCCACAATCACGTAAGTCAGGGCAATAAAGTGTATTCTTTTCTAGACGCGGCGCATAATAGAATGGTCCCTCATAAAAAATATCGGCGCGCAAATAAAGAATTGCATTATAGTTCACCCCAGAATTCTTAATAAGTTTGAGAACACGGTGCATGTGATAGTACATGTAGAGCACATTATAATTAAAAATCCCCGTTTCCGTCGGCAGGCGTACAAGCGGTCGCACTCCCTCTACATTGAACTCGGCCTGGTCCCAACAGCGAACTCCGTATTCTTCCGCGAATTTTTCTACAGGATCATTCTTATTTCTGCCATTATGAGAAAGATATACATCCCATGTATGACCCGCGGCCTTCAGGGGTCCAAGAATATTTTTTAGATACAATTCCCTGCATTTTTCATAGCCCTGAATACGACCAATAAAAACTAGCGCCCAGTGCATTATGCTTTCTTTCAATTAGAAAAAATACATATTTAGACCGCTGAATATTGAAAATGGACACCGGTTGACAAGTCTAAAAAATTGAACATTATATTTTGTTTATAGATTACACAAATAAAATATAATGAAATATATGAAATGGAATCGGCAAAGCCTACACTCACGCCTTCTTTCTATATGATTTGTTGTGATCTTCACACACGTGATAAATGCACTACTCAGCTTCGTCATGCGGTGAAGATTGGTACTACAATGCACCCAGAATCACGCAAAGCAGCATTTTCCACGACGCATCCTACTGCACCACACTATAGGGTATTGTTTCAATTGGACCCTGCTGTCTTTCCAACGCCGGCGCATCTTTATCGGCTTGACCGCATTCACTGGATTCAGTGGCTCGCCGCGAAAGGTCTGAGTATGCATTATCATATACAAAATGGAGGGGGAGAGGAATGGTTTTGGTACGACGATGAACTTCAAGAGCATATGTACTCCTTTCTCCTAGAACACGAAATCCCTATAGTGCAAATTTTGGAAACTGACCCCTATCCTCTACGTCCGCCTACCTCTGACATTCTACAGTATATTCAAAATGAAGATAATGCACATCTACAAGTTATTAGACCATGTGCAGAAGAATTAAAGGAAAAATTCAAGCGTATCTTCTTGAAGGCAGGTGCAGATTTTCGTCACAACCAGGCCGAACTCTGGGATATTTTCGCACAACGTTATCAAGATAAAGAACCCGTATGCGGTATTATTCAGTGGCCCACTGGTGTGGGTAAGACCTACGCAATTCTAATGTCTATTATTCTAGCAAAAGAACTCTATTTCACCGAAACTCCATTGCGTGGTCTCCTTGTCGCACCACAAACATCCATCTTTAATACATTAAAAAAAGATTTTGATAAACTCTCGCAATTTGGAATTAAGATCATCAAACTTTACGATGGTGAAGCATCCTCTGTTGTATTTCCAGAAGAAGGTTCCTATATAGTTCTTGCAATGCATCAAGGACTGATTATGGAACGTGCAGATAAAACGCGGCTTATTCAAACACTGCCTCCTATGAATTACTTCCTGTACGATGAACTCCATCATTGTGGGGCGGATCTATTTCACCGTTATATTCAGGATTATTTCAGAATCTGGAATACATCCATTCGCCTTGGAACAAGTGCGACTCCATTTACTCAGAATAATGCACAAATTGAACGTGTGAAACAGATTTATGGAAATCCGCCTAAGATACTTCATTATGTGGATTACGATACAGCCATTCGGCATGGATGGGTCGCAAAGCCACGCTTTCATCTCTATGCCTATAGTGCAAAGAAGAATTCAGAAACAATGATTCATTATATGGGAACAGTTATTCAGAATAAAGTCCATGAAAAAATGACAGAAGGAACAATGCGCAATAATAAAATGATTGTGTATGTTCCATCGTCAAAAGAAGAAATGGCGGAAGTCTATACGAAAATTCCATTGGATATGCACTATAGGAAGTATTCGGCGAATCCAGATGAAATGGGGATGGTAGGGGATATGTTAGACGATGACGCGTTCATCAAGGCACCGCTCATGGACGGTGCGTATCATACACTCTTTGCATGTCAGCGTTATCGTGAAGGAGCGGATATTCCAGGCCTAGAGCTTGGTGCACTTTCCATGGGACAGACGATTGAGCCACACATTCTTCTCCAGATTGCTGGGCGTGTAATGCGTCTAGATTATCCAGGAAAAGTGGCGGATATTCTGATTTTCCGTGAGAAGAAGGACGACGAAGAGGCGGAACGAATCATTTATGATTTGCTGGAGGCAATTTCAGATACACTTGGCCAAGGAATCGGCCAAGGAATCGGCCGTGGGAAAACATCGCCCAAAAAGCCAGGACCTCCATCCGTGGACTATATTGGCGACTTTATAGTGGATGGCGAAAGTTGGTCCACTGAAAAAACTACTGAATCAATTCAACGTATGTATACGAAACAGTTTATGGAACAAGTCCGAGATGTGAAACTGAAATACGCTGTTGTCCGTGAAAAAAACGGGGAACTCGGTCTCAACTCTGAGGCGGAATACTGTCAATCAAAAGAACGGCATGTATATTATGTAGAAAATCCACGTGTCTATTTTAAAGACTCGTGGATTTCCTGGTATCATTTCCTTGGTGTAGATACGGTCGCCCTCTGCTGGCCACAGACCAAAGACGCATTCATTCAAGAGTGTCAGAACCGTGGTGTCAGTCATTCCTATAGTGCTTACTGTGGAAAAAACTATAGGGATATGCCGCCGCGACCTGAGGAGATGTATGACTCGTGGACCGACTGGAACAATGAATTTGGTGTGGAGGAAGAGCTTATTCTTTAGAAGAGGGGCGGGTCTTAATTTTAGATGGACCGCGTGTCTTTTTTTCCTTTTGAGGGGAGGGTTCGCTGGCGACAGATTCTGGGGATTCTGATTTAGTCTGCTGTTTTTCACTGGCTTCTAGTATTTTATTATTATTTGCGCCAGGAATTAGACGATTAATTGCGTCTTGTGCTTTCGCCTTATATTCTGCGATTTTTCTATGCTTGTGTTTGATTTCATCAAAATCGGACTGGAGAGTTTCTTGTTCTGCGATAGAAGGCATTGCAATTGTCAGACTGTTAATACTACTGGGATAAATATGAGGCTGTGCAGTTCCAGTTTTAAGAAAGTTAATATCATCTTGAATATGAAGAAGAGAGTAATAGAGAAAGTCATCATTCATTTTTGTTGATGTTATTGAGAAACAATCTGATGCCCATACTTTCTTTGTATATCTGGAAATATGGCCCGCATTTTCACCTGACTGGGAAATTAGAGGAATATATTCTTTCCGATTTGATACATTATGATAACCCATTGGTGAAAGACCACCACCAATAACTGGAAATTCACCATCAATTAAATCTTTCTTTGTAATCATTTTACCACGTTGAAATTCACAGACCTCCCCCAACTTCACCCGCTCCTTCCCACGTCCCAATTCCTTGACCCAACCCATCACCACTTTTTCAAGAAGTTTCAGGGACTGTTCCTCAGAATGTGCCAGTTGACTATAGTAATCAATAGCTCCTACAATTTCTTTCTGATGTTCAATGCTTGGAATTGGCAATATAATCTTTGTATACATATTTTCAATATTAATGTTCCCATTTCCAGTTGTGTAATCCGCAAGCATTTGAATTTCTGAAAGACGCGAACGAAGTAGATAGTAGAGATATTTATACAATACTTTATTTGTATCACGAATTTTATATTGATATACAGCAATATTTCCTGCTGTTTTACCTGTCACATAATGGAATTTTCCAATTCCCAGATTTTCTCCGACTTTGGTTTTCGCATTTCCACCGCTTTTTGCAAATAACAAATATTCATCTCCTTCAAAATCATACTTATTATGCTTACCAGTTGGAACTTTTGCCGTACATCCATAAAAGTCATAATCTCCGCTATTTGAAATTTCGGTGCTATTCGTTTTTCCGCTTTTAATCTTTTCAATAATATCACCCAAATTAATCATTTCAAAACCTTCTACTTCTACTGCAGTCTGTGAAAGATATTGTTTATAATCCAGCGAATAGTTCTTGCTGCGCAGTTCTTCTAATGATGCATCTACCAAGATATTTTCATCAATATCAATAAACTTCACATTTTCAGTTCTACCAACTCCACGCTGAAACACCATCATTGCCGTCTTTGTATTCGTATTTTTGAACACACCTGCCGCAAAATCCGCAACATAATGAATCTTATATTCTTCGGCCAACCGTTTCCGCAGTTCTATCAGCTTCTTAGAAGCACCAAAGAAGAATCCTTGTGGGAGTACAATCGAACATACACCCTCAGGCGCTAAAGTCGCCATTGCCAACTGAACACCCGCCGAGACTTTATCATCTTCTTCAATCCCAATAGACTGAATATCCTCATTTACCCTATAGTGTTTCATCTTGGTCTCCTTATCAAATACCGCATATTTGAATTTATAATCTTTTGCCTTTGTCTTATCCCCACCATAAGGGGGGTTCATAAAGCAATAGTCCACAAGAAGATCTTTGAATACTGCATTATGCCCCTTAGAAATATTATCCTGGAAAGAATTGTATTCGCGAATTTTCTTATCCGAGAAGGGAATTCCTGTAAGAATTAGCATATTTAAGAGAGTGGTCATAACCGAACTCACATTTTTATCAAGACAATAAATGGACTCACAGTCCTTGGACCAGTTTGTTTTCTTCCCTTCCACTTGATTTACACCTTTCACAAACTCAGCAGGAAATCCACCTGTACCACAGAAGAAATCGGCAAATGTCATCAGTGAACCGTCATCGCGGCGGACTCGTTGTTTTACACTATAGGAGAGTTTGAATGCGAGCTTGCAGATTGCGCGCATAGTGAAATATTGACCCTCGTCAGACATTGTGCTCATGCCGCGAGCCAGCATATATTCAAAGATATCACCCAATGTATCGGTTTCCTGGAGAGAGACAATGTCTAGTTTATTAATTTCTTGTACAATATTGTAGAGCGTGTCAATCTTCTTAATTTCGTGAGGCTTGAAGAATGGCTTCGTCTTCTTATTCTTATTGAAAGCAATAATACCCTTTCTCATTTCCTCAAAGAGAATCTGTTTATCCTTAATATTTGCAAGATACGACCAGCGGCACTCTTGGGGAAGGCCCAGCGCATCGGCCTGCTGTTCAATCAGGCGATAGGCAAAGAAGAAGGTCATATGTTCCAGCGCCTTTTCAGGATTCAGGCCCGCGTCGTTCCAGAGAAGGTTATGGAGCAATTCAAAGAACTTATGCTGTTCTTCCTTTGTCTTGATTACTTCTGCCATTTTATCATTCGTCTTTTGAGGCAAAACCGCCGCAACAACTGGTTCAATTTTTTGGAGAAGACCCTCAAGACGTTTCTCCAGTATAGAGTCGTTCACACACGGTTTCTTCTTCTTCATATGTGCATCATAATGCGACTTCTGGTCAAAATCCTTCCCACACTTTTCACACGCGTATTCCTTCATTTTTTTCTGTTCGGCGTCGGCGTATGCTGCTTTCATCTATACTTAGAATGTCGGAAATCTTTAAATCAATTTTAACCAAAAATAACCAATTTTGGTTAAAAGTTTTCATCGGAAGTAGGTGGGTCTAAAAAATTGAACCCGCGGACTGGCCAGGCGATGTGCACACAAACCACCAACCCAAACAAACAATTCCTATAGTGCTGCTCACCATGGACCTTGACCAGTTTTACGACGCCCACGCGCTGTATGAAATCTCCAAACAGAAGCCGGTGGAAGATCGCTATGTAGGAAACATCTTTGCTATCATGCTATTCCTCATGTTCCAACTTAGCATCCTCCGCAATTGGAATTCACCAAAAGATGGTCTCACAATTCTTTTCGTGGAACTTATTCTCATATGTCATATTTACATTGGCTATCAACTTGCACAGTCAATGTAAATAAAGAAGATAAACATAACCCCTATAGTGCTTTCCGTGGGTATACACTATAGGGGGTTGCTTACAGGTTTTTTACTTTCGCTTTGGGTGCTTCTTTGTCTTCCGCTGCTTGCGGCCGCGACGTTTGGTCGCACGCTTACGAGTCGCACGCTTACGACGACCCCCCATGGCAGGAGCAGGTTGTACAGCTTCAGCATCACCTTCTGTTGCAACTACATTCGGTGGAAAATTAAGAATTAAATTTGGAAATATATTTTGTAAATTTGGAAATATATTTTGATCAATTAAAAAAGCATTCAGTGCAGCTTGAAAATGGTTATTGTCATAGGGAGGTAAACCCTGCACATGACGACGCCCATCCAATACCTCTTTTATTTTTTGATGAAATACAGGCGCAAAATTCGGGTCATTAAACGTATTAATGAGGTCATCCTTAATATTATCACGCGTAGCCACATCCATGCCATTAAAATTCTGCTGTGCCATTCTCTTCTACTCCTATAGTGCAAAATTATTTCCGCCCTGCCTCTTCCACTTCCACACCTGCCAGACCGTGGTAGAAAATCAACTCCTCCTTGGAAAATCCCCACGCACATGACGGCTTCAGGCCCTTCTGGGGTAGGATACGACCACTAGCGTTTTTTCCGTGTGAAAACGCCACAATGATTTGCTGTGGCGGGAGTTCAAGAACAGCATCCGCTCGTCCCTTCAGAAAACCCTCTCCTTCCGCCGAATCAGTGGAGGGGAATGGACGCATCCACCAGAAGCTCTTATAGAATGTAAGGGTTGCTTCACTAATACGCTCTTCTAGAGGGAGATTATAGGGCGGTACATTCATAAATGAGACACCAGTCTGGAGGTCGTAGCAGGCAATTGCCGTACATGCAACGGCCTTTTTGCCGTCTTTATAATCTTTATCAGCAGCCCCTGTCTTCGTTAGCCACGCTACACGCCGACGGAGCGATGTAATGGGGTAGCAATCGTCATCATCACAGAAGGCAATAATATCATGCTTCGCAAACTTCACACCAATGTTCCGCTTCTCTCCTATAGTGTATTTCTTATCAAGCGGAATATAGTTCAGCTCCATGGGCGCAATCCGGTCGCGGAAGCCGAGAATCATCGGTCCATAGTTTTTCTCTGAGGGCGTATCATCTACCACCACGACCTCAATCTTATCCCAAAGATAATCCGAAGACATCAACTGTAGGAAGAAGTTTTTCACGAAACTGGGGCGATTATGAGTAAGTACAATAACAGATACAGGAGGACAATCATCCACCTTCAGAATGGGCGGCCGTGGCCCTAAGTCCCCAGCCGCCGTCACTTTCGTAGCAACAACGGAGGCGAAGGATTCAAAACTCTCCTTCCAGCGTCGGTCCATTCCCTGATAGAATCGTTCCATGTCTGTCTTTACCACACGGTCATCTGCCCCCTTCAGTCGCGCATCCGCCTCCAGCACCGCAGCTTGAATATCAGTATCAGAACCACTGAGATCTAGCCATGCCGCCTGACCACATTCCCTATAGTATTCACTATAGGTATTGATTCGGTTAAGAAGCATGAAGGCACCGGCGGAGACGGACTCAGCAGCGGCGTAGCCGAAAGACTCCGCGGCGGAACAGTTTACATGGCCGAGCGTCTTGGCCGCCGCAGCACGGTGCTGTTTCGGCGTCAGGTCTCCCACCTGGACCTTCACGTTGGGCGGAAGCGCGGCGGTCTCCTCCTCAGAAAGAAAGGCCGCCGCCGCATATACTCGCACCGGTGCCGCCTCTGCTGGCCAGAGAGGAAGCAGTCGCCGCGCCGCCGCAATCTTGTTTGCCGACCCCCCAAGGAACCAGCTCCAGGACCGTTCCTTCGTCTTCAGGGGACCTAAAGCAGCAGCAAACTCCCCAGGTGCAACGGTTCCCTTCCAGTGGACGAGCGTCTGCTCAGGAATACCCCCCACTCGCTCGGCGAGTCGTACCGCCGCATCCCGCGTTTTACAGAGGACGAGGTCAAAATCCCGCACATACCCGTTCCACGCATCCAGCCACCACTCCTCGTTCAACATCAGCACCCGCACCTTCGCCCAGGCGAACCACACTGGATGCGGTACCTCCAGAAACACCACCACATCACATACCGCCGGTGGTTCACGTGGGTCCAGCACGGACACCTTCAGACCGTGAATCCCCTGGGCGCGACCCCAGCGAATCCACTCCCCCTTCAGCAGCTCGGCATCCTTTGCAAGACCGAAATTATTATTCTTGTTTACGACAAGGACTACATGATTGACGACCATCTTACCACCAACACAAAAAAACACACCTATAGTGTAAGTCCACAGGGATTCTTTATGTCCGAACATTAGTAGACATAGGTCCAAGTCCCTATGATAGTCGAAAAAAGAAATACCAAATACGCATGTTGGACGGACCCAGATGCCGCCCTGGAACGTATGACCGGTCCCCTCTGGAACCGCGCCCTGAAGGACGAGGAGACTGCGCTGGATAACTACATGGAACAACATCCTCGTGTCCGTTCCGAGGCCAAATCCTATAGTGCGCACTATAGGAAGGTATTTGAGGAAGAGGAGCCGATTATATACACGGTTGACAATCTGATTCAAGTGGAACATGCCGGCCGCGGGGTACGGGCCTGGTGGTGGAAAAATCAACTATCCAAAAAATTCCCCGCCGACGATGTCTGGGTTGCACATGGGTATGTCATTTCCACGGAGGACATTGGAAACGGCGACCATACATATGTTCTCAAAGTCTATAACGGTCTGACCCACAAGCTCATCTGGTCTACAACGGGTATCGGCGAAGGGGTCGGTGTATGTGGCGACCGCTTATACACAACACTTATCAAGAACCGGCTCTGGAATTATGCCGTCATAGAATTCAATCTTACAAATGGGAAGGAACGGCGCGTCGTTGTCCGTTCCGAAAACGAGCGCGAGAACTGTTATGTCTATCGCCATCCATGTGGCGTGGTCTATGCTGCAGTGGAGGACGCCCAGGAATGGCGCTGGTATGAGGCGCCGACATTCAAGAAAGTGGCCGACCCACGCACCATTCCCGCCGGCATCCAGGCCCCTAAGGGCATTCCCTATGGTGTAGAATGGGCGGCACCGTCCCTGGGTCTCTATATTACGAAGCGTCATGGGTCCCATGTACTCTGGTACCTGTCGAAGACGAAGCCACCGAAGGAACTACTTTCCATTCCAGCGGGTTCTATTATACCAGACCCCTATGTGGAACGAGAGAAGAACCCCAAGCACTTCCCTATAGTGGTACTACGGCCAGACTCCAAGCGTTTACACTATAGGGTATCATTTCATTCTGCCGGTTCAAGCGTAGGTGCTACCATAACCCGTGTAGGACCGGCGGCGGCTCTGGTTGGGAATGGACTCTATGTACGGCGCGGACAGACGGAGTCGGCGGATGGAACCAAGGTCCATTACATCGTGGCGCAGAGCAGAAGAATAAAGAAACCAACGAAACTCCTTATTGTGGGTTATGGTGCGTATGCTCTACAGACATATGTGGGTATGTTAAAACGGCGCTGGGGGCCATGGATGGAGGCCGGTTGGGCGGTGGCAGTGGGCTACATACGTGGCGGCGGCGACCATGATGAGCGGTGGGCGCAGGCCGGTCGGCGTTGGGGGCGTAAAAAGACGCATGAGGACATGGAGGCGGTTATTAGAGCAGCACAGAAGTCATGCAGCGTTGGGCCGCGCCAGTCGTGTATTTATGGTCGCAGCGCCGGCGGATACTTGGTTGGGGCGCTGTTGGCGCGCAACCCTGGGGGCGAGTTATTCCGCGGAGTTTATACGGAGGTGCCATATATGGACGTCCTCCAGACCACTACAAACCCCTCACTGCCTTTAACTCGTATTGAGTATGGGGAGTTTGGGAATCCGGCAGAGTCGCTGGCCGATTTCATTTATGTGGGTCTGACGAGCCCGGCCACCGCGGCGGCGGCGCAGTCATGTCCTGGGGTCTTCGTTTTGGCACGTACGGCAACAAATGATAGCCAGGTTTACACATACGAGGCGATTAAATGGGTACGGCGGCTGAGGGCGAATGCACCCTATGGTGAAGCAAAGCTCTGTATTGTAGAGGGGGGACAGGGGCATTTTACTCCGCCCGAATCTGAAGCGGAACAATATGGGTTGGACCTGGCTTTAGTGGAGGCAGCGTTCCATTCCGCCCGATGATCTGGTGCGTTTAAAAATACCCGCCATATGGAACGCACAAAAAATCTTGGACACAGGTATAGAAGTCAAAAAATGGCCAACACTCGTAAGAATATGCGCAAGGATCGCAAGAGCCGCAAGGCCAGCCGCAAGGACCGCAAGGACCGCAAGAGCCGCAAGAATACCGGTATGTCTATGCGCAAGTCCCGTAAGGACTACCGCAAGAGCCGCAAGATGAACCGTAAGTCTCGCAAGATGAACCGCAAGCACTAAAACCCTTTTCATTTTTTGTAAAAGAAGTACAGCTGGCGTATAAATAAATAAAATAATCCCTATAGTGTTAGCATTATAGGAATCATTTTAAAAAATAGAAGTAGAGAAGACTAAAAATGGAGTGGAAGTTATTATTAATTACTATGTTTATATTTTTTATTACAAATTTTGCTTGGGCAAAAATCAACAATCTTGATTTTATAGAAGAATCTAAGAAAAAATCCCAAATAATGCCACTTCTTCCTCAAATCATAGTTTACACTTTCATCTTTTATTTTATTCTTGGGAATCTTGGTTTTTGGTCATCTATTGGTCATTGGTTTCTTGCAGGACTAATTTATTCTTTGCTCGTCTGGTAAAATAGAAATTTTTAAGAAAATATCATATAAAGAGATTCTAAATCTACACTATAGGAATGATGGCATCCATTCCTCCCTCAATCAATCTTTTTAAAGCAACGCTTGAGGGCGAGCCGGTCTGGTCTGGCCGTGTATCGTCCCATAAACTCTTCTTTGATTCCGTATGCTAGTGCGACCCTTGTGGCTTTTCCATTATGGAAAAACCGAACCCCGTTCTGGACCACGTCCCTCCAAATCCCCCAACCCGTGTCATTCAGTTGGCACATTTGTTTATTGTTCTTTGTTTGGAGGGACAGGTCATATTTGTTCCATTGTTGGTCGTTTGTTGTTGGTTGTATTTCCTTCGCACGGAATCAAGACTATGAGTTGTTGCTATTTAGATTGAAAATAGAATCATATTCCATTTTCAATCATTTCCCCAGAGAACCTAAAGCAACCCCTATAGTGTACACTATAGGAATTTTCTTATTGCTAAGGATGAGTGGCTTCTTGGAACATGTTCTCTTCTATGATGCTTCGGTGTATTCAAAGAAGTCCATTACTATGAATCTTGTTCGTGGTCAGAAGCTTCTTGCCAAGCTGAAGAAGCACATTGACAAGACGGATGAGGTGGAGGAGTCCGATTTCATCAAGTCAATTAGTCGTAGCTCGGTTGCAAATCACAAGACGGCGGACGAAAATATGGCGACTCTGGTTGGTTTTATGGAGGAAACAAAGAAGCGCTATGTATCCGAACATGTCGTTGCCAATGATTACACCCAGTTAAAAAACGAGATTTACAAGAAGAATACGGTGATTGGTGTGGCGGATGTACTTTCGCAGGTGGAACAGCTGACCGAACTCAAGCGTTTCTATGAGCGTCTCTTGGGCTCTTTCAAGGGAACGACTGTGGAAGTTCTCAAGCAAGAGCATATTGAGCGAATGGTGGAATACAATCAGAAGGAGAAGGCCGAGCGTCTGGCACGGATATCAACCCATACTTATTTGGACTCTTCCATCAGTGTTCCGAGCCTGAATATGACATATTCTCCTGTGGAAAAGTCAGTGCTGGAGGAAAAAATCAAGGCCGTGAATCGCGCTCTGGAAGACCTGGAGACCCGCCGTGATTACCTGAATGCATCCAATCAGATTACTGTGGAACTTTCCGTGGTGAGTTGCGACATTCTTGGCCTTTAATTGGTCCACCTTAATCCTCCTCATCTTCGTCATCCACAATCTGGATCCGACTCTGTGCATGGGCCGGTGCCGTCTTCTTCAGGTATGCACGCCGATGGTCGGTCAACGGTCCGTGCCGTTGAATGGCCTTGCGATGTGCCGCCGTACCGTAGCCCTTATTGGATGCGAGCCCATAAATCGCCGCCTCACGTGGATGTGCCTCGCACCACGACTCCACAATCCTATCGTGTGATACTTTGGCAATAATGGAGGCCGCCGCCACATGGAGGTATGTGGCATCCCCCTCTTCCACATTTACGGAACTCTCACCAGCCCGTGTATCAGGAAGAGGAAGATGTCCATCCAGGATTACACTATAGGTGTTGAGATTCTTGGACTGTCTTCTGGCAAAATCCCTCAGGCAGTCATCAACTGCCTCACGAAATGCAAGTGAATTCGCCCAAAATGCATTGTGCGAATCCACTGTCTCCGCTTCTACACGTCCCACGCCGACGCCAAGAGCACCCGCCATAATGACGTCGTAGAGTTTGAGCCGCCGCTTCTCGCTCACCCGCTTACTGTCGCGAATCAAATGGGCGCAGTCCCGAAGCTCAACAGGAAATTCCTCAACCGGCGGAAGAATCACCGCCGCCGCCACGAGCGGACCCCAAAAGGAGCCGCGCCCCGCCTCATCCACGCCGAGCTGGGGCCCAGGAAGGTCAGGATACAACGGCAGAAGCATTCTCTTCTATTCTTTGAGCACGAAGAATAACCGAAGAACATCAAGAAACAATTCCTATAGTGTACGCATACAGAAAGCACTATAGGGATTGTTTGGATTCAATTTTTACGTGACCTGAAATAGATAGATTCGTTCCGATGAAACAGCAGTGGAAACAGATTCTTGTATGGCTCGTGGTATTGATTGTCGTCGCCGCGGCCGTCTACTATTTTCTTACACCGGCGGGGCCTTACCTGGAGGGATTCTCGTATTCAACTGCGGTGCCTCTTGCGGATGGTAAGAACGCCATTAAGGGGCTTTACACAATAAAGAATCCTGGTGTAAATTTAACCGACGCGTCATTGAACACTGTTATGTTGGATGTGAGTAATATATGCCCTGTATCGGCATCAACAATGTCAAAGGCCTGTTTTGATGAGCTTGTATCAAGATACAATTTAAATACAGGACTCCTCTCAAGTTCCTACAGTTCTGGGATTAATGCGGAACAGGCAAAAACAATCATGACTGTGCTGAATCGTCAACTGGGAACGAGCTATAGTACGCTTGACGCTGCCGATGTAGGCTATGCAATGTCAAATGATGTTGTTCTCTCTGGCCTTTGCACTATAAGTGCGACCGGTACAATCAGTGTCGCATGCTATAACAGACTCATTTTGGAGTTCGGCGGTACTCCTGCCGCCCCCACTTCTACTCCTGTTGCGGCAGACACTACCACTACAAAGACTGCCGCTGAAGTGAAGAAGGGCCGTATTGATACATTTATGGCGATTGCCGATGTTGCCGGCTACACTGATTTGGATAAAGACGAAGTTGGCGACGCCTACGATGACTTAAAGAAGTCCTGTGGAAAGACGAAGGCGTCCTTTGACCGTGAATGCTACAATGACCTGGCGAAGAAGTTGGATATTACTATCTTCAGTTCAAGCACAATGGATGAGGAAGATGAGGAAGATGAGGAAGATGATATTACCACAACAACGGCAAGTACAAAAACCAAGACAGACGCATCTAAATCAGATATCTCAGGCGGTTCCTATAGTGCAAAGTGTACTGTCCAGTTTGGGAATGACCTTATTGCCCCCCAGACCAAGGCTGCTACGGAAAAGCCGGTTGACAAGACATGTGATACAACTGGCACAGTCTCAAAGACAACCAAGACCCCCGCCGTGGAACAAGGATGTGAATTCACCCAGAAGTTCCCCAAAGTCAATGTCATCAACCTCCGCGACTATGTCCACAAGGATGAGATCCCATGTTGGTCATGTAAGTTGTAAGCCGATGTTGAATAAATCATAATCTGAAATAACTCCTATAGTGCAGCACTATAGGGGTTATTCTTTTTCTGTCTTTTGGGTAGGTATTATGTCTACTGGATATGTCGTATTTTTAGGAGTAATTCTCCTTATTGTGATATATGTCTATGTCTATCGGAAAAAATTCGGCCTCCAGTTCGGCCCTTCTTACGAGGGTTTCCTCTCCTATACTGTGGACGACCCCTCCGCAAAGGCGGCGTGTGCTCCAAAGACTCTCGTCCAGGACCCAGTCCAACCAGAGGTAGCCCAGCTCGGTGTCGGCTCCATTCCTCCGAGTAAGGCGGTAGGTGACATCCCCTCCTCTACATACACACCAACCCGCGCGGCCTCCATGCCCTACCGTAACCCTGGCACGGAACCATCACGCTACATCAACATCCTTTCCGCCCTCCAACAGTTCCAGGCCTTTTTCGGTTTTGAGGCACCGGCCCTGGAATCTGAATGCTCTCCCACTGTTGTCCTCCCCCTTGAAACAGCACGGGCAGATATGAGTCAACTACAAACACAGACGGATGTACTAGAGCGAAACCCCGGTATTCCAAGTACTATTACTACAAAGGAACTTGCACAAATGATGAGCAATCTCCGTTATCTCCAGAAAGCTGCGCGCAAAATCAAGGCCAACTCAGGAACGGAACTCCTTGGGGCCAATTCCTATAGTGGAAAGGTTGTGGAAGGTTTTGCAGATGATGATGAGGATGAGGATATAGAAGATGATGATGAGGACGAGAATGAGGATGAGGATGAGACTGCAACCGATGGCACCCCAGCCACTTCTTCCCAGCTCACCGCCTTCAAACAGGCACTTGATACCGCAATCCAGAGTCTTCGTACTGGGACTGCCAATTCAACGGATAGTATTACTGTTGCACGTATTGCCACACTGGACCGCCTTCGTCGTGATGTAGAAGACATTATTATTGACTTAGACAAGGGAAATATTCGCGCCAGCCAGGTCCCCATTTATTACGAGGACATTTCGGGCATTTCTACACGGCTCGCTGATACGGATAAAAGCATTGGTACCATTATTCGTAATGTGAGCCTTCCCCCTGTACTTGCCAAACTCTTCCCCTCAGAAATGAACTATAAGGATAAGCTTACGTTGTCTGAATTGAGTGAAGATATTCGCTCCTACATGGACGACCTCACCGACGGTCTCAGTTGGAAGGCAAAGGGGGATATTTCCCTCCAAATGAACTATGACTCTCAGCGGGCGCTTGACATTGCGAATGCGAATGCAACCAAAGGTTCAGTTAAGGCGGCGTCAGCAGAGGCCGTGGATAATACAGACTATGCATCAGCGTCAGCGCCGGCGTCAGCGTCAGAAGCAACCAATACCTATAATGCAACCTCTACGTCCTACATTTATGACCGCTCATCCGGTGCTTCCACGGAGGCCTACGCCGATCGCCCAACTGGTCTGAATGCGGACGGTACCCGTATTATTCTCCAGGACCCAGTCGCCGGCGGCTTTGACTGGAAGGGTCGCGCCGAACATATATGTGGTCAAATCAAATCTCGCGGCATGGACCCTACCGCATTCGGCTGCGTGAAGGCGGCGGATGTTGGCTCCAATTACTCATGGCGCGGCAACGTTGCCATGGTTTGCTCACGTCTTAAGAGTACCACGGACCCCGGTTTACCTGTAAGTGCTGGATG
>JACCDW010822433.1_pt1 | contig 16732 bp, 17 predicted proteins | sample 7449781 | NCBI WGS metagenome assembly JACCDW01 (sample SAMN15323449, study PRJNA562643) | freshwater metagenome | isolation source: river surface water | place: USA:Blue River Watershed | collected 2017-08-18
CGCCGCATGTATGCCTGCTTCGATCAACCAGATCAGAAGGCAACATTTACCATCAGCACCATTACTCCGAAACATTGGGAGGTTATCTCTAACTACGGAATCGAATCCCAGAAAGATGTCGATGGCGATCGTAAGTTCATCCAATTTGCAGAGTCACAGGTTATTTCAACTTACGTCACTGCAATCGTTGCCGGTCCATATGTTTCAGTGCATGACGAATACAAGGGCGAGAAGACGATCCCACTTGGAATCTATGCACGCAAATCTTTCTTCAAATACGTTGATGCTGAAAATATCTTTGAAGTCACCAAGCAAGGTTTTGCTTACTTTGAAAAGACATTTGGTCTTGCATACCCATTTGGAAAGTATGACCAGATTGCAGTTGCTGAATACAACTGGGGCGCGATGGAGAACGTCGGCTGCGTGACCTTCCATGAAGATGTCTTGATTTTCCGCAGCAAGGTAACCGAGCGCAACTACGTCAGCCGTGCAACCACTATCCATCACGAGATGGCTCACATGTGGTTCGGCGACTTGGTCACTATGAAGTGGTGGGAAGACCTCTGGCTCAATGAGTCATTTGCTGAGTGGGCTTCATACCAATCCGTCAGCGAATCAACTAAGTACACACATGCATGGACTGAGTTCAACTCGCTCCGCAAGAACTGGGCATATCGGGTAGACCAGATGACCACCACTCACCCAATCGCAGTGGAGATGGAAGATCTCGATGCGGTACGCACCAACTTTGACGGAATCTCTTATGCCAAGGGCGCTTCTGTCTTGCAGCAATTGGTTGCACACGTTGGTCGCGAAAACTTCATTAAGGGACTTCGTCTCTACTTTGCAAAGCATGCCTTTGGAAATACAACACTCAAAGACCTTATCGACCAACTTGAGGCAGCATCCGGTCGCGATCTCACACCGTGGGTTTCAACTTGGCTTCGCACTGCGGGTGTGAACACACTCAGTCCAGTGATTGAAGTTGAAGGCGATGCATACAAGTCAATCTCGGTAAAGCAATCAGCGCCAACGATTCCAGTCGGCTCAACTGAACTTCGCCCACACCGACTCCATGTTGGTCTCTTTGATATCAAGAGCGGCGCACTGACGCGTCGTAAGAGCGTAGAGCTCGATGTCGCTGGTGCTCTCACTGAGGTTTCGGCGCTTGCAGGCGAGAAGGTTGCTGACCTTGTTCTCGTTAACGATCACGACCAGACCTATGCCAAGTTGCGCTTTGATGATCGCTCAATTGAAACCATGAAGAGCCACCTCGGTTCACTCGATGATTCGCTTGCACGAGGTCTCATCTGGGCTTCCTTGTGGGATTCAACTCGCGATGGTGAGCTTTCAACATCTGATTACATTTCTATTGCCCTCAATGCGTTGAAGACCGAATCAGATATCTCCATAGTCTCAGCAACATTTATGCAGATTGATACTGCTATCTGGGCATATGCCTCACCAGCAAAGCGAGATGGACTCCGTCTTGCGGTGGCAAATGCAGCAGAGGCAATGCTCGATGCTGCCGCTCCTGGTAGCGATCACCAGATGCAATTTGCCCGTGCTTTTGCTAACAATGCAATTACTCCAGCTCACTTCGATCGCATCAAAGCGATCCTTGGTGGCTCTATCAACGGGCTTGTCGTTGATGCTGAATTGCGTTGGTACCTCTTCATCTGCGGCGTAAAGCGTGGAGTATTTGGCCCAGCTGAGATTGAAGCTGAGTCAAAGCTAGACCAGACCGCTCACGGTGTTCAGTACACCGCCTATGCATATGCAGCGATTCCAACATTGGAGGCAAAGAAAGAAGCATTTAGGTCAATCACTACGGATAACTTGAGCAACACCATCCACTCTTATAAGTGTCGTGGCTTTAACGAGAATATCCATCACGAACTCTTAAGCCACTTCGTTGATGAATACTTCGATGTTTTGCTCAAGGTCTGGGAGACCAAGGGCTTTGAAGTCGCCGAGACAACAGCAACACTTACCTTCCCAACATGGGCAATCAGCGATGAGACCGTAAAGAAGGCTCAGCATTGGCTCGATGTCACAGGTAAAGATGCTTCTCATGCGCTTCGTCGTGCCGTCCTTGAAGGACGTGACACCATGACTCGTGCAATCAAGGCTCGCGCTAAAGATGCATAGAGAGTTCTAGATACGAAAAAGCCCCGGTCACATCGACCGGGGCTTTTTCGTTAAAGAAAACTAAGAAATAAAGGTGATGAAGTTATCGTTCTCTGAATCCCCTTGTGTGATCTCTTTGCGCCTCTCCTTCTTGGGCGCTGAAGAAATCCAAGCGAGGCCTCCGATAATGACAAATGCCAAGGCAGGAAGTGCGAAGAAATATGTAAATGTCTCGAGGGCAGTCAGGCCTTCGCCAGGCTCGGCATAGCCTTCCTGGTTGATCATGGGAAGAAGTTGAGATACCTGGGATAACGACTTAATCATGAGGTTAAGTCTATCCTTACGACTATGAACGAGCGTACCCAGCAAGTTGTTGATTGGTTCACAGGAGCGCCTCTGCGCATCATCTCGGTATTTCTCATCGCCCTCATTAGCCATTCCGTGGGTAAGCGAGCTATCGACCGAGCCGTGGCGAAACTCGCTTCCGCTGATATCAAGCCAGGACCTGGGGTCGTTGCTCGTCAGGCAGAACGTGCCCGCACCATTGGCACCGTTCTTACCTCCATCTTTACCGCCTTTGTCTGGGTTATCTCTGGCGGAATGATTATGGGTGAATTTGGATTCGACCTCGGTCCTGTCATCGCATCTGCCGGAATCATCGGCGTTGCAATCGGTCTCGGATCACAGACTCTTGTAAAAGATTTTATCTCTGGCATCTTTATGCTGGTAGAAGATCAATATGGCGTTGGTGACCAAGTTAAAGTGGGCGAAGTCGAAGGTTTAGTGGAGAAAGTTGGCCTTCGAGTGACAACAGTCCGTGATGCTGCAGGAACGCTATGGTTCTTACGTAATGGAGAAATCCTCGTTGTTGGTAATAAATCGAAGAAATAGAGAATTAATCTTCAAAAGAGTTGAGTAAATGTTCGGCGGCACCTTCTAGATAACGCCACAACTTCTCCTGTGCTGCGCTCTCCATCCCCATGCCTTCAACGGCTTCACGCATACAGGTTAGCCACGCATCGCGCGCTGCTGGCCCAATATGAAAACCCGCATGGCGCATACGCAAGCGTGGATGGCCGCGCTCTTCAGAATATGTAGTCGGTCCGCCCCAATATTGCTCTAGGAACATCTGTAAACGTCGAGCTGCACCGGCCATGTCGCGCTCTGGATACATCGGTCGCAAGATTTCATTGGTTGCTACTCGCGCATAGAACTGTGAAACAAGTTCTGCGAAGAATGGTTCTCCCCCAAAGACCTCGTAGTAATTAGTTGTATCGCGCTCTGCCATCACACTCTCAATTCTTCCGCACTCTTGCCCTTAGCAATCTGTAGGACCATCAAGGCCGAGACGATACACATCGCAGCGGAGATATAGAAAGCAACTGCATAGTCGCCGAGCTGTACACGCAGAATCGCTGCACCCAGTGCAGCAACAGATGCGCCTACTTGATGCCCCACAAAGACCCAGCCATAGACGATGGTGGCGCGGCCTGGACCGAGCACCATTCTGGAGAGAATCAAGGTCGGAGGAACAGTTGCTACCCAATCGAGTCCGTAGAAGATTACAAATACCAGCGTGGATGGGTGAACAGTAGAGAACAAAATTGATGGGAGCAGGAAGAGCGAAAGTCCACGTAAACCGTAGTAGAAGAAGAGTAATTTACGTGGGTCATATTTATCGGTGAGGTAGCCAGATGCCAAAGTGCCCACTACATCGAAAACTCCAATAAGAGCGAGGAGTGACGCTGCAATCGGTGTAGCCATTCCATGATCATGAGCAGCTGGAATAAAGTGAGTTCCAATCAGACCATTGGTAGAGAGCCCGCAGACAAAGAAAGTGAAGAAGAGGATCTGGAAATTTTCGATCTGACTTTGCTTTCTTAATGGTGTCGATTGCTAACCGATATGCCGATAGTTCGCTTTTCGCTGGAGCCTGCCAATTTTCAGGAGCACCATATGGAGTTGTTCCGACAGCTGCTGGGCTCTCTTTGAGAAAGAGATAAACCAATGGTACGACTGCAAACGAAGCCGTCGCAATTGCAATTGATACTGATTTCCATCCATAGGTCACAGCAAAATGTGAGAGCAAAGGCAAGAAGATCAACTGTCCAGCAGCACTTGCCGCGGTTAATGCACCAACAACGATTCCTTTATTTTTGATAAACCAACGATTGGCAACGGTTGCAGCAAATACCAGCGCCATCGAGCCAGTGCCCATTCCAACGCAGACTCCCCAGAGGGCCCAGAGGTGCCAAGGTTGAGAGATGAAAATCGTCGAACCAGCGCTTATTGCGACAAAGGTGAGTGCGGTCATGACGACTCTACGAACTGTGAATCGCTCCATCAAGGCCGCTGCAAAAGGGGCGATAAATCCGTAGACGAGAACGTTGATCGCAATCGCAGTAGAGATTTGAGAGCGCGTCCAACCAAAGGCATCTTCCAATGGAATGATTAAGACCGAAGGCGCCGATCTAAAGCCTGCAGTAGCCACCAAAGTAAGGAAGGTGACTGCTAAGGCGGTCCAGGCTGGATGTAGCTTCTTGCTCATTGTGCGAGCCTACTTAGTCGCGCATGTACTTGGCGAGGAATTCCTTCTCAACATCGGAGATCGGACGTGATTTCTTCGTCTCCATCGAAATCACGACTTGAACGCTCTTCACCTTTGCATGGACTGTGCCATCTGCTCCGACGATCTCGTAACCCAAGACAAACGAACTATTGCCAATTGATTCCACCCAGAGGTTTACATCGTAGAACAGACCACCATCATAAATTGGCGCGAGATAATCAATTTCATTGCGGGCAACTACCATCTCGACCAGTGAGGCATCGAGACCGTTAGCTTTCTGCTCATAGAAAGACCATTGAAAACGAGCCTCTTGAATATAGGTCAAATACTTTGCATTATTGACATGTCCAAATGCATCAATATCGTCCCAGCGAACAAATTGCTTGTTGGTGTAGATCATTAGCGGGTGAGCTTTCGATATGTCGCACGATGTGGACGAGCAGCATCTGCACCAAGGCGAGAGATCTTGTTCTCTTCATAGGATTCAAAGTTTCCTTCAAACCAGAACCACTTTGAATCACCTTCGTAAGCCAAGATATGTGTTGCTACGCGGTCTAAGAACCAACGATCGTGAGAGATCACAACGGCGCATCCAGGAAATTCAAGAAGTGCATTTTCTAGAGAACCAAGGGTTTCAACATCGAGGTCGTTTGTTGGTTCGTCGAGGAGAAGTAAGTTTCCGCCTTGCTTCAAAGTCAGTGCAAGGTTGAGGCGGTTACGTTCGCCACCTGAGAGAACTCCCGCTGGCTTCTGCTGATCTGGACCTTTAAATCCAAAAGCTGCAACGTATGCACGTGATGGCATTTCAACCTGTCCGACCTTAATAAAGTCGAGCCCATCAGAGACAACTTCCCAGAGCGATTTCTTGGGATCGATTCCCCCACGAGACTGATCTACATAAGAAATCTTTACTGTCTCACCAATCTTCACAGTGCCTGAATCCGCTGGTTCGAGCCCAAGAATTGTCTTGAAGAGCGTGGTCTTACCTGCACCGTTAGGTCCAATAACTCCGACGATTCCGTTGCGCGGCAAAGTAAATGAGAGGTCGTCAATCAGAACGCGATCACCGAAACCCTTCACCAAGTTCTCGACCTCGACCACGATATTTCCCAGGCGCGGTCCCGGTGGAATCTGAATCTCTTCAAAGTCCAACTTACGCATCTTGTCGGCTTCAGCCGCCATCTCTTCATAACGAGCGAGACGTGCCTTCGACTTGGCTTGGCGACCCTTTGCATTCTGGCGAACCCAATCGAGCTCTTCCGATAAACGCTTTGCTCGCTTGGCATCCTTCTGGCCTTCAACCTTGAGGCGCGCTGCCTTGGTCTCAAGATATGTCGAGTAGTTGCCTTCATATGGATATGCGCGACCGCGGTCGAGTTCAAGAATCCACTGAGCTACATTGTCCAAGAAGTATCTATCGTGAGTGATCGCAACAACTGTGCCTGGGTACTTTGCTAAATGTTGCTCGAGCCAGAGAACTGATTCAGCATCTAAGTGGTTTGTTGGCTCATCGAGAAGTAAGAGATCTGGTGCTTCTAAGAGCAACTTACAGAGAGCCACGCGTCGCTTCTCTCCTCCAGAGAGAACCTTTACATCGGCATCGCCTGGTGGGCAGCGAAGTGCATCCATCGCTTGCTCGAGTTGAGAGTCAAGCTCCCATGCATTGCGATGATCAAGCTGCTCCTGGAGCTCGCCCATCTCTGCCAATAGTTTGTCGTAATCTGCATCAGGATTAGCCATCTCTTCTGAAATTTCATTGAAGCGACGAACCATCTCGATTGTCTCAGCAACGCCTTCTTGCACGTTCTCGAGGACGGTTTTCTCTTCGTTAAGCTTTGGCTCCTGCATCAAAATGCCGACTGTGTATCCCGGTGAAAGGTATGCCTCGCCATTAGAGGGCTGCTGTAAGCCAGCCATGATCTGCAATACGGTCGACTTACCCGCTCCGTTGGGACCGACCACGCCAATTTTCGCCCCGGGCAGGAACATCAAGGTGACATCGTCGAGAATAACCTTCTCACCATGCGCTTTGCGCGCCTTCTTCATCGTGTAAATGAACTCAGCCATAGTTGCAAACCTTACTGGGTACTATTAGCCAAGACCTCATTGGCTATCGATTAATGAGTGTGAAATGCGCCTGTAGCTCAGTCGGATAGAGAACCTGCCTTCTAAGCAGGTTGTCGCTGGTTCGATTCCAGCCAGGCGCGCCAGGAGAAAAGAGAAACCGGCCGATCCCATTGGGAGCGACCGGTTTCTCTCTATCTTGGAGGATATGTATTGAGGTAATTAACCGATCTTTGCAACCTGTGCAAGTGACTTCTTGAGGAAGTCACCATCAATGACTGAGAAGCCGAGGGCATCTCCCGCATCGCGTGCGCACTTAGGTGAGAGGATGAATTCAGCCAATTCCTTCACAGCGGCTGCCTTGGTCTTATCTGCATAATTTGTATCAGCCAAGAGGTAGGAGACGATACCGAGTGGGTATGCACCCTTCTCCTTGGTTGCGAAGTCGAATGTGAGGTAACCATTTGCATCCTGAGTTGCCTGTGCAAGGAATGCGCTCACACCAGTTGAATCTGGAGCAACTGATACACCAGCTGGGTTGATCACGTTTGCGACCTTGAGCTTGTTGGCTGCTGCGTAGTTCACTTCAGCATATGTAATTGCGTAAGGTGTCTTACCTGCGAGCTGTGCAACACCTGATGATGATGATGCACCAACAATGCGACCGAGGTTTGCAACATCATTGATGTTTCCTGGGAATGAATCCTTAAATGTTCCGCTCTTCGCCTTTGTCCAGACTGTTGGAGCTGACTTGTTGAGGAAGTTTGTGAAGTTCTCAGATGTACCTGAGTTATCCGAACGGTAGACAACCTGGATCTTCTTATTTGGAAGGATCACTTTGCTGTTAAGGGTACGTGTCTTAAGAACGATTGGGTCGCCCTTGGCGTCCTTCTTCAAGGAACCATCAGAATTCTTTGCATAAATAACTGTTGTATTTGTACGGTTGTTATCAGCAAGAATCTGTGGGTCATTCCACATTGTGATTTTGCCTGAGAAGATCTTTGCGATGGTATCTGCAGAGAACTGAAGTGTCTTTGAGTTTGGCACGTTGTGCAGGATTGCGATTGGTGCTGCGACTGCTGGAACGTGGATTACTGATGAACGCTTTGTTGAAGATGTGTGTGGCGCATCTGTGAACCAGAAATCACCGAGTGACTTATCTGAATCTGAACGACCCTTACCGGATCCTGAAGATGCATAGGTGTAAGTATGTGAAGTAGCCGCTGCAAATGGAGCCTTGCATGCTTCGATTAAGAGCGCTGGGAAAGATGCGCCTGAACCTTGAAGATTTGCTGCATATGCAGGTGTTGTTGCTACCAAGCCGAACGCGAGTGCAATTGTTGCAACTTTCGCGAGCTTTGAAACTCTCATGTGTTTCCCCTTGTTAGATTAGGTGTTCTTACAAGGCTGAACTTATGACTCCCCCGTTAACCAAGGTCTCTATTTGAGGAAACCACACCTAACAGTTAGGTGAACATTTGGTGGAGGTTTTTAGCCGAATCGGCCGGTGACGTAATCCTCAGTGCGCTTATCTTTTGGACGAGAGAAGATCTCAGTTGTTGGAGCAACTTCAATCATCTGTCCTGGGCCTCCGTCGGAGAGGAAGAAGGCGGTGTAATCAGATACGCGAGCTGCTTGTTGCATATTGTGAGTAACAATCACAATCGTCATCGTCTCAGATAGGTGGCGAATTGTCTCTTCAATGCGAAGGGTAGATCCTGGGTCGAGCGCAGAGCATGGCTCGTCCATCAAAAGCACTTGAGGCTTTACCGCGAGGGCGCGCGCAATACAGAGGCGTTGCTGCTGACCGCCAGAAAGTGATCCGCCATGAGCATCGAGGCGATCCTTTACCTCCTTCCAAAGACCTGCGCGTTCAAGACATTCTTCAAGTAAGTCATCCTTATTTTCGACCTTGAGCTGTGCAAGCTTGAGGCCAGATAAAACGTTCTCGCCGATTGTCATTGATGGGAATGGGTTTGGCTTCTGAAAGACCATTCCAATCTGCAGACGAATCTTTGTGACATCCACTCCTGGTGCATAGACATCTTTTCCATCGAGCAATACTTCACCGGCCATGGCCGCTGATGGAATGAACTCGTGCATGCGATTGAGTGTGCGGATAAAGGTTGACTTACCGCAACCAGAAGGACCAATCAAGGCTGTAACAGAACCTGGCGCAAAATCTAGTGAGACATCTGCGAGTGCATGATGCTTACCGAACCATGCGTGGATACCACGTGCCTCGAGGCCAGTACCGAGCGCTCTTGTACCTGCAACTCGCGGGGTTGCTGCATTTGCAACATCAGAGAGTGGAGATGTCATCGGGTGACCTTTCTAGTGCTTAAGAAACGTGCTGTTGTGAAGAGAATGAGAACTAAAATTACGAGAACCAAGAGACCTGCCCAGGCACGAGTGATAGCTTCTTCAGATCCTGCGTTGAACGATTTCCAGATATAGAACGGGAGCGATCCCATTGGATCTTGGAATGGGTTTGCATTGACGCGATCTCCACCGCCGGTAACCAAGAGCAGCGGCGCCGTCTCACCAGCTACGCGAGCAACACCCAAAATCATCGCTGTGATGAGGCCACTCTTTGCAGCGGGTAGAACAATCATCGCAACTGTGCGCCACTGAGTCCCGCCGAGAGCGGTACCTGCCTCGCGAAGATCCTGTGGGATCAAATTGAGAACTTCTTCAGATGTACGTGCAACTGTGGGAATCATCAAAATCGTCAGTGCGAGCGAACCCATAAATCCAGAGTTGGCTTTGGTAATTGGGTAGAGCACCGCAGAGAGAATAAAGAGACCGGCAACGATAGATGGAACACCGGACATCGCTTGAACTAAGAATTTAATCGGGCGAGTAAATCGTCCCTTAATCTCGGTGAGGTAGAGCGCGGTAAGGATTCCAATCGGAACGCTCAACACAAGCGCGAAGAGAACCATCACGAGAGTTCCGACAATTGCATGGAGAAGTCCACCGTTATTGAGTGGATCAGTTGGCGTGGCAAGAGACATATCTTGAGTAAAGATATTGAGCTTGATTCCCTTGTAACCTTTTTGAATAATCGTCGCCAAGATACTGACGATGGGAATTAAGGTGATGATTCCTCCGGCTGCAATTGCCACCTTTACTGCAGAATCTTTTGCCGACATGTAGCCATACCTAAAGAAACTCAAAGCACCGGTAGCAATTGCATAGGAGAAGAAGAAGAGAAAGAAGTAAGCGAGCTTGCCCTTCATCGGGGTTACCTCAACCACGATATAGGTGAAGAGCGCGGTGCCTAGGAGGATGACGGCATCACGGAAGCGGTCTTGTTTAGTCGCCTTCCAAGGAGCCGTCGGCTTTACGTTGCTCATCGCCCTGACTTTCCTGTTCGCTTAATAATGACATCTGCTAGCGCATTGACGATCAAGGTGAGTGCGAAGAGAACCAGGCCAGCCGCCATCAATGCCTTAATTTCATAAGGAGTTGCTTCGCCGAAACGAAGCACAATGAGAGATGCCACGTTGCCACCAGCGCCAAGAAGAACATGCCAGTTGATCTGAAAGACAATGTTGAGAACGGTGTAGACCGCAACTGTCTCACCCATAGCGCGGCCAAGGCCGAGCATTGCTCCACCAATCACACCAGAGCGGCCATGCGGAATAACTACAGCTTTAATCATCGCCCATCGTGTTGCGCCAAGTGCATATGCTGCCTGGATTCGATCGAGTGGTGCTTGTGAAAATACTTCACGAGAGACCGAAGTAATAATTGGAATAATCATGATGGCGAGTACAACGCCCGCGACAAATGGTGAGCGCGTTACAACGTATGGCTTGATTTCAAAGATCGGAATCCAACCAAGGTATTTATTAATTAACTTAGCCCAGTATTCAACGCTCGGCATCAGAACAAGGAAGCCCCAGATTCCGAAGAGAATGGATGGGAAGGCTGCCATCATGTCGATGACAGTGACCAGAATTTTTTTCAGCCACTGTGGTGCATAGAAATTGAGAAAGAGTGACATCGCAACTGAGATTGGAAGTGCGATGACGACTGCCACAAATGCACAGAGAATTGTTCCGACCAACATCGCACCCAGTCCGAACTGGCTATCCACCACATTGTTCGCTTCGTCGTACGAGACTGTCCAATCAGCTCCGGTAATAAATGCAAGTCCTTCGCCGCGGAGGATTTCAAAACCTCTAAAACCTAAAAATGCAGTGATCAAGCCGAGGATTGCTAGTGATGAAAGTCCACCTGCAGTAACGACTTGGCGAAATACGCGATCAGAGCGGCGAGGCTGCGTGGTGATTTCGCGCGGCAGCGGAGCTGTGGTCATGGGCGCATCCTGCCGCGAGCCACGAAAAAGAAGGCTGATACTTGGTTAACAGAAGGTGAACGAGAGTTGAAACCTCTCCGCAGCCACTACGCTCCCCCTATGGCAGCCGAACTCCCTCACCTGGTCTGGATCGATTGCGAAATGACCGGCCTCTCACTCGAAAGTGATGCCTTGGTGGAGATAGCCGTCTTAGTAACGGATTCAGAGCTCAATATCATCGGCGAAGGCGTGGATCTAGTCATCCATGCCACTGATGGCCAGATCGCTGGAATGAATGACTTTGTTCGCCAGATGCATACTTCGTCAGGATTGATCAACGAGATTCCCCACGGCATCGACATCGCCGAAGCGGAACGGCAGATTCTCTCGTATCTAGCCACCGCGGGAGTGCAGCCTAGTAAATCCCCACTCGCCGGAAATTCTGTCTCAGTCGATCGCAACTTTATCGCTCGCGATATGAAGCAATTGGCTGAGTTCTTGCACTATCGCACTATCGATGTCTCCACTATTAAAGAGTTATCGCGACGTTGGTACCCAAGGGCGTATTTTGCAGCGCCAGCAAAGACTGGCAATCATCGCGCGCTTGGCGATATCCAAGATTCGATTGCAGAGTTAGCGTATTACCGCAAAGCAGTATTTGCCGAGGCAGGCAAAGCGTCAACGCCGGCTGGTGCGCGCCGTAGCCGATACAAGTTTTGGAAGCGCTGAACCCACCCCAAAGTTAGAGCTGGTAGGAGTTAGTTGGGCGCTGAGTGATACAACGCCATGAACTGAAGCTTTCCAATTGCAGGTGACCGTTAGCGATGTACTTTGAAGATTGATGCATCCACCAATTTTCTTATTGTTAGCAAAGAAGGTGACACGGCCATCACTTCCTGCCGTGACTAGCGTCGCAACAATGGAAGCGGTGGACCTAAAAGTGACCACTGGAGCAACCGTGAGATTGATCTGAGGGGTTGCTTGTGTGACGGTAACAGAGAGCGCAGATGAGGTTGAAGTCGAAAAAGTCGAATCGCCGCTATAGACAGCGGTGAGATTGCTAAACGTGCCAACGCTGGGTGCAGTAAATGCACAGGTCGCAACACCTGCTGAAACTGTTTGCGTACTGCAACCGCTGATTGAGGTTCCATTGTTTCTAAAATTGATTGTTCCAGTCGCGGAAGAATTATTCACAGTTGCTGTCAATGTATTTGCCGAACCGAATGCAATCGCAGACGATGCTGCGGTGAGTGTCGTTGTTGTTGAGGTAGTGAAACCGTAAGAACCTTTGGTCGCATCAAAGTTGTCGCTTATTTGTGTATCGTTCAAGAGCGCGCTGTAACCATAGACGGCACCGATATTTCCACCAAAGCTCACTCCACCGTCATCACCTGCTCCAATTCGCATGCTTGCATTGGAGTTCAATGTGCTGGTGTTCGAGTTACTTGGGCTTGTGTACACAAGTGCGCCATTTACATAAAGTTTTACAGCGCCAGTTGCTTTTGTTCTTGTCGCAGCAACGTATTTCCATGCACCGTCGTTGACTGTTGCAGGGGACTCATAGGTAACGTCCGATGCCCCAGTTCCAAATGCTAATTTTCCAGCATTGTTGATTCCGAAGCCCCAGTCAACTGCACCTCCACCTGATTCGGCAGAGATAATGTGCATCAGTTCCCAGTGATTTGCTCCAGCGCCGACTCCAGTAGTTTTGATCCAAGCAGAGACGGTAAAGTCATTTCCACCGACCCAAGAATTTTGACCCGTGAAGTAGCCACCATGTGAAGGTGGCGCACCAGAGTTCGTTGTTCGCGTAAATAGAAATGAACTTGGTGAACCTGATTGAAATGATGGACGCGCAACACCTGTTGCAGGTCTAGTGAAGTTTCGTCCTAGGCCTGAGAGATCGTTCCAGGTATCGCCACTTCCTGAATATGAGCTGGAGTTATTGGGATCGAGTTGAAAAGCTATATTGGTCGTATAAAGGGCGGCTTGCGCCGATTGAGTGCTTGGGCCTAGTTGAAGCACGGTGGAACTGACCAAGGAGATTGCGAGCGCGATGAAGCGAGCGCGCTTTACTGGAGCGCGGAAAATCTCGCCAAACCGTCCCACCACATTGCCTAGATTAACTTTTAATCATCAATGAAGCACCCTCCAGCGGCCTCCACATGCTCGGTTTATCGATTTAGCCCCGAGACAGGTAAAGTAGCGCCCTGCACAGCACATGGTGGGCGTAGCTCAGCTGGTAGAGCACTCGGTTGTGGTCCGAGATGTCGCGGGTTCGAGCCCCGTCGTTCACCCCAAGTTTTCCCTTTCTGACCCTTCCGGGCCAGAATCCTTGAAGAGGTTCAAGAGAAAGTAGTCGCCCATGATCTTCGACGTCGTTGTTGAAATCCCAGCAGGCTCACGAAACAAGTACGAAATTAACCATGAGACTCACGAGGTTCGCCTCGACCGCATGCTCTTTACTGCAACACGATTCCCGCATGATTATGGTTTTGTGAAGAACACTCTCTCCAACGATGGCGATCCATTGGATGCGCTCGTCATGCTCGATGAGCCAACTTTCCCTGGTTGCGTAGTCTCGGCTCGCGCTGTTGCGATGTTGCGCATGACCGATGAGAAGGGTGGCGACGACAAACTTCTCTGTGTTGCAGCGGGAGATATTCGCAAAGCTGGCATTAAAGATATCGGTGACCTACCGGTCTACGAACTCGATGAAATCAAACACTTCTTCGAGGTATATAAGACGCTTGAGCCAGGCAAGGAAGTTATCGGTGGCGATTGGGTTGGCCACGACGAAGCAGAGGCAGAAATCCAAGCGTCCTACGACCGTTATAAGGCAACTAAATAAATATTTGAAGAATCAATCTAGCGAGATCAATAAAGAGTACGGAGAGCCAGATGGATGTAGTTAATACCGGAGATACTGCATGGGTATTGGCTAGCGCCGCTCTTGTACTCTTCATGACACCAGCTCTCGCTATCTTTTATGGCGGCATGGTTCGCGCTAAATCAGCCCTCAATATGATGATGATGTCATTTTCGGCAATCGGTGTCACCACAATCATCTGGGTTCTCTACGGATATTCGCTTGCATTCGGAAAGTCACACAGTGGTCTCATCGGTGGGTTTGATCATCTTGGACTTGGTGGCACTTTGGATCAGGTTGTCGGTAGCGAAGGTCATCAAATCCCTACGCTGGCTTTTGCAATGTTTCAACTGACCTTCGCGATCATCACGGTAGCACTTCTATCTGGCGCTATCGCTGATCGCGCAAAGTTTGGTTCGTGGGTCATCTTTGTTGCCGTCTGGATCACTCTCGTGTACCTCCCGGTTGCGCACTGGGCTTTTGCTGCACAAGGCGGTGAAGGTGGCTGGATTATCGACAAGCTTAAAGCGCTTGATTTTGCTGGTGGACTTGTTGTTGAGATCAACTCCGGTGCAGCAGCACTTGCTCTGGCAATTGTTCTTGGAAAACGTGATGGCTTTAAGAAAGACCCAATGCGTCCACACAATTTGCCGCTCGTCCTACTCGGAGCGGGAATGCTCTGGTTCGGTTGGTTCGGATTTAATGCGGGATCTGCACTTTCAGCTGGACATCTCGCAGCGACTGCGATGATTAATACGCAAATTGCAACAGCAGCTGCAGCGATGACGTGGATTGCCTTTGAAAAGTATCGAGATGGAAAAGCCACCTCACTCGGAGTCGCTTCCGGTGCTATCGCAGGTGCGGTGGCAATTACTCCTGCTTGCGGATATCTCAATCCGCTAGGCGCCCTGATTCTTGGATTGATTTCCGGTGTTGTCTCCGCTTGGGCGGTCACTCGCAAATACAAATTTGGGTATGACGACTCACTCGACGTGGTGGGAGTGCACGGTGTTGGTGGAGTTCTTGGAATGCTTGCTATCGGTTTCTTGGCGACCCTGACCGCAAATGCCGCGGGGGCAGATGGCCTCTTCTTCGGCGGCGGAACCACACAACTCAATCGCCAAGTTATCGCCATCGTTGTTGTGGCTCTCTTCTCATTCACAGCAACATGGTTGATAGCCACCGTAATCCAGAAAACAATTGGCTTCAGATCATTCCGTGATGATGAACTCAATGGTCTCGATACGACTTACCACGCAGAATCTGCATACGACATCACAGGAAATTCCAATCGCTACTAAGCGAACCGACGAGAGAGAATAGAGACGATGAAACTTATTACCGCAATTGTGAAGCCTGCAAAGGTCGATGACATCAAAGTTGCGCTACAAGCAGTTGGCATTGCCGGCATGACCGTCTCTGAGACTCGTGGCTTCGGTCGCCAAAAGGGCCACACAGAGATTTACCGTGGAGCTGAATACACCGTTGATTTCATTCCAAAGGTACGCATCGAGGTGCTGGTAGATGATGAAGATTCACAATCAATCATCGACACCATCGTCACGGCAGCCAACACCGGCTCGATTGGTGACGGTAAGTTGTGGGTAACGAACGTAGAACAAGTGATCCGCATTCGCACCGGCGAGCGCGGCGGAGATGCTCTCTAACCCTTAGGAAGAAGCTGGTTTGGGCATTTGCCCAAAACGCTCTGCATCGCAGCTTTCTCGGCTTTAGTCACCCAGATTGAATATTTTGATTTCACGGCTATCTGTCGTGCCACATATGCACATCGATAACTTTTCAGTGGCGGCAGCCATGTGGCTGCATCTCCATCGCCTTTCTGCGAGTTCAGCTTCATCAGAGTAGCCTGTAGATTAAGTGGATCGTTGTAGAACCTGACACGCTTAGTTGCATCCCACTTAAAAGCGCCCTTCTGCCATGCATCAGAAACTGCAACCACGTGATCTATCGGAACGAGATTGCTTGTCCCTTGTCCCCTCACAAATGTCAGAACTGTGCCTGAGTAAGGGTCTGTAAATTCACCAGTCAATACCGTGCAACGATCAGAGTCGAGGACTTCGTTCTTTAAATCTCTCGCTAAGACTTCATTGCGGGCATCGCATCCATTTCTATCTGGATCGGCCCACTTACCAAAAAGTCCATCTCGGTCGTAGCCGGTCTTTGGTGCTCGGCCCTTCACAGTCAAAGACTCAAGCACCACTGAAGCTTTCTGATCTGCCGCCATCGCTGGCTCCGACGGCACTACAAATACCAATGCAACTAGAACTAACGATATTCGTTTCTCCCAGATGGACATGGCTAATTGAATGAACGCATAGGAAGGCTACGAAGAGAGAACCACTTACCTGCGTGATCCTGAAGAACTGGCTGACCGTTAGGAATGTTCTGGTACCACCCTGTTGTGGCATTGCGCTCAGAAGAAGTCGCGTATCCACCCGATGGAGCCACATCTTTCACTGCATTAAGTTCATATGCAGAAGGCAAGAACCAATCTGAATATCCGCCTTGCGTGTACTGATCTGCATAGACACCGCTTCCGGTTGTGCAATTAGCTGCAATCAATGCGGTATTTGCAGCACCAGTACCAATGGCTGTACCAGTTCCAAGCGCAGTTGAATACCCTGGATCAGAAGCACCACACCACACCATTGACCCTGATGAAGGTATACCAATTTCAAAATACTTTCCAGTTGAATTTCCTGGCGTTGATGGCGTGATTCCAATTGTTCCCCCGGCAGGGCCGACATCACCGACTGAATACACCATTGAACAA
>JACCDW010279960.1_pt1 | contig 16731 bp, 11 predicted proteins | sample 7449781 | NCBI WGS metagenome assembly JACCDW01 (sample SAMN15323449, study PRJNA562643) | freshwater metagenome | isolation source: river surface water | place: USA:Blue River Watershed | collected 2017-08-18
AATCAAGTTTTGCACCTGTACCCAAGGGCATTACTCCAAACTCCCACATTATTGGTTGTATTACCGCGTGGGGGAGATGAAGGAGGTGCTTTGCATGGGGGATGCAAGGACCCCATTTGAATATTTCGTCCCTGATTTTAAGGCAAACGAAATTAAATTAGCCAATCGTTTAAATGAATCCGACGCCTTCGATATACTCATTAAACCAAAGGCTGGGGATCGAATGGAAATTGTGATTAATAATTTGAAATCGTATAAAGAACGGGTTGTCTACAGTTTTCGCTTTAAAAAACGGAAATGGACGATAGATGAATTCGATTCCTTTGAATCCCTAAATCACCACATCAAAAAAATAGCCAAAGGTAACATTCGATTTGGTGATTCCCTCCCTGAATAATTTACTCATTTCTCGAATAAACAGGAGTTTGTTTTCAGTTTAAGTTTGGTTATAAAATCAATCGAACTTATAGATGGATGAGCTTGTCAATCAAATTCAAATTTATACAACTCAAGCTGGACAAACGCAAATCGAGGTTCAATTTGATGGTGATACCGTTTGGTTAAGTCAAGAACAACTCACAGTTCTGTTTGAACGGGATCAGTCGGTGATTTCCCGGCATTTGGCTAATATTTTCAAGGAAGGGGAATTGGCCAAAGAAAGGAATATGCAAAAAATGCATATTCCTAATTCTGATAAGCCGCTTACCTTATTTAGTCTAGATGTGATTATCTCGGTTGGATACCGAGTCAAATCCATTAGCGGTACTCAATTTCGGCAATGGGCAACCCAAAGGTTGAAGGACTATTTAATTGAGGGTGTAGCCATCAATGAAAAGCGTTTGGAGCAAAAGAACAAGGAAATACAATTGCTGCACGACGGCATTCGTATCCTGAGCAGAGCGATTGAAGATCAAGCAAATAAAGATGAAAATTACGTTTGGCTTCATAAGTTCAGTGTAGGCTTACAGCTATTAGACGACTATGACCATGAATCCTTGGATCACGAGGGAAAAAACACGCAAAAAGCGCTTTACCCGAGCATGGGTGAATACGAGGAAGTCGTTCGTCTCATGCGACTTGAATTTAATTCAGAGCTGTTTGGCAAAAAGAAGGATGGAGGTTTTGATAGTTCCATCAATCAAATTAAGCGAGGGTTTGGGGAGCAGGATTTATATCTGTCGATCGAGGAAAAAGCCGCCATGTTATTGTATCTCGTGATAAAGAATCATGCCTTTGTGGATGGAAATAAACGGATTGCCGCTGCATGCTTTATTCTCTTTTTGGAGCGAAATGGTTTATTGTATACCTCTTCGGGTGAAACGATAATTAGCAATGAAGCGCTTGCAAGTCTGACCTTATTTGTAGCTGCAAGTAATCCTGAAGAAATGGAAACAGTTAAGAAACTATTGATTAGTGTTTTGAACAGAAATTTTAATAATTAATGATTAAACTTTTATTATATAGTATTAATCTTGTCTGACTAAATTCTATAAGTGCCTGATTTGAAATGTGTATTATTAGGGATAAATTCTGCAATTAGAATTCGTTTTTTCTTAAACAAAAGCAGCCATTTAAGTTCGGCGATAAGCGTAATTTATTAAACAGTTAATTGATAAAATTGGCATGGATTCCTACAGCTTCAATCGCTTTCTCCTCGCTCAAGAAAATACCTACAATCAAGCACTTCGCGAGATTCAAGCGGGTCGGAAAATGAGCCATTGGATGTGGTTTATTTTTCCGCAAATGAAGGGTTTGGGGACTTCGTATAATTCAACGTTTTTTGGAATCAGTGGGAGGGAGGAGGCGGAGGCTTTTTTGGCACATCCTGTATTAGGGCCCCGACTAATTGAAATTTCAAAGGCTTTGTTGGCGCATACCGATAAGCCCATCCAACAAATTTTCGGTCATACGGATTCCCTTAAATTGAAATCTAGTATGGAATTGTTCGGAACTTTGCCAGGTGCGCATCAAGTTTTTAATGAAATTCGAATGCGGTTTTTTGTGTAAACCAACAAATAAAAAGAAAGCAGGTAATCGATGAAAACCTGCTTTCGATTTGGTACTTGTTAAAGGCTACTGTTCACGAGCGTTGATTTCTTACTTTCAACAATAACGCCAGCGATTGTTTTCTCTACCGTACTTATTCCTGCGCTTGATTCAGAAACGATGATTAAATCATAGCTACTAGCTGCCAAAAAAGAGAATTGATAGCTGCCATTGCTTTCTAATTTTGTACTGGTAATGGCATTGGGGAACGAAACGTTTTCACCTGTTGGCTCGCTGCTTTCATTAGCTTTATATTGATCTTTTTCATACACGTAGATAATGTATTTGCTCGTACTCAATAGATTAGAAATTGTCCCCTTTATTTCGCCAGCTTGATTATTGACGATGATTTTAAGGGTTGGATTAAGAATATAGGTGCTGCCTGATCCTGTCAAAACAACAGATTTTCGTAGGTCAAAATCAGCAGTAACTGCCACAGTTCCGTTGATCGGTACAGTGAAATTTCCATTGGCTTTGTAACCAGATTGAGAACCGCTAGGTACAAATAGCGGTTTCTTTTCTCCGCTAATTAATTCTACGTAGCAGCCTGGATTGCTTGGGGTGTTTGCTCCTCTACTGGGTGCGTCTAGTTTGAAGCGTAATCCGGTATAATTACCAGCATTCAAATTGAATTCTCCTAGTAAAGAAGTTTTGCCGTTTTGTAAATCAAGTAAATTGACGAGTTGGGCTTTGGTGAATTCTGTTGCAGTGGTCCAGTTCCCACCGCTGTTTTGGTATTCTAAACCTGTAAATGTGACATAAACGGCTTTGACATTGCTTGCATCAATCGGGGAGTCCGTAACGCTCAAAGCTAATTTTCCTGTTCCGGATGCAGCATCGTCTTGTTGGCATGCAAAAAGAAGGGAAGCAAGTACAAAGAAGTAGGCGGCTGTTTGTATACGTTTCATGGCATTTTTGTTTAGTTTCTTTCTTAACGAAAGTAGTCCCATAAAAGTGCTGGATACCTACATAATTTTCAATATGTCTTATCAAGGAGTTTTTAAAACAAAAAAACCAGGAATCTATTGATAGCCTGGTTTCTTGTCTTTCTTTTCTAATTTCTTCTCCTTCGGAGTCTTCGCGGGTTCCTTCTTCTCCGCCTTCTTGGAATTCATGCCTTTTGCCATGTTGCTGGGGTTTAGGCAAGCAAGAACGGGAAAATTATTGGAATAGTTTCTACTATAGCCTAAGGGATTTTAACGATTTTCTTCGCCAAGGTCTTCATTTTATCCACTGATTCAATGTGTAATAAGTAGGTTCCCGGACTCAAAAATCCCAAATCCAATATTTCTCCTTGTGTGATTTGACTACGCGTTGCTTGCTGTTTTCCTTGCATGTCAATGACTTGGACCAAAGCGGTGTTCCCAAATTGTGCAGGGAAATTGACCTGAATTTGCCTTGTAAATGGATTCGGTGAAATGCTCGTTTCTTGTTCTTCTTGCGTGCCCAATATGACAGTTTCTGCAACATCACTCACCTGGTAAATGCGTTCTACAATTGAATATGTATTGTATTTCGTGTTGGTTACTTTGATTGGTAAAGTGATTTTTTTCGTCGCGATGGTTTCATAGTCAATCGCGGATTTGACATATATTTTGTTGTTCTTTAAACCGATGTAATTGTTTTCTTCGAGTAGGCTGAAGTTGAAATTTGCCGATAAATGTGGACTCGGAATGGCGATAGAGTCTATTTCAACGTTTATATCGGTGTTTTCTTTCACCTCTTTTTGACCTGAGTTAAATTGGAAATCTCCACTAGCCTGCCAAAGTTGATCTGAATTGTTTCCGGTAATTAAAATCTCGACTTTCCCATCTTTGTCAAAATCATGGAAGAAATAAGGTCCGTTTGGACTTGGTTCAAAGGGTTTTACCGCATTGATTTTACCAGCTGAATTGTCGTCGGCAATTCGTTGAATCGCACCTAGGCGCTTTGTTTGGTATTTGCCATTGACAAGATCATAGTATTGAAATCCGGCGTAGTTGTTCCAGTAGCCATACCAACCGGCTTTTGGGAAAAAGCTGTAATATGCTGGGTCAAGGGTATTAAAGTTGGGAATAATCTCTAGCTCTGCATCTTCATCGATATTCTTTAGGCTGAAATTACCACCGTTTTTAGAGGATACCTTGATGTTGTTTGATGAACCTTCAAAATAGGTACTTGTTTGGTCGGTGATCGTTCCTGTTTTGCCTATCTCAACGATCCGATAAAACTGTTGGGATGAATAAGGGGATTCGTTTTCGACCGTTGAAAATTCTTTGGCGAAGCAAAAAACGATTTCTTGCGTACCATTTTTATTGATGTCTTCCGCATATACATCGCTGAGGACATAGTTTAGGTAATTTTCTTTTGATAGGCTTTCGTTGTAGGGAACCAAATCTTTGACATTTTCGAAATCGAAACCTTGATTTTTGTTGTTTAGCACATAAACAATGCGATTAGGTTGATGTGTTCCGGTGCTTTTTTGAAGACTAAATACCAAATCGCCGAAGCCATCTTGATTGATATCAATCAAATAGGGAAGTATAGTTGAAATCCTGCGCTCAAAACCTTCTTTCATGAAGTCTCCATAATCAAACGGATATATTTTTTTTAGCGCGAATTGATAATTTTGATTTATTAAGGTCCAAATGCCTTCACTCATCACAACAATGTCATTGTCTCCATCTTTGTCGATATCCCCCGCAGTTCCTGTGATGGAAGCTGAAAGGGGAATACCGTCGGGGATTAAATTCCGCTTATCTACCAGTTTTCCATTGACGATTTCATAAAATGTTAACTTTTTTAAGTACATCAATTTGTTGTAGGCCGAAGGATTATCTGATCCCGCAAAATCAATATTCTCCTTTAAACCATTGAATTTGGCAAACTCAGGAAGTAACGGGTCTGGCGATTGATGATAACCTTCTCCCCATCCTATCATTTCCTTTTTCCCGTCCCCGTTTAGGTCGATGATACTAGCCCGATTGATATTGTGAAATAGCTGAATTGGCTTGCTATCTGGAAAGGACATGTCCTCATTATCGTTTTTAATGGACATGCTGTTGTCTTTATTTTTGGTGATATATTTATACAATGGGATCGCCATACCACCGGTATTAAATTGTTTTCCTTGAAAAAAAGCACTGTTTGTCGATAGCACAAAATCATCGATTTTGTCATTATTGAGGTCCTCCATCAAGAGAAAAGGGCTGTAGGGGAAAATGGTTGAGACATTGGGGTTGAAATTGCCCACTTGGTTGGCATAATTACTCACGATATCCCGCGGGAGATTTTGCTTTTTGAACGTTTGATTATATACGAAAGCGAAGTCTTGATTACTTGAACGGTTGAAAACATAAAATTTCGTCGAGGCACCTGCTTTTTGTTTCGCGCACAAATACAAAATGGGTTGGAATTCATTCCCTGTGGCTTCTTTGGCCGCTAGGATATCAATATTGAATTTAGCACCGGCACTTCCTTCCGTTCCGGTTTTACTGATTGCCTTTGCGAGACTTGGAAAGTTGTAGGTAAAAGGGTAGTCGGGACTCGTTGAAATATACAGTTCTAGTCCTGCCAAACTGCTGTTTGATAGGTCAAATACGATTTTTCGTTGGTTATAAAGGGTGATGTTGGCAGGATTTTGTCCATTGATTTGAATTTTGTTTTGGGCGAACGAAACTTGATAGGTTGAATCGAAGTCGATGGAGGCGTGTTGGCCCAATCCCACAAAACTGAGTAATGTAAAGAAGAGGAATAAGTAGGACTTTAATGAGCTTAAAGCAATTAATCGGTTCATAGAATCTAGGAATATATTTCTTTTGAAATTAAATATTCATGATTTTTTTTCCGATAATAATTTATTTAATGGTCGATTTTTGAATTTTATCCTCCCACTTACCTTTGGCAAACCTTGGAGGATTGCCAAAGGTAGTGCTTGGGTAGCAATTTAAAAGTTGATAAACTGATTTCAATTATCAACAACCTGGATATTTACAAGCTTTTATGTCCCTATTTCCTCCTAGCTTTGGCAATCCTCCAAGGTTTGCCAAAGCTAAGTGAGATAAGAAAATTAGAAACGCATGTTATAAGCCAAATAAGGTATCATAGCCTGCGCACCTGTAGGTGTCAAAAATCCCACATCAAAGGCTGTTTTTCTGCCTAAAATCCGAACACCCGCCGAAAAGATACCCTCGTAATTGGATACCCGATTGACAAATTGGCCTGTCCCATCATCGTAATTGACAGACGTTACATTGAATATCCAATTCTCCGACATCAACATTACGCGCTTCGATATACGCGTCATGCCGGAGAGCGTCAGCATCGGTTTGTTGGCAAATTTCCAGGTATAATCCGAAGTCCCCAATCCCGTATTTTCCTTCACAGCCCCCAAACCTAAATTCACCGTTAGATTATGCTCATGCGTACCATAGGTCATCGAACCATATAAGGCTCCCACCCCAAAATTCAAATCACGTATCAAGGATGTCGCAAATAGCACGCCCCCGCCCAGATGTAATTTAGGTGCTACTTGATAGCCTATTTTAGGCGTTAAAAATAAAGCGAATGGCACAAGTACTCCGCCTCCCACAGAGAGATGATAGTTCAGCCCTATTTGGATGGAATTCAGTAAAAAGTAGGCGTTTTGATAATATTTATCCCCTTTTTTCAGCGGAATTGCAGATGGACCAAAGAAATAACGATTCGGGTGTGGATTTGCCCATCGGATTTGGTCCGCTTTCTCGAGTCGACTTACCGACTGCACACTTTCCCAGGGAATGGTCAAAAGCCCGGTGCCGGGTAGCTCAACGCTGATGCTCTTGTCGTTTTGGTGCTTTAATACGCCCTCCACGGGGGAACCTTGTTTCAACTCGATACGAACGTAGGTGGAATCTTGGGCGCGACAAAAAAATGAAATTAAAACGAGCAAAAAGGCGATACAAGTTTTCATGCGTTATAAGATTAGATTCGTTTGAAATTACAAAGAAATCTAGTCCATTTTGGTTATTTTAATCGTTTTGTTCTGAGTCTTATCCAAGCTCTCCATGCGCAAAAAGTAATTTCCTGCTGGAAGAAAACTTAAATTGAGTTCTTGTTGGTGGATTACAGCTAATTGTTGTATAAAAAATTTGCCTGAAATATCAGTTAGTGACATGTGTGCTTTATCACCAAAACTTTTTGGTATATCCAAACGAATTAGGTTTATAAAAGGATTTGGAGATACCCCGATGCTTTCGGGCTCCGCTGCTTCCATGGCAGTAATTAGGCCATATTCACCTTTAGATACATCCGAACTACAGCCATTTGAACCCGTTACCTGTACGGTGTAAATACCATTATTGCTTGCCTTGATGCTATTATTTGTTTCATTGGCCAATTTCACACCGTCCAAAAACCATTGATTTCCGCTCGTGCTTGATGAAATCAAATTATTGCCATCCCGCGAGATACTAGGGGTCGAAAGAGCAGCGAATTTGGTGATCGTCAACGTATCCGTTTGTGAGGTGCATCCATTTACATCAGTTTTGCTAATGACTAATTTACCTGAATCCGAATAGGTCTTCGTGCTGACATTGGATGAATCTATCTGTTTTCCGAAATACCATTTATAGGCATCTCCACTTGTCGTATTCGTGATATTGAGTTTCAGTGTTTCATTAGCGCAAAAACTTAATTTGGTCGTGTTTAAAATGGGTTTAGTAATTGTTTTACAATCGATGGTTTTATAAAAGTAACTTTCCACCAAATTGTCCATATCATACATAAATATGTCATTTACGCCATTCTCATCAAAATCTTCCACCCACGTGCTATATGAGCGATTGTTTGGTTTGATTGAATTTTTGCTAATCTCTATACTTGTCTTTTGGTATTTTCCATTCGAAAATTGGTAGAAATAATTCATATTCACACCTTTCCCATTTCGATTCCAATGTAATGGGGTAATGTCTGAAACCTTATCCCCATTGAGATCTTTGATATATCCCTGAACGGTAAAGCCATCTTCATACAATTCAGGCTTTCCAAATTTATCAGTTAATTGGTTGTTTTCAAAAATATTATATCCTTGATATTCAGGTATCATACTAAATGGCGAAATCATAATCAATTCTTTTTTTCCATCTCCATTTAAATCCTCAAACTTGTAAGAAGCATTAGATTGGATATCGGCATTCGCTAATGTACCATTTGCCGACTGGTAAACAGGATGTTTTAGGGTATTAGTGATCGTAAATGTGCTGTCTTTTAGACCGATTTCTGCAATATCAATTTTCCAGTCATTTTTATTTCCTGAGACGAAATCGTAGGAGATTGTTATTTTTATTTTACTGTTTTCAATGTTTTCAAAGGTTAGAAACTTAATTGAATTACTGTATTTTTGACGCATTATTTGATTGATGTTGTCAAAAGATTGGTCGAATTTTTTCGTTTTCAGATTATATGAATAAACGATAAATTTTCCTTGAGGCAGTGAAATGATTTCATCTTTTCCATCCCCATTGATGTCATAAACCTCACCGGCCTCGGTAATCATGTTGATTTTATCTAGGTCAACGCGGTCAAAACTCTTCCCATTGTTGAAAAATACGTGACTTGGACTTCCACCTGGAGAATCTTTAGATGTAAATAAATCCATTGGTTTTTTGTCCGGGTCACCATGATAGCTAATCGTTGGGCTAAAATAATCTGTTTTGCCATCGCCATTAAAATCCCCAAATTTCCCATACCAAGGGAGTCCCCTTCCCGAAATTATGTAGTTTGTATCTAGTTCAAATGTTACATTTCCTTTGTTGATGAAAATGCCTTTGTAATATTCATAAGCTGAATCGTATTTTGCTGTATTTCTAAAATATTGGAATCCTACTTCGATACATATGTCTTTCTTGCCATCTTTGTTGAAATCATAAAATGTCTTATGTTGGTTTGAATTTAGTCGAGTTCCAACAGGCTCATTATATCGGTTATAAAAGTCACTTATATGTCTTTTTATCCAATCGGCCATATTGGGTGGAAATTTCAATAAGGAGGGTTTAATTTCCATCTTGACCTGTCCATGCGAAAGGAATGAGATGCATAAAAGCAGGCAAATACGGTAGATGTTTTTCATTTAGCGATGACTTTATCGTGCCAAATTAAAGAATACCCAATTGAAACAGTAAGCTTATTTATTAAACGGCTTTCGAATTTTAAATAGCCGTTTAATAATTATCTCTTTGCGTTTTGTAGTGCATTCATTAACATTGAAAATTATTTTTTGTCTTATGAAAATATTCATCTTTATCGCGCTAGCACTAATTACTCTTTCGTGTAGCAAATCAGCAGATCCCGCACCCACACCGGTTGCTCCTGCGCCTACAGCCGCTGAATTAGTGAAAAAAGTATGGTCGGCAGGTGTGGTCCAATGGGACGGGACGACGCAGTTCGACAAATCTGCATCGGCCAATTTAGTGGCGGGTTACAGTCAATTTCGCTTGGATTTAACGAGCAGCACTGCGGCAAGTCTGACGGAATTCGACGGCAAGAAATTTACGGGAACGTATACATTGTCAAGTGATGCGAAGAAATTGACATTATCAGGATTAACAAGTGCGGAGGGTGCACCTTCGGGAACGAATGGAGTTTTGGAATTTACGGTTTTGTCGTCGCCATCCGCAACGAGTATGTCCATCGAAACAACGGGGACTTACATCAAAGCCAGCAGCAAAAAAGTCAAGCTTAACCTAGTTCTATAAATATAGATCTACTCTTTATATCGAGAAGGCCACGTTTGTGGCCTTTTTTTTGCCCTTCCCTTACCTTTGGCAAACCTTCCACTTACCTTTGGCAAACCTGGTTGGAGGATTGCCAAAGGTAGTCGAGGGAGGAGATATGCCCCAAATAAAAAACTGATTAAATGAATCAGTTGCCTGATAATTTATTACACCACCAACAAGCCCATTTCCCGCAATTCTTCCCCGATTTCCCCTTGCCAAAATTGCATGAAATCACCGAGTTTCGCCTGGCTAAAGGCATTTTGGAATTCCTCAAAGGTCCAAGTTTTCGATGGACCTAAGGAGACAAAAGCTAGGACTTCCACGAGCCAACTAGCTAGTTTCTCCGGAACCTGCAATTCCACTTCTTCTCGACCCGTACTCAGATGGAAAGCGTATTTGCCGCGCGTAATTTGGCCTAAAGAAGGGATGGGGCCGAGCCAACAAATTTTGGCATTCGCCTTAGGTATTTTTTCATCCTGTTGGGTTAAGATGCGCGCGATGTAATTTTTGGGAATCTGCGTCCGCGGAATTTTGAAATCAAACCACTCCTGCAGCGGCATGTCTAATCCAATGCCATGCATGTAATTAAACAAGGATTTCTTTAAGCCCTCACTAAATTGTGCATGGTCCGTTCCCTTTGGATCCGCATGTTCCAAATCATTATTGGCAAAGCTTCCCGGTTCCGGATTCAATATTTTTATGTGATACGCATCCGGATTCAAGCCCACTGGACTATGCGCCGTCAACGCAAATTGATGCCAAAAACCGGAGTGCATCACCCCATTTTCGACGAGTTGGCGTACAACTTCCAGTGAATCTACCGTCTCTTGTGCAGTCTGTGTAGGAAATCCATACATCAAATAGGCATGGACCAAAATGCCAGCCTGTGTAAAATGATCCGCGACTTGTGCTACTTGGGCCACCGTAACTCCTTTGTCGATTAAAGCTAATAAACGATCCGAAGCCACTTCTAATCCGCCCGAAACAGCAATGCAGCCGGAGCGCACCAATAATTGGCATAAATCCTTCGTGAAACTTTTCTCAAATCGAATATTTGTCCACCAAACCACCGTCAAATCCCTGCGGATAATTTCCAATGCCACATCGCGCATCAAAGCTGGTGGCGCGGCTTCGTCTACAAAATGGAAGCCATTATTTCCAGTTTGGGCAATCATCGCCTCCATGCGGTCGACCAACATAGGTGCCGTCGTGGATTCATAGTTTTTGATGTAGTCCAAAGAAATGTCGCAGAAAGCACATTTGCCCCAATAACAACCATGGGCTAGCGTCAACTTATTCCACCGACCATCACTCCACAAGCGATGCATCGGATTCGCGATTTCGATGACCGATAAATACTTGTCCAAAGGCAAATCCATGTAATCCGGAACGCCTACGTCTTTCTGTTTGACGTCTGAATCTTTGGAGCCATTCAAGTAGGTTACCTTCCCATCGATGCAACAAAACGTGCGTTTCAAATCGTTTAATTCCCGTTCGCCTCGTAAATGCTCAAGCAAATTCATCAAGGGTGTTTCGCCATCATCGAGTGTGATGAAGTCGACAAATTCAAACACACGAGGTTCTTGTAACGAACGCAATTCGGTATTTGCATATCCGCCGCCAAAGGCGACTTTGATCTGGGGATGGTGTTTTTTGATCCACTGCCCACAGCGCAATGCACTGTATAAATTACCCGGGAATGGAGCCGTAATGGCTACCAAATCAGGTTTTTCAGCTTGAATTTTTTGTGATAGGATACCCACCAACAACTCATCGATGTAGGTCAAAGGCGCTTGCAAGGCCTGATTTAATTCATGAAAACTCGAGGCGGATCTACCGAGCCGCTCCGCATACCGACTAAATCCAAAATGCGGATCCACGGCATCAATGATTAAATCAGAAATGTCTTCTAAGTATAAGGTGGCCAAATGCCTCGCTTTATCGCGCACCCCCATGCTGCCAAATGCCCATTCCAAATCCGTGACTTGTTGGAAACGCGACGCTTCCGGCAAGTAATTTTGTTCGGCGATGACATGTGCAAGTGTCGGGTTTTTATCGTGTAAAAAGGAAATAACCGGGTCGATGGTACGGAGGTAGGACTGTTGGAGTCTTAGCATCCGCTGCCCATTTTCATTTAGTTTTTTGCCCGATGCTTCAATGTTCGCAAATAGTTGCTTGAGCCCCGCTTTCGAAAACAATTGGAGGATGACTTCCAAACCTAAATCGGCCTGATGCGATTCCAGCCCATGGGTATTTAAAAACCCCTTTAAATAAGCCGTCGCTGGGTAGGGCGTATTTAATTGGGTAAACGGCGGGGTAATGAAAAATACCTTGGTGTTTTTTGTGCTCATGAATCATCCCTCACCTTTGGCAAACCTTGGAGGATTGCCAAAGGTACGGCGGCGGCGGGACATTTCAGCGTGAAGGACTGATAAAGAATATCAAGAAACTGTTCATTTGTTTTCACACACTTCACCTTTGGCAATCCTCAAACCAGGTTTGCCAAAGGTAGTGTGGGGGTGCGGAACTCTGATGGTTGTAGCTGATAAAAATTATCAAGTTGCTGGTTTTTTTCTTCTAAGTATTAACCTTGAACCCCTGTACCTTTGGCAATCCTCTAACCAGGTTTGCCAAAGGTAACGTGGGAGTGAGAAAATTGCCAAGGCTCAGCTTAATATCCACCGTACGCTGTAGGATTTCACAAATTCCATAAATCTTGTAACTTGCCTTTCTAAACCTATGTCAATGAAAAAAATCCTCTTCCTCCTAGCCGCAGTTTGGGCTTTGCAAGCGTGTAAATCTGAAGAAACAAGCGTTTCGAATTACTTCAATTATGGCGACACTCTCGAATCTGCAGGCGTCCGCATGATCCCCATTCAAACGCCGAAAGGCACATTCAAGGTTTGGACGAAACGATTTGGCAATAATCCCAAAATCAAAATCTTATTGCTCCATGGCGGTCCTGCCATGACGCACGAATACATGGAATGTTTCGAGACCTTTTTCCAACGGGAGGGATTCGAGTTTTATGAATACGACCAGTTAGGATCCTATTATAGCGACCAGCCAACGGATACGACTTTGTGGACCAACGAGCGTTTCGTGGAAGAAGTCGAGCAAGTTCGCATGGCGATCGGGGCGGATGCGTCCAATTTCTACATTTTGGGGAACTCCTGGGGCGGTATTCTAGGGATGGAATATGCGCTGAAATACCAGAAAAATCTGAAAGGTTTGTTGATCTCCAACATGGTCGCTAGCGCACCCGAATATGGAAAATATGCGGATGAGGTGTTGGCCAAACAAATGGATCCCCAAATTTTAAAAGAAATCCGAGCGATTGAAGCGAAAAAAGACTTCGCCAATCCCCGCTACATGGAATTGCTGATTCCGAATTTTTACCATGAACACATTTGCCGCTTGCAAGTATGGCCAGATGCCCTGAATCGCTCCTTGAAACATGCAAACGGTGTCATTTACACGCAAATGCAGGGTCCCAGTGAATTTGGGATTGGAGGTTCTTTGGCAAAATGGGACATCAAAAACCGCCTAAAAGAAATCTCCGTTCCTACCTTGATGATCGGAGGAAAATATGACACGATGGATCCCAAAGCCATGGAGGAACAAAGTAAAATGGTTCAAAAAGGCTCCTATTTATTTTGTCCAAACGGAAGTCACCTTTCCATGTGGGATGACCAAAAGGTCTACATGAAAGGGGTTATCGATTTCATCCATCAAGTAGACCAACATGAAAAATAATATATGCTTATTTATCGTGCTTTTGCTAAGCTTTAGCTTGCATGCGCAAAACTGGAAATCACTTTTCAACGGCAAGGATTTGACCGGTTGGAAACACGTAGGAGGCGGCTCTCGTTTCGTTGAAAATGGCTTGCTCGCCAGCAAAGGCGGTATGGGACTCTTGTATTGGACCGGTGGAAAATTAGGTAATTGCCAAATCAAAGTCGTTTACAAAATGCAGAAATTCAATAGCAATGCCGGCATTTTTGTGAAGGTACCTGTCGAACCTAAAGAAGAATGGATGCCCGTTTTCTATGGCTATGAAGTGCAAATTGACAATCATCCAGAAACCTCCGGCGAAGATGAATATCACATCAGCGGTACGCTTTATGCTTTTACAAAACCCAAAAGCAAACCCGGAAAACCGGGTCCTGAATGGAATACGATGTTGATCACCTTAGACGGTCCGCGGACGATTGTATACCTAAACGATGAACTCGTGACGGATTACCGGGAAGGAGAACCTGTGCCGGCAAGGAAATTTGATTTTGAACCTTACCCAGGACGCCGACCGGATTCCGGGTATTTTGGCTTGCAGAATCATGGCGATGAAGATGTCGTGTATTTCAAAGAAGTTTCTGTTAGACCCTTGAAAAAATGAAACGTTCCGAATTTATAAAGAAAAGTACCTTCGCTTCGGCGGGTTTTTTTATTGTTCCCCGCCATGTCTTGGGAGGTAAAGGATTTGTCGCACCCAGTGATCAATTGGTCATCGCGGCCATTGGTTGCGGAGGCGAGGGGGATAATGATATCCAGCATTTAGCCAAAACACCCAATAACAATTCGACCATCGGTTTTCTATGCGATGTGGATCAGCGACAAGCCGCTCCGAAACGCAAGCAATTTCCGAAGGCCAAATTTTACGAAGATTGGCGGGAATTGTTCGACAAAGAAGGTCAGCATTTTGATGCGGTCACGGTAGCGATTCCGGATCATAACCATGCCTTGGTGGGACTGCGTGCCATGCAGATGAAAAAGCATTTGTATTTGCAGAAGCCTTTGACCCATGACATTCATGAAGCTCGAATTATTACACAGGCTGCATCGAAATACAAAGTCGTTACCCAAATGGGCGATCAAGGCGCATCTTGTGAGGGCATGCAAACCATGCGCGAATGGATCGAAGCGGATTTGATTGGTGAGATTTCCAAAGTCTATTGCTGGACCGACCGGCCCGTTTGGCCACAAGGCATTGCCTGGCCGAAAACCCCGAGTCGGATCCCGAAAGAATTAAACTGGGATTTATGGTTGGGCACCGCACCAAAAACAAATTACATAGAGAATCTTGTGCCCTTCAACTGGCGCGGTTGGTGGGAATTTGGGACAGGTGCCTTGGGTGACATGGGATGTCACATCATGGGACCGCCGTTTAAATTATTGAATTTGGGCTATCCACATGAGGTATCGGGAAGTGCTTCCACGACCTACAGTGGCGTATTTAAGGAGTCGGCCTATCTGGAAAGCGGTCCTATTTCGAGTTCCTTGAAATACCGGTTTACGATGAACAACGGCAAGGATTTGGATTTGTATTGGATGGATGGCGGGATTACGCCGGAGCGTTTGCAGGCTTTGGCACCCGACGTGAATATGAATGATGCACTTGGGGATTATCCGGGTGAAAATGATTTTGAGGGTTCAACCTTATTTATGGGGACCAAAGGCGTTATTGCCTGTGGATGGGGTGGTTCACATCCCCGCTTGTTTTCGAAGGAATTGCAAGAAGCGGCGAGTCACATCCCGCAAAAATATGCCCGCGTGAAAGGTGGGATGGATGGACACTGGTGGCAGTGGATCGATGCGAGTATCGCGGGTTATGGTAATATGGAGGTGAGTTCTCCTTTTGAAGGCTATGGTGGACCGTTGACGGAAACCGTGTTATTGGGTAATTTATTGTTGAGGAGCTTCAACATCCGCGAAAAGGTCAAAAAGATGGATCCCGTGTATGGTGCCATGGAAGGTTATTCCTATAGTGGTCGCTACAAGGCGCTTAAATGGGATGGGGCCAACATGCGTGTCACCAATTACGAACCGGCGAATCAGTTTCTACGGAGAACCTACCGACAAGGATGGGGTGATTTGGTGCTTTAATCGAAGATCCGCTTGTTTGAAACCAAAGGTTTGGCCCAAAAACCAATGCTGAAAATATAGCTCATGCTCAGAAACAGGATACTCATGCCTGTTTTTAGGCCAAAAATATCGCCAATTCCACCCACGATGAAGGGGAAAATGGCGCCTCCTACGATGCCGGTAACGATGATGCCGGCGAAGGATCCATGGTGTTCGGAGACTGAATTTAGGGCCAACGAAAAAATGATGGGGTACATGACCGAGGCAAAAAATCCGATCAGCGGGAAAGCGATTAGCGCCATGGTGGCGTTCCCGTAGAGTGCAAAAGCGAGCGCTATCATAGCTAGAAACGTGAAAGCCACCAGTACAATTCGGCTGTCCAATAATTTCAATAAGACGATACCTAAGACTCCTCCGGCCGTCATCAGTCCCCAATAATAAGCGATGGTGTTCGCGCCATCTGTTTGTGGATTGAGGCCGTGGTAGGTTTGTAAAAATTGCGATATCCATGTCGCAATCCCTTGTTCGGTGCCTACATAACAGAGCATGGCGATGAAATATAAAATGACTTGTTTGTTCTTGAATAGTTCCAGATGAATGGCGATAGCGCCAGGTTTTTCCTCATCCGATAATTTCACTTGGGGAAAATGGGTGCTCAGGGTTATGAACATCATGATGACTGAGATTCCAATAAAAAGGATGTATAGACTTAGCCAAGGTAAATGTATACCAATGAAAAATTGATAGACCAAAGGGCTTAAAAAAGACGCAAAACCAAAGATCAATTGGGCCCAAACCGAGTAATTCGCATAATTTTCCTCTCCTCCTGCGGTTCTTAGTAAAGGATTAATGACGACTTGCAACATGGCCATGCCACTTCCAATCAGGAATAAGGATAGGAGGGCTGTTAAGTAATGTGGCGATAAAACAATAAGTAGTGACCCTATGGTTGCTAGACCAAATGCCATCAACATCACTTTTTTCTCATGGAATGTTTCGAGCAAAATTCCTGCCGGGATGGACGTAACGCCGTAGGCAATGAAGAAGGCAAAGGGGAGGAGAGAAACTAAGGTAAGGCTTAGGTGAAAGG
>JACCDW012040086.1_pt1 | contig 16730 bp, 17 predicted proteins | sample 7449781 | NCBI WGS metagenome assembly JACCDW01 (sample SAMN15323449, study PRJNA562643) | freshwater metagenome | isolation source: river surface water | place: USA:Blue River Watershed | collected 2017-08-18
GAAACAGATTATCGCTTCCCGGTCGTTGAAAGTTGGTTCATGGCTGCACCGAAAGGGTCTCCATTCATGCGCGATTGGAAGAATGAATTTTTCCGTGCGAACGAATTCGAGTCGATTGGTGATTATGTGGATGACCTTTTGGCGAGCGGTGTAGACGATCAAAATATTGGACTCATAGATAATGGTCACTATCTCGCAGTGTATCTCGCAGCTCAATATTGTCAACAGAAATTGGGGTCGTACGATTTGAAACTCATGAGTAGTGACAACGATGCTTACAAGCATGTGATGAGCACACCTCTCAAATGGTTCGGAAACGAACAGGCTGTAAATGACCTCTGTGAGAATCTCAAACAATACCAGAAAACCACAAAAATGATCAAACTTACGAGCGAGCACAGAAAATACATGAAAGACGAGTGCATCTCTAAATTGTAGGAATATATTCCCAATGAAGTTCGTCTGTAATTTTTTTCCAAATCTGATCTTGTTTGTACAGTTTCTCTTTCGATTTGAGCAAAGGAAAACACACGAGAAATTCATCCTCGGAGAGCAACTCGCAAAATTTATAGAGGATGTACGAATAACTGAGAAAGTTCTTACGGTCGCTCGGACAATGTTTCTCGAACGGTTTCTGGATATGGTGAAACATGATCCGCAGTTTATCCTCCAAAGCCTGGGTCATACGGGGCGGCTTAATACCGTTGAGCAAACTGGATATGTATGGGGCGTGCTCGTAGTACTTGTTCATCTTGAGTTTCTTGAGCATGTCGCGTACGCGTGTCTGTGTGATGTCGCTCTTGGACGCCTTTTGCTTTCGGAACTCGTTTCTCAAGAGGCTAAAAACCTCGTCGGGGATGTTCGTAACCTCTTTTGCCTGGAACTGGGCGAGCCATTCGTTGAAGTGGTTCTCGCGCTTGTAGCTGTACACGATATTCTGGTCGCTCTCCTGTTCCTCTTTATATGATCTCTCACCAGAGAAAGTGTACTGTGCGAACCCACACTCAAGACACACGGTATCGCTGGAACAGTCATCATAGAACAAGTTTGAGCTCTGGCAGTTTTCACAGTTTAGGAATAAGCACGCAGTTTCGGGCGGCGACGACGAGGATGTACCTTCGCCCTCAACCTCCTCCATAAACTTTTTAAAGAGATCTTTACGGTTTTTTGTACGCTCGTACTCTAAAAGAAACGGCGCGCTCTTCGCCATGTAATCGTACATCTCAGGTGGACGATCTTCAAGTTCCTTGAGACGTTTATTGTACTGTGCCAGCATCACTTAAAGAAAAATGCGCGTCTCTTTTAATATGCTGAAAAGACTTTTCGAGGTTTTTTTATACTTTAAGAAACATAACTTTACAGTCACGAGAGAGTTTAGAATTGGTGACGTCACTGTAAAGGAATACACATACAATATGAGCAGGTACTATACAGACACGTGGCCCCCGAACACTTCAGCGGGTACTGGATTTCCAATATTGTCTGTGATTCGGGAAGGTGACGGGGTTGATATCACACAAAGTGTTCTTAAATTTTCAGGTCCACGTAAAAATTACATAAACCCCTTGAGTGTGTGTACGCGTAAGAAGAAGATACATGTTCGATTCGTAAATTTTGGTGTTAGGGTTTCACTCGAAGATGCATGGGTATCTTACGACGGTGAACTCACCGTCACGGACATACTAGGCGGGCGGCGCACAATCCAGATCAACTCGTCGGGTTTCGACGCCTCCACCGCTGCCGCCAAAATTCACCAAAATACCGTACGCGTACCCAGTGGTTCGTAGGTATGCCCGAACCTGGTTTTCCTCTTGTTCTCTCAGTTTGGAAATACTCTTGTACTCGAGGATGACGACACCATAGCCAGTGACGGGAGGCCCTCCTCCGTCCGAGCCAGACGGTTCGTCACTGTACAAAACCGTATCAAGTCTATGAAACCCTATCCCTTTACCCATGAATGTAATGGGAACAACCACTTCACTCGCATAAGGCACATGAATAGATCGAAACAGAACGTCCATGGCACTGTGATACACGGCTTCACTGTGCCCTGGACCGAGTGTACTGAATACGGTACAGGCACATTTGCGCACGAAATCCTCCATCGCGGACACTTAAGAAATACTGACGCTCAATTTTTAATACACATACATGGCGAACCGCACGTTTCTTCTTGATAAGTCCGGGTCGATGGAGTCTATCCTCGACGATACGATAGGCGGGTTCAATTCGTTTGTGAGAGAGCAAATTCCTCTCGGTGGAACCTTGTCCTTGTATACATTCAGCGATTCGTGTACATGTGAATACAAGGACAAGCCAATCGACGAAGTTCCTTTGCTCACTCGTGAGACGTACATACCTGGTGGGTCGACTGCATTGTACGATTCTATGGGAAAAATTCTGAGTGAAGGAGTTGGCGGAACATTCGTGATTCTCACGGACGGACAAGAGAATGTAAGCAAAAAGTACACAAAAGCGCATGTGAAGGATCTCATTTCTCTCTCTACAAATCTGGACGTAATATATGTCGGTGTTGATATAGACGATGCGGCCGATATGGGAATCGAAACGACTATTCATTTCGAGCCTGAAAAAACACCCGAACTGTTTAGACTCGTGTCCGAATCGGTAGCCTCAAACGTTTTGAGACAGACGCAATCGCAGCCCGCAGGGACGGTTTGCTCCACAGAAGCCACCGACTCCAGAAACCAGCAGAATATTTCCCTGTGACTCTCCAATTCTCACCCATGCGCGCATGTCTGCCAATGTATCTTTTCATACGCTCGCGATTCTTGTGTATAGTGTAGTCACTGTACCCCTTTTGACCAAAGTCAACCTTTTTCCCTTCTGGTGAAAATGTCACCCTGTACTTTTTATCTTTTTTAGGACTTTTTGTGAGAAGGATGATCGATGAGGTCATCTTTTGATAGCTATGTAGATTAATAATACAAATATGAGCATGTTAAAAACTGACCAGAATCCTAATATAACACGAATCTCGTTCGTTTCAAAGAGTAAGTTTAAGATTTGTTTGCTTAAAGGAGGAGGGATGTCCAGGTCATTCGACCTGTCAAGGTCACTCGAACCGTCCAGGTCGTCCATTAGACCATGCATAGAAAATCTTCCTAAATCTGGCGTGGTGAATGTGTATGGAAAAAACGGGATAGGGAAGACGACGTTTTTTTCGGGTATCAAACATATCAAGTTTGATCACGATATACTCAAATCAAAAGAGCGTACATGTGATTTTATGGATATGATGAAGTATTCGTTCGTTCCGCTCGTTCTGGATGATTATGAACTTGTTGAGGGTTCAATAGGCCTGAAGGAACTTCGTAAATTGCGTGTGCCGTTTTACATCGTGTCACTCGAAAAACTAAATATCGACTGTATAACCGACTTTTACGAGTTTCCAGGCGTACCGGCGGAACAGTTTGCGGCGAGTCAAGGGTTACCGTTGGAATATGTAAAAGGTTTGCTTGCAAAAGCGGATGGAAACATGACGCGTGTAAAAATAGATATTGAAAATTTCACGAGTGTGCGGGATGTATTTCTGAGCTCAAAAGAGTACGTGTGCTCTTTATACGGATCAGACAGGACACATTGTATAGATAAACATTTATCGGAACACGGAAATACATTGGGTATAGTACACGAAAATTATCCTGATTTTTCAAAAGAATTTGTGAGTGTGTCTCATAGTCTATCTGATGCGGATCTCATTGACAAGAAAATTTACTCGGACGTGTCATGGGATCTCATGCCGTACTTTAACGTCTCTGCGTGTTTGATACCGTCGCTCTATTTTGAGAGTGAACCGAATCAAGGGACGCTCAGACCTGGGAGCGTATGGACAAAAACTTCAAACATGCTCATGAAAGTGAACCGACTCAAGAAACTTCGAATGAACAGGGATCACATACACGTATGGACCCTCAAAGCGAATAATGGAGACTGTGACATTCCATTCGAATCGTACGATCTCGACAGTATAAATCAACTTTCATTCAACAAGATAAAGTCAAAGGTCCTTACTACACTCAAGAAGAAATGCCGGTAAAGGTAATAGGTAATAAAATTTTCTTCCATTGTGACGTGGATGATGATTCTGTTTTTGAACTCGTGACGAAAATCCAGAAAATGGAACACATGTCAAGTATAACAATATTCGTAAAGAGTGATGGGGGTGACGTGTACGCTGGTTTGTGTGCAATGGATCACCTCAAGGCATCCCCACTCTATATTACCACAGTCGCTGACGGTATGTGCGCGTCGGCAGCGACTCTGATTTTGTACGGCGGTGATGTTCGACTCATGCTTCCGAACTCGAGAATACTCATTCATCAACTATCGAGCGAATTTTCGGGAAAGTTTGAAGAGTTTAAATCCGAAAAACGAACACTTAAATCAATCATGAAACAGGTTCGATCGGTATACGAAAACAATTCAGAAATACCCACCGAGAAACTCGATAAATATATGGCGGAGGACATTTACCTAAAAAGTTCAACGTGTATCCGTTACGGTATCGTCAGTGGGATTTACGGACAAGTCGGTTGAGCTTGACTCGTCATCTATAAAGTCTTCCTCCTTGAGTAAAGTGTACTTCACCTTTGATTTCGGGTCCCATTCATCCTCGTCTTCTTCTTCTTTGAATTCTGAGTACTTTTCACTCTTTGAATACCCTTCCATCTGATGAATCTATAGCATTTTTAATCATACGCTCCGCGGGTGTTTCAGGCTCCCATGTGTCCCATGTATCATAAACTTCATTCATTTTGAGTAGGAGCTCGTGGTCCGGGTCATTTGACCCGTCACCATTGTACCTCACAAACGGCTCGTCAGCCTCATCGGCCTCGTCTGCCATGTCCGCCCAACTTTCTTTCTCGTCCTCGTCCAGTGACTCGTCACTGTCCAGTGACTCGTCACTGTCCTCATCGTAAATCTCCGGAAAGAAACTTCCTAGCTTGTTCCCGAGAGTTACACGGGCTGCGTATCTCCACCCGTATCGCATATCATCTGAAGTGACTGTGTTACGCCCTGTGGCTTTGCAGTAGTGACTCGCGTAAATCATAGCGGATTCGAGAACTGGTAAGAATATGTTCATGGCGGCCTGTTCCATGGAAGTATCCATTTATTTGTATCTAGAGACTTATTTTATTCATTGTAAAATTTGCATTAAACTTTGCTAAAAATCCATATGTTGTAGATACGTCATAAGAATTTACATAAGTCACAAATCCGTTCTTGTCGTATATATACGTCAAATTTCCACCTGTAACTCCACCTAAATACCCACCAATTAGAACATTACCATTTTTATCTATCGTGATTGAAGTTGAATTATCATTCCATACTGAATCGAAATACCCGTAATTGTTACTGTATGTACCATTTGCATTTATTTTGATGATTACACCCGTTTGATTTGTACTGGCTGGTATTTCACCTCCCGCATTACCGTATCTGTCATATACTCCAAATACATATGCCTGTTTGAGTCCAGTAACTATGAAATTTCCAACCGGGTCCACTGCGAATGAGTGGAAATTCGAAAAATTTCCACTCGTTCCCACTGCTGGCGCAAACCGTACATTCCATTCATAAGCACCACCGGATGTATATTTTACGAGTGTACCGGTCACATTTTTTATTTTATAAAATGAAGAATATCCAGATGTACCACTCACATATACTCGAAATTCGCTATCTGTACCTACAAAACCTCCTGCCGCTATTGTAATAGCAACCTCGTTACTCGGTGTTACCTGTGCATCTTCTGAAAGGCAATCATCACCAGACACCGTTCCATCTACGTAAGAGTACCAGTTCGCATATGTACCATCTGAAGCATTGAATTTTACTATGTACGTCGAAAGTGCGTTAGTTGCAGGAAGTGTAGTACTTCCGTTTATAAGAGCAGTATTTGTTATTTTGGTACCTGAGAGATACACATAACCATCCGAAGTGATAGCGGCAGAAATAAATCTATCGTCTCCGTCAGATCCGCCATCTATGTATGATCTCCATGCAAATATGTGATTCGAACTTATCTTTACAATAATCGATGTATATGATGTTGTAGTCAACGGGACATTTGATATAACAGAACCATTTACATGTATATTCGTGGCTGATGTACCTATCTTAACCCCTGTAACGTATATATTGTTATTAGAGTCTATTTTTATTTTAAGACCGTTACAGGTCGGGATATGCATGTACCAATTATCATACAATCCATCCATTGTAAATCTGAGTAAAAGTAAAGTGTTCGAACTTGGAGAAAATGTAAACACACTCGTACCGGTTTTATCGTACAATGAAGTTGTCCCGGAAACATTCGTAGTACATAAGAGATATATATATGTCGAATCAGAGTTTACAGAAATGTAATTATTATCATCTCGTGTATTTGTGAGACTAAGCGTGTATCCACCATAGACGCAATTTGAAAATAATTTTACACAAACAGCTCTTCGGTCGCTTGGTAATCTCACGAGTGTATCACCGTACTTGTCGTATATATTTGAGTAACTTGTAGAACTGTATGAATAATATACATGACCAAGCGAATCTGTACTTATAGATTTTATGTTTTCGTTACCTGGTCCAGACACTATTGAATTCCAATACGTATATGCCGGAGGATTCAATTGAGGCTCGCTAAAATATGTAGACGCATTAGGCGGTACATAATAAATAGGTTTAGGTACACTGAAATACTGATTGAGATCGGTCGAGCTTGAATTTATATTCCCGTAATCATCAAATATGAAAAATTGATACTCACCGACATCCGAGTATTTGGGTACACTACTATTGTTGTACATGTTTACAGGAATAGCCTGTGCGGATTTTACACTCAGCATAAACTTTCCAGTCACGCTATCCAATATAGGATACACGTCAATGATCGTACCGGTAAATGAAAGTACGTATTTTACGACGCCGTACTTGTTTATTTTTAAAACCATAAACCCGTTTCCATTTACAAATGTAAAACCAGAAAGTGTGGGTGTACTGTCAGACGTGTAACCAGCTATCATGTAAATATTTTCGAGTATCTCGCCAACTACAAGTTTCATATCGAGTGACGATGGCGTACACGCGACGTTTACATTCCATTCACGTACACTTGTCAAAATATCAAATTTCCCGACTGAATATCCACCCGATGTAGAGTATGTAGTTGGTGGAACGGAAAGTGTTGATGAACTCGTGTATGCATAAGCCCATACACACTTACCGTCGCTATTCACGTGAACATCTGTTTTAGGATTCATATTCGCACTTGAAAGTACACTCAAAAACGCCGGTACGCCATTTGATATTTTTACGAGTGCCGTGCGAGCAGTACCGTTTCCAAAGTTTGTTGTCGCTGTTCCAGACGCCACAAAGTTACTACTCGAACTCTCGACACGCACAGACGCAAGTATGTACGTAGAAACTGTATCCAGATTGTCAACGTACACCTTTGATGTCGACCCGGCGTTGATCCAATTTATTGTTCCATTGTCTTTATTTATGATGACACCTTGATGAAGAGATGGAATTGTACCAAAACCATTCACGGAAATATTATACCCGTAAAACCCTAATACGTTTGATGACGGTGCGCACGTGTTCGAATTCTGTGACGTGACTGTATACAGAGAATTCATAGATTGGTCGTATGTCGATACAATACTCGTGGATGTAGAAGGTACGTATGTTGTGAATGAATAATTTTTATTTTCATCATCTATAGTGAACGTTTGGATTGTACTATTATCAAATATTATATGATTCGTGTTAAATGTGTTTTCGAATACGTAATGAAAATTTTGTCCTTTGTCTATATGGGTGGGCCAATTTCCATCCGGTGAATATACAATTTTATTCAAGTACATACCAGATCCTCTGAATTTAAAATAACACGTAGTATCTTGAAATCCTTGTGTCGAAAATGTCACATTTGCAGTGTACTCGGTGAATGACGAATCAATCTTCTGAAATAGTATAGAGTCTTGTAAAATTGTGTACGAAGGTGCATCTGTAATAACCAATACATTTGACACTTCATACGGGCTCGAGTAATAAATGGTAGCTGAACCTGCAAAATCACTGTATGATACTCTCAAAGGTGCTTCTTCGCCGGCGATTCCGCCGGTAATTGTCGCGGCGTCCAGTAGCATTTCAGTAGATTTAAACATGAGACTCGCAGTTTCTTTTTGGTACATGAAATTATGACTCTGTGCCCATATTGTAATCTCATATGTCGAATCGTTTCCAAATAAATCAATCTTAAAAAAACTATTTTCATAAAAATGGGTAGATCCAGATGGAATATTTGTGACTCGTGGATGTTCACAAAATGAATACATATACATTGGTTCTCTGAGGTACACACCGTATCGCTTCATAGGTTCGATGTATCTGAGATAGTGGCCGGACAAGCTGAATCTTTCCTTTTCACCGAAAAAAAGAGTCACATTGCTTATCGCGTCTATGTACTCTCCCGAAGTCGTATCCTTCACAGTGAAAAAGAGTTCGTATATTGGACCGACCGCGTAAACGTGCATATTGACACTCGACGCACTTGTGACAACAGATGAAAACCTCTGAATCTGTTTTATCTTTTGAACATACGGCAATTGTGGTACACTCTCAGTCACGTAGTAATCAATCAAGAGGTATCCTAAAAGTTCATCGTTTATTCCTGGTAAATTTCCAAATAGGATTCGCACCTTTGGTTCGGTATCAAATATAAAAAACCCTTCATTGTTCGTGCACATGAAAGGAATTTTCATGTACATTTTACCAAATGTGTTCACACATAGTAATTCATCGAGTTTACTCCTCTTTTCGATAGGAACTTTGAACGTGTTCTCGACATGTATGAATTCACCATAAACAGTTTCTAAAATTTCATCATCGCCACTTAAAAATTCAGCCTTTTCGATTATTCTCTCCCCGAGTATATTTTGTATACCATCGATGACGAGTCGAATATTTTTTATCATATTTCCTGCTCGTGGAATGTTTATGATCACATCTGTTCCGTGGAAGACCTTTATAGGAAAGGGAATTTTTATACTCTGAGAACATTTACGTTCCATTATTCTCTAAAATGGTCTTTTATTATAATACACGGTTCTTTCAGCACCTGCAAATGTTGTACCGTTGAAGAATCCGAGCTCATAAATGTATCCACTATAAACTTCAATTGCTATACTCTGTTTTGTATTACATAAAATATCGATAGGACCGAATTGAGATCCTGCGTATCCGGTAAACGTACTCCATGTATTAAGAGGTACCGATCCATCGAGCGTATTGTTACTGTACTTGGTCATCGGACTTGACGACGACATGGTCGCGGATCTTTCGTACGTGAGCCGAGCACCGCTATTCAATATATCACCTCGTGTGGATGAAAGTTTTTGAGGTTTATGAATCAAAGAAATTTGCTGGGTATACAATGAAGAAGAACTCAACATAGAGTACCTTGTGATTGTGAATATGTCTGATGGATTATCAAAGAATAATACGTACTTATCGTTCTGTATAGCAAGTTTAGGTGCCTGGATAGCCTCATAAAAGAAATTTCCATTTCCTGATTGATCGTACCACCGAATTACTCTGGATTGTGCGCCATCTACCCACGTAATGTAATCTACTCCGTCGAGAGTTTTTAAATATGACTGAGTCCCGTCGGTGTAAAAATCGACTTCGTCGAGAGTTGTTTCGTTTATAAGCCTTACAACTGGTCCTGTGTAAAGTATACTCACACGTCTCATTGAGTACATTGACACAACATTCGAAGCTGTAGCTGGAATGTAATCAAACAGATACTCAGGATTTTCTGGAGCGGGTGTATACTCGACAAGTGCATTGCTCGAAACTTTTGGAAACAAATCGCGAATGTCACTGTAGTCGAACATGAGACCCGCGAGTTCATTTTCTATTGCGAGAATGTTAGTGACATTCGCGTACACGACAGTATTACTCGATGCGAAATTCTGATCACGTATACGACTCATATTTATAGGTCCGTCAAAAACAATCACGTTTGATGTAAGAGGTACATTTGTAAAATTTTCAAATGCTGCGATATTGCTCGTATCCGAATCGCAAAACTTTTCACCGTTCAAGTAAAATGCGTAATTCGGGTCGCCGCGTGTGAAAATGTTATTCACAGGTCCCCGGATATCGCATATAGATCTGTTTGAATAGTACAGCTGTTTCACTGGTATGATGTGATTTTTAGGAAGTTTATCAACGTTGCTAAAGGTATTGAATTTTACAGCAAGAGATGCATAGAATATCGCGTCTGTCAACGGGTTCGTTTCTAGTCTGATTTGTACATCATGTTTTGGAATGGCGTACAATGGAATATCAATAAATGGAATTTCGAAATAGTACGTGCGGTCAAAATCAACTATGTTCAGGTCACCTTCTAAAAGTTTCAGGACTGGTCTATTTTTATAATTTGTAAAAGTCTCTTTGTATGTTTTTATGGATGTACTGTCGAATTCTTGTACGAGTTGTTTACCTATGTACATACTGATCGTTCGTATCAATTTGTAACAAATATCATCAATGTATGAATATGTATTACCAGTCTGAATCGAAAGCCACCCGCATTCTTGAAACGTAACTTGACTCGTGATCGTAGTCGAGTTTGTTTCAAATTTAACATAGCCTCCGAACAGCTGAATTGGCTTGTATATAAAACCGAACAGTCGCGCAGTTTCCAAATTAGAAAATATGACATAATCTATGAGTGAAGTAGCCGTAAATGTAAATTTCGTCCCACTCGCAGCAGAAAATGTAACACCTGGTGATGCAGTATACCAATTTGTTGCTGTCGGTGATGTTTTCGGTGTTCTTGAATTTAAAACAATTGTAAATACTTGATTTCCAGATGTATCAAAACCGTACATAAAATCTCCTATTACAGGAACGAGCGGCCATACCCAATTTGTATTTGAAGGCGTGTTTAATTTCGGAAGAACAATTTTGAGAGACATACCTGTAATGTAATCGCCGGATCGGGGAAGTGTCGATATGAGCGTGTCACCGGGGAGGTATGTTCGTGTTTGATCGAATGGGTGTTCGATCGTCCGACTCACAAAAGGCATCTCGCGCGAGTACACGCTTTTGAAATGCGTAAAGTCAGGCTGATCCGTGAGAAACATGTTTTGCATGCCCTCGTACGCGAGGTACACCATTTTTTCTCTACAAGTGTGTCAGTTTTTTATTTTTAAATTTAAAGGACACTTACAGAGATGAATATACAACTTCGAAAGTTTGATCCTTCGAAAATAGCGGATGATAAAGTGTGCGTGGTCATAGGAAAGCGCGGGACTGGAAAATCGACGCTCGTCACGGACCTTCTGTATCACAAAAAGGATATACCAGCCGGGGTTGTGATGTCAGCTACTGAGGAAGGGAATCACTACTACAAACAGTTCATTCCTGATCTTTTCATATACGGCGACTACAATAAAGAGACGATTGAAAAGGTGATCGAGCGCCAAAAGAGACTCATCGCGGCGAATAAAACGACACCCGCATTCATTCTGCTCGACGACTGCATGTACAACAAAGCCTTCATGAAAGATACGTGCATCCGTCAATGTTTCATGAATGGCAGACACTGGAAACTATTTTTCGTGCTCACCATGCAATATTGTATGGATCTTAGCCCGGACCTACGCGCGAATGTCGATTACGTGTTTATTCTTCGTGAGAATGTGATTCAAAATCGCGAACGTCTGTGGAAATCATTCTTTGGCGTCTTTCCAACATTCGAGCTTTTCAACCAGGTTATGAACGCGTGCACGGAAAACTACGAGTGTCTCGTGCTCGATAACACGAGCAAATCGAACCGGCTCGAGGACTGTGTATTCTACTACAAAGCGCCCATACGCAAAGGGTTCCGGGTCGGATCCGAAGCAATATGGAACTACCATCGCAAACACTATAATCCCGGAACGTTCAGAAATCCTCAGATAAATAAGAAAACACACGTTGTGAATATTGTTAAGCGGTGAGTCGACTGATTTAAATTGATTTATAAATTTTTATTGTTTCATAATCGTATATTGCTAATGTCCGTGCATTTTCATTACACGATACCAACCCAATTGAGTTTGCTATGTTTAAATTTATAGGTATTTTTTGTAAATTTGTTGGTGTTGGTCGTCTATATATAGTTACATCTCGTACCCCCCCTTCCGATATCGTCATCGTTGTTAAAATATCTCCCAATGATGTTGACGATATTTTTCTTACTAAATAATCAGCTAGTATATGTGTCTTTATTGTATTGTATATACCTGTACTTTGTCTTTCCGATATGTTCAAAGTACTTCCAATACCGTCAACAGTAGACCAAAAAAAGAATGATCCGTCGTTATTGAAACATATTGAACTAATTTCAGATGAACTAGTAATAGGATTTCCTACTTGGGTTGACGTAGGTGAGGCCGATATTGTATCTAATGTAAAAAATTGTATAGTGTGGGATTCATATAAAACTGCTAATAAAGATCCGTCGCCATTAAGTGCAACCATATACGCATTTCCGGAAATAGGTATAGTAAATAAAAGTACATTATTTTTATATATTTTCACACCAGTAGAATCGGATAATGCCATAACAGAACCGTCATCGCGGGAAATTGATAAATCATAGAATATAACAGAAGTACTTAATGATAATGTTAACAAAGGAGTAGGTGAACCATTTAATGAATACAACTTCAAATATTTAGAAGGATTAATATAATCTAAAAACGCCATATTGGATCCATCGTTAGTAATCGACAATCCGTACACTCCATTCGAAGCTGGAATAGTATTCACGAGTCTATAATCGAATTCAGGTATTGTAAAGTTGTCACTGTTTACACTGCGTAAACCAAAACCATCAATATATACATAGTAATCAGTACCACCTACAAGAGTTACACCGTCATACGTTATATCTTTCCCTTCTTCACTTGTTAATTCAGCTACTGTTAGAGTAATTATTGAACTCAAACTCGGAAAAAAGGTAAGTTGTAATTGAGTCGTAGAAGGTATACCGCGAACATCTGCTTGTACATGTAAACCGGTTTTCGTCACATTTGTAACTACTGGTTTATCTATAAAAGGTACTACAAATGGATCACTGTGTACACTATCAATTCTTGGATTTGATGTCTTTGATGCATATATAGTATAACTAGGTGCTGGAAGAGATGCTCCAAAAGATATATCTACACCAATTGCGCGTTTTAATTTCCATGCCGGTGCTGATGGTATAATAGTTCCTGTAGGGCCTGGTGGGTCAAGAAAAAATTCAATTTCAGTGGAATCCGAAATATCTATAACATCAGCTCTGACATTGATCGTTGTCGGTCTTATATTCGTAACTACCGGTTTACCAATGGATGGTGGTGCGGGTGGACCGCCTCCGCCGCCTGATCCACCACCGCCTCCCCCGCCTCCGGATCCGCCGCCCCTACTACTGAAAACAAGAACTAATACAATCACCAACACAATTAAAACACCACCCCCTAAAAATACCATCAAATTTGTTTTTGGTTGTGAAGAAGGCGGCGGTGGAGAATTGTTCATACTTATAAAGAATACACTAATAAAAATTCGAAATGAAGAAAAGATGTGAGTCACTCACACTCAATGGTAATCAGTGTAAAAACAATGCGCGTACAAATGAACAGTTTTGTTCGTCTCATTCGAAACCACGCAAATCGGGAAATTTTTTAGGACGGTTTAGTACTCTCATGCGAGAGATTGCACTCGATACGGTAAACCTCCTTCCTAGAACGAATTCTATAGAATCTGATCACGACATATGTTACTACTGTAAAAGGTTCCTCACATCAACTTCGAGAACGGAAGATCATGTGATGAATCTCGTAAAGGATGGTCGTATAAACAGACTCACAAACTTTAGTAACGTGACAGTTCCGTGTTGTAGGTCGTGCAACTCAAAATATGCAAAAGACCCGACAAAACGCGAAACATTTTTTAACATTCCAGAGGAAATGATAGTGTACTACGATATGGAAAAAAAAGACGAAGATGAATTGTACGATATTCTATCTCAAATAAAATCTCTCATGTTGAAATCCCAAACAGTTGTTAATGAATATGCACTTAAAAAATTTATCACTACTAAGTAATAGGATGCAAATCTTTGTAAAGACTCTCACCGGCAAGACAATTACTATGGAGGTTGAATCGAGTGATACCATTGCGAACGTAAAGGCGAAAATTCAAGACAAAGAAGGTATCCCACCGGATCAACAACGTCTCATCTTTGCGGGTAAACAACTAGAAGATGAGCGTACCCTTGCAGATTACAATGTTCAAAAAGAGTCGACATTGCACTTGGTACTGCGTCTAAGAGGAGGAGCGCGTTCCGTACTTGTGCCCCACTCGTCTCTGTAGGTTCTTAAACCCTTTACCCCCGTTCGGATTGTAATACCTTTGTAGGAATTTTTGAATTCCAGGTGCCCTATATCTCTGTATAACTTTTAGTGCCGTTGGCATTTCTAAAGCTCTGCGTGCAGCGTTTTTTTCAGAGACACCCATCTTTCTAAGAAGTCTGTACGTATTCACATACGCATTTACGTTTTTATGTTGGAGCGCTTTGCCCTTTGTAGAACGAAGATTCTGTGCAGTCCTAACTATCGCGATCGCATTTTGACGAGACAAATTAGGGTACTTGCGAGTCAAAACGCGCGCATGCGAATTGTTCAGCGCCTTGTTCGCGGCTTTGTTGCGTGAATTGCTATTGTTCTTGTGACGCATGTAGTTATTCACAAATTTGTTTACATTTTGACGGTTTGCTAAACCAGGTGCAGCGCGTGTCAAAGCAATCACGTTATTGTGGTTCAAGTTTTTAGATCTGAATGTATGGATCCAATTTGCGTATGCACTTATTTGATTTTTGTTAAGGTGCATGAGTTGTTTAGCGAGATTGAGTTTCCAGTTCATATTATTAGTATTGTGTTTCGAGAGTACTCGAAGAGCGTGTATGTAATGTCTTACTCGATTCGTTGGAACGTTATTGGTAATGTTGTTATAGTGACCAATCCTATACAATAGAAGCGTCGCTACATTATTTGGGTCGTGAGACCAAAATAAAGGACGCGTCATTTTTTTAAAATATACTGAGAATAAAAAAAACAGATGATGGAATTATACAGAGCAGGTCCTTTAAAGAACAAAAATTACGTATGGTTGAGTAGTTTGAATGTAGCAAGAGAGTACGCAGCACCAAGACCCCCGAACAAGAGTCGCAATAAGATTTACAAGTACACAGTAGCCCCTAAAAACTTAAAATTGATCAATTTATCGAATGTCAATATCGTTAGACATATATTAAATCAGGCGAATAGTGGCGCATTCGGCGCAGCTTTGCGAGAACGTATAAAAATAAGTCCGAACGGTCGCAGTGTCATAAGAAAGTCGTATCCTATAGGTGACAGAATTCTCGCAAATGTCGTGAAACAAATGAAAAACAAATACAATTACAATTACAATGGTTGGCACTGGCCAGCGGGCAAAGGTAATTTACACGAAGAGGTTCTTATTCTGAACCCGAATAGTGATAATTTCAGTAACCTCAATGGAAGAAAAGGAATAAACAGAAAAATATCATACTCAAGTGTACAAAGAATCAGACAAAATAACGGAAAACCACCTTTGAACAAATTACTCCCGTTTCATAAACAGCGCGCACAGATAGAGGCTCGCGAAGCCGCGGAGCGTAAACGCAGAGAAAATATACGTAGACGCGAAGCTGCGGAGCGCAATGCTGCTAGAGCCGTCGCTGCTACTGCAGCTTCGCGTAAACGCAAAGATAATGAAAGCAGAGGACCAAAATTATCGTTTGCGAACGCGAACAACAACAACGCAAACGCATCGAGAAATAAGACACCGCCACCAGCCAAGAGTAAAAGACCTAAAACATTTAGAAAACGGAACGCTAACACAAACTAGTTTGACTTCTTTGTACTATTCCGCCTAATAGACTTATGAAGAGTAAACCAGCCATGGTTCGCGAATCAAGACCCTTGAATTTTACGAGGATTGATGCAATCAGAACGAGGAACGCCATGAGTAACTGAAACTTTTTAGACCACCATTGGTTTCCATCTGACGACGAATCCGAAGCGTACAAGTGAAAAATTGAAAACGTAGCTACGGATCCTACGATCAAAGGCATCCATGGTTTGTCACGATACACGTACACACCTGAATAAAGAAGTGCTCTTGTGAGTGCACACACTACAAACAGTTTACTTCTTTCTTCTGGAGTTCTTTCACCTAAAATTTTGTTAAATTCCGGATCGCTATTGGGACAATGACCAGCCATTGGACAATGACCAGCCATTGGACAAAACCCTTCCTCCTTACGCGCTTCTGGGGCTGCTGCTGCAGCGGCTGCGGCGGCAGCGCGACAGCTCATTTATAAACTTAACCAACTTTTTGATTTTCCTTTACTTATTCGAATTTTGTTTCTAAGATCGGTAGCCCATTTCCTCGTAGCCTCTCGGGACCATACTGGAGGTGGGAATATTTCTATATGGTGAGTATAATGGTTTCTACACATTTGACATGGAAGAACGCCCTGGAGTGATTCAAAAAACATTCTATAATATTCAGTATTGGAAGGATATTCGGGCATGTCGTCTATAATTGTAAATATCAAATACCACATAGGA
>JACCDW011489068.1_pt1 | contig 16725 bp, 15 predicted proteins | sample 7449781 | NCBI WGS metagenome assembly JACCDW01 (sample SAMN15323449, study PRJNA562643) | freshwater metagenome | isolation source: river surface water | place: USA:Blue River Watershed | collected 2017-08-18
ACCTGGATACATTTTCTCGCCATGGTGTTTACTGATAATATTAAAACCCATATGACTAGGGGTAATTTTGGCCAGATTTGCTGGGCTACTAAAAAAATCCCAGGCTTGGTCCAGGGTTATTGGTAAATTTTGAACGGTATGGAGGCTGTATACTTTTGACATACTACTATAACAAGGAAAGGTCTTTTTTGTTGTACCTATTCGCAGAAAAGCCTTTAATTTTATAGAATGATTAGTAAGTTGGAACAAGCAAAGGCATTTGAAGCCGTTTATGAAGGATTAAACGAACAACAAAAAATTGCCGTAAACACGATTGAAGGACCCGTGATGGTCATTGCAGGACCGGGTACCGGTAAAACACAAATCCTAGGAGCAAGAATTGGTAAAATTTTGCTAGAAACCGACACGGCTCCCGAAAATATACTTTGCCTTACTTATACCGACGCGGGCGCCATTGCCATGCGCAAAAGACTGGTGAGTTTTATAGGAACCAGTGCCTATAAAGTAAATATATCCACCTTCCACTCTTTTTGCAATGATATTATTCAAGATAATTTATCCTTATTTGATAAAACGAGTTTAGACCCCATCTCAGAGCTAGAAAAAATTGAATTACTTAAAAAATTAATTGACGGTTTTGACAAAAATAATCCTTTAAAAAGATATCGAGGTGATATCTATTTTGAAATGAGCAACTTAGCTAAGTTGTTTAGTGCTATGAAAAAAGAAGGATGGACCCCCTCCTTTTTACTTGAAAAAGTAGAAGCCTATATTAAAGAGATTCCATTTAGAGACGAATTCATTTACAAAAAGAAATACAAACAGTTTGAAGCCGGATCCTTAAAGCAAGGATTAGTAGATACCGAATTGGAGAAGATGGCTAAACTTAAAGCTGCCATTCAAAGTTTTGAGGTTTATCAAAAATTAATGAAAGAGCGCAATAGGTATGACTTTGAAGATATGATCAATTGGGTCATTAATGCGTTCAAAGAAAATAAAAATTTATTGGCTCAATACCAAGAACGCTTTTTATACATATTAGTAGACGAATTTCAAGATACTAGTGGAACCCAAAATGAATTGGTGCAATTGCTGGTAAACTATTGGGACCAACCTAATTTATTTGTAGTAGGGGACGACGACCAAAGTATATTTAGATTTCAAGGTGCGAACGTGGAGAATATGTTGCATTTTCAAAATCAATATGCACAGGACATTTTAACCATCGTCTTAGAAAATAACTACCGATCTACCCAACCCATATTAGACGCTTCAACCATTGTTATCAATAACAATCAAGAAAGACTGGTCAATAAAATTGAAGGCTTGGAGAAAAAATTAATTGCATCTCATCCCGACCATCAGCAAAATGGTATCGCACCAAATATCGTTGCTTATCATCTGCCAGAGGAGGAAATGATTGATATTACGGAACAAATTGTACACCTAACCCAAAATGGCATTGCCCCAAATCAAATAGCCGTTTTATACAAAGAACACAAATACGGTGAAGAAATTGCACATTTTCTGCAGCAAAAAAACATACCGGTATTCACCCGCCGCACGGCTAATTTATTAGATCAAATATTGGTAAAACAAATTATTACCATTTTAGATTATATCGTCTGTGAGTTAGACCAACCTTATGAGGGGGCTAATTTACTTTTTGAAATATTACATTTTAAATGGTGGAATATCTCTCCCATTACGATTGCCAAAATTACTTTTGAAGCCAACCAATTAAAATACGGTAGCCCAGAAAATAGTTTTAGAAAAGTATTAGTGGATAAAGTGCAGCAAGTGCAAGGCAGTTTGTTTCAAGAAGGAGGCATGCCTGAACTAGCAAAAGCAGTACAGGTTTTAGAATCCTTAATTAGCGAAGTCCCCAATGTTACTTTGTTAAATTTGGTAGAGCAAGTATTACAAAAAACAGGAATTATCCAATCAGTGCTTCAATCCAGCGATAAAGGATTTGAGCTAGAAGTGATTACCAAATTCTTTGACTTTATTAAAGAGGAAACGCATCGAAGACCAAGCCTTCATGTTAAGGACTTAGTTACGATGTTGGATTTAATGCAAAAAGAAGGCATTCGCTTACCGCTACCTATCACCACGGGCGGTGTGTCTGGTGTAAACCTACTTACCACCCATGGTAGCAAAGGACTAGAATTTGAACATGTATTTGTAGCAGGAACCAATGCTCATTTTTGGGAGAAAAAAAGAGCAACCAATGCTATTGGATACAGCTTACCGGATACCGTATTAAGCAGTTTAGAAAATGCGGATGACAAAGAAGAATTAAGAAGACTGTTTTATGTAGCCCTTACTCGTGCTAAAAAGGAAATTCAAATTTCTTATGCCCTTCACAAAGCAGATGGCAAAGTGGCAGAGCCAAGTCAATTCATTATAGAATTAATTGAGGGTAATGAAAAACACATACAAGAAAAGCAGTTAGAGGATACCCTTAAGATGCAATATAAATTACTCCATATTCAAAGTACGGTGCAACCTCAAATTAAGCAATTAGAGGAGGACTTTATCAATCCTAAATTGGAGCAGTTTACAATGAATGTAACTGCATTGAATAATTATTTGAAATGTCCCTTACACTTTTACTATAATAGTTTGATCCGTGTGCCTTCTGGAAAATCAGAAGCAACTACTTTTGGATCTGCCGTTCATGATGCGTTGAATAAACTATTTAGAAAAATGCAGGATCGTGACAATGTATTTCCTGACAAGCAGGAGTTGGTGCAAGACTTTAATTACTACATGGCTAGGCATAGAGAAGCATTTACGCAGATCGAATACAATAGAAGAAAAGAGCAAGGAGAAATTGTACTAACTCAATACTATGATCAATATGTAGCGGGTTGGAATAAAGTGGTCACTACAGAGTATCGTATCAATAATGTAGTACTTAATGGAATTCCTTTGAAAGGAGCTATCGATAAAATTGAATTCAATGGAAAACAAGTCGTGGTCATTGATTATAAAACAGGAAGTGTAGAGAATGCCAAAGAAAAGTTAGTGGGACCCAACGAAAAATATCCAAATGGGGGCGACTATTGGAGACAGGCCGTATTTTATAAAATACTTTTAAACCACCATCCTAAAAATTGGGAAGTGACTACGGCTGAATTTGATTTTGTGGAACCCAACAAAAAGAAGCAGTTTGAAAAAGCAGTGCTTAGTATTAGTGATGCAGACATAACAACGGTGACCCAACAAATTCACACAGTTTGGCAAAAAATACAAGAAAAGGATTTTTATACAGGTTGTGGAAAGCCCGAATGCCATTGGTGTAATTTTATTAAAACCAATGAATTGTCAGTGGCCCTGCACCAAATCCCCAATGGAGATTTGGAAGAATCTGACTAAGTTTGCAATTATGATGAAAAGCCCTATTTGGACCTCCAATCTATTTAAAATGGCAATTGCCATGTACATAGTACAATCCTTAGTGGCTTGTGCTAATATTGTACCCCCAAGTGGTGGCCCTCGAGACAGCTTACCTCCCTATAGAGTGGTAGCCAAACCCAAGGACTCAGCGATCAATGTGAACCCCAAAGAAATTATCATTGGCTTCAATGAATATATTAATACAGTTAGTTTACAAGAAAATTTAATTGTAGGCCCTGGGTTGAAAAATATTCCTTTAGTGGAATCAAAATTAAATACCCTACGCATCCGAATTAATGATACCCTCTTACCCAATACTACCTACCGCATTCAATTGGGCAACGCAGTAAGAGATGTAAACGAAGGCAATATTGCCCAAAATTTTTCCTATGTATTTAGTACAGGAAATCATATTGACACTAGTCGTATTCAAGGAACGGTGAAGTTGGCCGAAACGGGCCGAGTGGATAGTACTTTAATTGTAGTGTTGCATCCGGTTGGAAAAGATAGTGCCATTTACAAAAACAAACCCCTTTACTATGCAAAAATAGACGGCAAAGGCAGGTTTGGTTTTGATTTCTTACCCAATCAGCCTTTTTCTATTTATGTACTACCCAACGACTACGGAAAAAAATATGACGACAGTACCAAGTTGTTTGCGTTTAATGAATCACCTGTAATTGCAAACAACAGCAAGGATTCCATAGCTTTATTCGCATTTCAGGCATTTCAAAAAACAGAGAAGAAAAAAACCGGAACAGCTAATAGCAAACCCCTTAAACGCAATAGCCCCTCTTTAAAATATACAAGAAATGCAGATGGAAATGAACAAGACTTATTGAGTCCATTGCGTCTTGTTTTTGAAACACCTATTCATTTAAACGATAGCTTCCCTATTGTTTTATCAGATAGCAATTACCAAAAGATAGACGACTATAGTGTCTATATAGATAGCGCAGCGTCAAACACATTGGTAATTAAAACCGATTGGGTGAATGCTACAAAGTATAAATTGGTAATCCCTCAAAATGCAATTAAGGACACGCTCAATAACAGACTTGTTAAAACAGATACCCTCAGCTTTTTTTCAAAACCCAATAAAGCCTACGGCGCTTGTGTGATAAGACTAAGTGGTTTAGAAATTTATACTAAGCCTGTATTGTTACTTACACAAGATGATAAAATTAAATTTAGTTTCCCCATTACTCAGAATTTATTGAATATAGCGCAACTACCTCCCGGGGAATATCAAATAAAATTATTGCAAGACGAAAATCAAAATGGGAAATGGGACACCGGTAAGTTTGGATACGGTCATCAAAACAAACAACCCGAAAAAGTAATCGCACTGCCCAATAAATTAACCATTAGAGCCGATTGGGATAATGAGTTAAATCTTACGATTAAATAAGTAATTTTGTTTATCCTTACCTTATGCAATTACCTTCCTCTTTATTAGAAAACGCAGTCGCCGAATTTGCCAAATTACCTGGCATAGGAAAGAAAACAGCGCTAAGATTGGTTTTGCATTTGCTAAAACAAGACAAAGGTGTGACGGCACTTTTTGGAGACACCCTTCAAAAAATGCGCAACGAAATTCAGTTTTGCCAAAAATGTTACAATATTAGTGACGGCACCATTTGTTCTATTTGTGCCAATTCTGGTAGACAAAAGGATACGATTTGTGTAGTAGAAAACATTAGAGATGTAATTGCCATTGAAAATACACAACAGTATCATGGCACTTACCATGTACTTGGAGGCATTATTTCACCCTTAGACGGGATTGGCCCCGAGCAACTTACCATCGAATCCCTGGTAGACAGAGTGAACAAAGACAAAGTAATGGAGTTGGTTTTTGCCTTAAACCCTACCATCCAAGGAGATACCACTATATATTATATTCAAAAGAAATTGGCCAATACCCCCTGCCGCATTACCACTATTGCAAGAGGAATTGCCTTTGGAGGAGAGTTAGAATATGCAGACGAAATGACCCTAGGAAAGAGTATTTCCAATAGACAGCCCATTGGTCAGTATATAAAATAGGCCAGTTCTATAAAATTGTTTAATTTTGATGTTCAAACATTGAATGAATTAAATCATACCCTATGAAAAACTTGATTGTACTATTTACCTTAATTTTTTTCGGAAATACGGTAGCTACTGCTCAAAAAACCTTGGAGACCAAAACGGCTCAGGTAAGATTTGTAGCAGTGGATGACAATGATATTGATGCCATCAATAAAGAAGCAGTGAGTCGCATAGAAGCCAATGGCAAATTGAGTTTCATCATGTTAATGAAGGGTTTCCATTTTGAAATGGCTAAAATGGAAGAGCATTTTAATACAGAATATATAGAGAGTGATAAATTTCCACGTGCCTTTTTTAACGGCCAAATCACCAATTTTAATACCGTTGATCTAAAAAAAGATGGCCAATATCCCATCACTGTAGCAGGCAATATGCAAGTGCATGGAGTCAACAAATGGGTACAAACCAACGGAATCTTAGAAGTTAAATCAGGGGTGGTTAAAGCCAATGCAAAATTTACCGTTCGCTTAAAAGACTTTGGGATTGGAGGCATTATGATTAAAATGGTGGCCGATAAAATCAATGTGGAAGTGAACGCAACTTATCAGTAAGCAATACGCTACCCATACAACTTACCTTCCCTAAAGAGCCCTTTTGCCTTGTAAACCGAATTGAGACCCTGTTAATTTGGCTACAAGCTAATAGTATCCTAACTTTGCACCGCATTGCAGGTGGATTTGTTTATTGTTCAACCTGCCATCCGAAAGGAAAAAAGAACTAATAAACGATACAACCTATCGCCCCCTACTATTTATTAGTTGACTGTTCTTCTTTTGGATGTTGCATAAAAAAATATTTATGTCAATACAAGAGACACTTACAAAAAGAATTTTGGTGATAGATGGTGCCATGGGTACTATGATTCAACGCCATAAATTAAACGAAGAAGATTACCGCGGGACTCGTTTTGCCAATTGGCATTGTGATGTAAAAGGGAACAACGATTTATTATGTATTACCCAACCTGCAATTATTACTGGTATTCATTTGCAATATTTAGAAGCAGGTGCAGACATTATTGAAACCAATACATTTAGTAGTACCTCCATTGCAATGGCCGATTATGATATGCAAGAGTTGGCCTATGAGTTAAATGTAGCTGCTACCAAATGCGTGAAAGATGCCATAGATCAATACAAAGCAAAGCATCCCAATACCACCGAAAAATATATTGCAGGATCCATTGGACCTTTGAATAAAACTTTGAGTTTGTCACCCGATGTCAATAACCCTGGTTTTCGTGCGGTTACTTTTGATGAAGTAGTGGAAGCGTATACGGAACAAATTAAAGGATTGGTAGACGGCGGTGTGGATGTATTATTGGTTGAAACCATTTTTGACACCTTAAATGCAAAGGCAGCCATTTTTGCGATTAAAGAATATTTTAGAAAAATAGGTAAGCCTGAATTACCCATCATGATTAGCGGCACTATCACCGATGCCTCTGGCAGAACCTTAAGCGGACAAACCTTGGAAGCATTTTACACATCGGTTGCACATGCCAAACCATTAAGTGTTGGATTAAATTGCGCATTGGGTGCACAAGAAATGCGTTCACATATTGAGGAGCTATCACAAATTGCTTCCTGTTATACCTCTGCGTATCCCAATGCAGGATTGCCTAACGCTATGGGCCAATACGACGAAGCCCCGCATCAGACAGGTCACTTTATAGAAGAGTGGGCAAAACATCAATTTGTAAATATTGTAGGAGGATGTTGCGGAACCACTCCAGATCATATTAAACACATGGCCGACAATGTAAGAAACCTTGCACCAAGACCACTGCCTATTGTAGACGCAACCATTTAATCACATTGAATAAGAATCATTGTAATTAAAACTAAAGAGAAAACTATGAGTGAACCAATACATATTAAACCGTATTTAAGATTAGCAGGACTTGAACCCTTAGTGATTCGTCCCGAAACTAATTTTGTAAACGTAGGAGAAAGAACCAATGTAACCGGTTCAAAAAAATTCGCGCGTTTAATTAAAGAAAATAAATACGAGGAAGCATTGTCGGTGGCCCGCCAACAGGTTGAAAGCGGCGCACAGGTCATTGATGTAAACATGGACGATGCCTTGTTAGAGGGCGTAAAAGCCATGACTACTTTCTTAAACTTATTACAAAGCGAACCCGATATCGCACGAATCCCTGTAATGATAGATAGTTCCAAATTTGAAATTATTGAAGCAGGTTTAAAATGCGTACAAGGAAAATGTATTGTGAACTCTATCTCCATGAAAGAAGGAGAATCAAAATTTATTGAGCAAGCGCATATCTGTAAGGCTTATGGAGCAGCAGTGATTGTAATGGCTTTTGATGAAGTGGGACAAGCTGACACCAAAGACAGAAAAGTAGAGATTTGTGAGCGCGCTTATAAAATATTAGTAGAACAAGTTGGATTCGAGCCACAGGATATCATTTTTGATCCCAATATTTTTGCGGTAGCTACGGGTATTGAGGAACACAACAATTACGCAGTAGATTTTATTGAAGCCACTCGTGTAATTAAACAAAAAATGCCATTAGCCAAAGTGAGCGGTGGTGTATCCAACGTATCATTCTCGTTTAGAGGAAACGAAGCAGTTCGCGAAGCCATCCACTCGGTATTTTTATACCATGCCATTAAAGCGGGCATGGATATGGGTATTGTCAATGCAGGACAATTGGTGGTATATGATGAAATTGATCCGGTATTAAGAAATTTATGCGAAGACGTTATCTTAAATAAAAACAACGATAACAATCAAGCAACGGAAGCGTTAATCCAGTATGCCGACAATTTAAAAGCAAGTGGAGAAAACGCAGGACAGTCTTCTGAAGAAGCGAATAAATTAAAATTAGCTTGGAGAAATGATACAGTAGAAAAACGTTTAGCCCATTCTTTAATCAATGGAATTACCGATTTTATTGAAGAAGATACCGAAGAAGCTAGACAAAAATACAGTGCCCCATTAGAAGTGATTGAAGGACCATTAATGGCCGGGATGAACCAAGTGGGTGATTTATTTGGAGCAGGAAAAATGTTCTTGCCTCAGGTAGTAAAGAGTGCCCGTGTAATGAAAAAGAGCGTAGCCGTATTAACTCCCTATATCGAGGCTGAAAAAGAAAGATTAAAAAGTGTATCAGCCAATCCAAATGGACAAACCAAAGGACCCGCTAAAATATTATTAGCTACTGTAAAAGGAGACGTACATGATATTGGAAAAAATATTGTGGGTGTGGTGCTAGGTTGTAATGGATATGAGATCATTGATATTGGCGTGATGGTGCCAGCAGATAAAATTTTAGCAGAAGCGGTTAAGCATGAAGTGGATATTATTGGGCTGAGTGGTTTAATCACTCCTTCTTTAGATGAGATGGTCTATATCGCCAAGGAAATGAAACGCCGCGGCATGAAGATTCCTTTAATGATTGGGGGTGCTACTACCTCACGCATGCACACCGCAGTAAAAATTGCCCCTGAGTATGGAGACGGTGTAATTCATGTACTTGATGCTTCTAGAAGTGTAACTGTAGCAGGTTCCCTTTTAAATAAAGAACAAAAAGTAGCCTTCTTGGATCAATTAGATAAGGAATATGTTCAATTAAAGTCAGACTTTGACAATAAGAAAACAGTGAAGCAATCTACTCCATATGCGGAGGCATTGCAAAACAAAATGAAAATTGATTGGAGTAAATTTGAAGCTACCACTCCAAATTTCACAGGGAACAAGGCTATTGAAATAGATGATTTATCTGTACTTGTAGATTATATTGACTGGAAACCTTTCTTCATTGCCTGGGAATTACATGGCAATTTCCCAGCCATCTTAACCGACTCTATCGTGGGCGAAGTGGCCAGTAAATTATATGCAGACGCAAACGCCTTATTACAAACCATTATTAAAGAGAAATGGTTAACTGCAAAAGGAGCGGTAGGATTTTGGGAAGCAAGTGCCAATGAAGATGATGTAATTTTAAAAAATGGATCTACCGAAACGCAGTTGCATTTCTTAAGACAACAAGCAAAAAAAGCAGCTGGTCAACCCAATTTTTCATTAGCTGATTTTATTTGTCCTGCTAGTGAAAATAAAAAGGATTACTTAGGTGCCTTTGCCGTAACTATTCATGGCATTGAAAAGCACATTCAAGCTTTTGAGGCTAATCATGATGATTATAATAAAATAATATTACAAGCCCTTGCCGATAGATTAGCGGAAGCTTTTGCTGAATACTTGCATGCAAAAACACGCAAGGAATATTGGGGTTATGCAAAAGACGAGCAATTAGGCAACGAAGAATTAATCAAAGAGAACTATGTAGGTATTCGTCCTGCGCCAGGCTATCCGGCTTGTCCAGACCATACTGAAAAGTACACCCTATTTAATTTACTAGAAGCAGAGAAACATACTGGCATCACTTTAACCGAAAGTTTAGCCATGTATCCTGCCTCCAGCGTATGTGGCTGGTATTTTGCCAATCCACAGAGCCAATATTTTGGATTGGGTAAAATTCAACAAGATCAAGTTGAAGATTATGCAAAACGTAAAAAACAATCTTTGGAATACATTACAAGATGGTTGCAACCTGTTATTGAATAGCAACCTCTCCCCCTATTTAAAAAGGCCTCGACATTTCGAGGCCTTTTTAAATCATTATACCTTTTCAAACAACCACCATAAACGTTTACGTGGTTTTACTTTGTAATTTTTGCGAACATAAATAGCAATGTGTTCAATCGCCTCTTCTACACTATCGGTAAACAACATGAACTTCTTATCCTCTGTTGAAATAGTTCCAGCATCAATCATTTGCTCCATCCAATCCTGAAAGGGTTTATAGTATTCCTTTCCCATTACCACAATTGGAAAATCATTAATTACTTTGGTTTGAGCTAGGGTTAAGGTTTCAAAGAATTCATCCATTGTCCCAAAGCCCCCTGGTAGGATAATAAATGCATAAGAATATTTAACCATCAATACTTTTCGAATGAAAAAATAATTAACGGTTAAGGAAACATGCGTATATGGATTGGGTTGTTGTTCAAACGGCAGTTTAATATTACATCCAATAGATTTTCCGCCCGCTTCAAATGCGCCTCTATTGGCGGCTTCCATAATGCCAGGCCCACCCCCCGTCATGGTGGTTAAGCCTAGTGAAGCAATTCCCTTGCCCACCTCCATGGCTTTTTGATAAAAGGGGTGGTCTTCCTTATATCTTGCCGACCCGAATACGGTAATGCAGGGACCTACAAAGTGGAGGGTTCTAAACCCCTTAATGAATTGTAAAAAGATTTCAAAAGCAAATCCTAATTCGTGAACCCTAGTTTTGGGTCCTTCTAAATTAAAATTTTTGTCACTTGCTGGAATAATACGGCGTATGTTGGGTTTCTTATTTTCCGGATGCATAAATTATCTTTATAGGGGATATGAAGTTAGAATAAATTATGAATGGATGAACAGTAAAATAACTAAATTTGAACCGCATTCATTCAACAATGAAAATACCATTACGCTTCCTATTTTTAGTTTTTCTATTTCCCTATACAAATTATTTGTATAGCCAATCTCAAGTTGCCTTAGAGCAAATTCAAATTTACTCTACTACGCAACCAAAACTAAAGTATTGGCACCTGCCAGAGGATATTGGCTTTATAGAAAAGGCCCTTGATACAGGACTTTTTGCAAAACTTAATCTTCAAAGGGTTGCACCACAAAAAACAATTAAAACAGTATTAACTAAGCAAAGTCAAGTTGGCAAAATTTCCATTAATTGGGAGCAGACAAGAAATATTCCTTTTCATGCCTATATAGAAATATATGAATTAGACCCCAGGTTTGCTTATCAAAATAAAATCATAGACATCGTAGAAGAACGGGTAGATAGTATACAATCTGTTTGGGTGCTTGCTTGTACCATTTTTAACGATAAACGCGATCGTCTTTATCAAAAAACAATTGCGATGGGCATGACCCCCATGCAAAGTATTGGAATGGGATACCCAATGTGGTCCACTACCCCAGCTGCCCTTTTTCAAGCCTTAGGCAAAGGGGTAGGATTATTAGAACCTGAATTAGACGATATCACCTACATAGATACCAAAGTACCCTTTGCCTATGCAACGGATAACTATTGGATGCCTCTAATTCATAATAAACCCAGAATTCCTTTAGATACCAACAAACAGTTTTTTAGTTATTCCAACAACAATGATTTGCAGTTATTGCGCATACCTACTGCGTTGCTCAATAAAATTGATTTGAAAAACAAAGCGTCCAATTATAGATATAGACAAACTATAGATCAAATTAAAAAAAATAGAACTGGTCTTAGCGGTAAAGAATTTTACGAAGTAATTCAACCTTTACGAAATGTAAAAGCCAACAAAGATTATACCCTGAATGCCTTTTTAGAGTTTGACCCTTATGCAGCCGAAAATAACAGCTTTGTATTTCAGCAAGCATTGCAGTTTATGCCTCAATTAACACATACCATTTATGAGGGCAAAGATAGTATTGGTCAGTTTTCGGTTCAAGAAAACGTATGGGAGGAAGGCAAATATTTGAATGTGGATGTATTGTATAATGGATACGATTCTACTAAGCAATATAAAATGGGTAACTTCAATGGACCTGAAAAAATCATTCACTCCAAAGTGATAGCGGGTACCATTTATAAACATTCCTTTGCCATAAAAATAGGTGCCAATAATCGACTTAAGACAATTTTGCTAGATGATAAAATTGTTATGATTGTGGAAGGGTTAAATAAACCACATCAAATGGTAAACATGGCAAATGACCTTACTATTGAAATAAAAAATCTATTATTACTCATGGCTTATGGAGAAATTTTCCAAAGTCCGAATTAACAAAATACAATGCGCATAGTAAGTTACAATGTCAATGGCATAAGAGCTGCCATTAAAAAGGGTTTGATAGATTGGTTAAAGGAATATCCAGTAGATGTATTTTGTGTTCAAGAAACAAAAGCAACCCCTCAAGATATTGATGCAACTATGTTTACAGACATGGGTTATCATATAGCCTGGTTCCCTGCAGAAAAAAAAGGATATAGTGGCGTAGCCATATTTAGCAAAAAAAAGCCTTCCAAAGTTATTTGTGGTACGGGACATGCAATGAGTGACTTTGAAGGCCGCGTCATCAGAGTGGATATTGGTGATATTACCATCGTGAATGCGTACTTTCCATCTGGAACAAGTGGCGACGAACGCCAAACCTACAAATACCAATGGCTATCCGAATTTTTGGAATGGATTGAAGCATTAAAAAAAGAAAGACCTAAAATAATTGTTGCGGGTGATTATAATATTGCGCATACCGATTTAGATATTCACGATCCAAAAGGGAATAAAAAATCATCTGGATTTTTACCTGAAGAAAAAGCATGGATGGATGAACTCATATCCAAAGGCTGGATGGATAGTTTTAGACATATGCATCCTACTGCTACTGGTGCTTATTCTTGGTGGAGTCAAAGATTTCCTTCCGTTAGAGTAAACAACAAAGGATGGAGAATTGATTATTTATGTACTACCCAGGAGATGAAAAAATCAATTCAAGCGGCTAGTATTCTACCAATGGTAAAACACAGTGATCATTGTCCAATTGTATTAGAGATAAAATAATAATTCATAAAGAACGGTATGCAAGTATATAATATTAGTTTTCAAATTGCACCTGGTTTGCAAACACAATGGCTAGAATGGATGAAAAACAAATTCATACCAATGGTGACAGGAACCAACTGTTTTGAACAACATCATTTTTATGAAATTGATGTTGTGGAAGACCAGGCACCAACCTATACCCTACAGCTGTTTACGGCTATTCCTGAAAAATGGATGGAATACCAGGAAAACCTTTCTAACCCTATTCTTCAGGAGCTACAGGCTACCTGGGGGGACCAATGTTTCCACTTTATCACCACGATGCGAATTGTGAATTGATTGTGGATAGTTTAATGGCCCAAACTCGCTACAGGCCTACTTTTCAGACAATTGATCTCTAAAACGCAGTCCTACAAGGGGTTACAGCAGGTATGGTTGAAATGTGTTTTAAATCATTTACCCTGTTTTTGACGGGAAATCCTTACTATTTAAGGGTTTTGGTGGAAAAATAAAAACAAAAATTTATCTCAAAATATTTTTTTGTTTCATCAAACCCAATAAATTTGTTCTATCGTTTAAAACTATAAAAAACACATCTATGAACAAAGCAGAATTGATCGCACACATCGCGGACAGCGCAGATTTACCAAAAACATCAGCTAACGCAGCTTTAGACGCTTTTATTGAAGCAGTAACTAAATCTTTGAAAAAAGGTGATAAAGTAACTTTAGTAGGTTTTGGTACTTTCTCAGTATCTAAGCGTGCTGCAAGAACTGGTCGTAACCCACAAACAGGTGAGACAATCAAAATTAAAGCTAAAAAAGTTGCCCGTTTCAAAGCTGGTAAAGAATTGAGCGGTAAATTGTAGTCTGAAATTTATTTGAATAAAAACCCCCTAATATCAGGGGGTTTTTTTATTTTTGTTGTCCAATCACTAAATAAAACACAATATCATGGGTAGAGGAGATAAAAAAACAGCAAAAGGAAAAAGATTTTTAGGTTCTTACGGTAAGAGCAGACCTCACAAAACAACTAGAGGAAGAAAAGCTACAAAAGCTGCCTAATTCGCCTTATTATAAAGAATCCCCGATTGATCGGGGTTTTTTTATGTAATTTTACACCCCATGAAGCGCATACTTATCTTTTTATTGGCTTTTCAAGGCATTACAGCCAACTTAATGGCACAATGTTCTATTTGTACCAAGACCGCAAGTCAAATGGGAGAAGAGGCTGGTAAGGGCTTTAATGCAGGTGTATTGTATTTAGCTGCTATGCCTTTTGCCATTATGAGTTACATTGCCATTAAATGGTGGAAGAACGAAAAGCAAGGCTAGCCCTTGGCCAATTTCTCCTGATTGACCCTTAAAAATTGCTTGGTAAATATTTGTACCGCAATAACAACCCATACCAAAAAGCATCCAAATGCTTTTAAAGCATAGGGCATCATAATATGGTTTCTTAACCAAGGAGTGAATAAGTCAGAATAAGAAAAACTAGAAAAGAAGATAGCAACAATAAAGACCAGGTTCATCCATTTTGTCTTTTCTTGCAAACTATACCACAAACAAATTGCCGGTACACCAATAATATATGTTGGAGACTCAGTTCCTGTATTGAACACAATAATGAATAGCAATACAGAACAAAGGATATACAACCTGTAAATAGGATGACTAAAATAATTATAAAATAAATATTGAGCCCCAAAAACAAGCAATGCAGGAAGTATAAAGTACCATTTTACCAAATTAGGTAAATTAAATATCCTTTTTACCATTCCCTGTAAAGTAATATCTACCATATTTTCATGCATGGGAACCGTCATATCAAAATTAGACTTTAAAGATTAAGCAGCGAACCAATCTTTCTAACGCTGTAGCAAATTGGACGGGCTGGTTATGAGCAAGGGTAGAAAAAGAATAAGCACGGCCCAGAAAATAAAATAAAGTATGAACTTTCTTTTTTGAGGTGTAAAAAAGAAAAAAGCAAGTCCTGCAATACTATATAACTTAATAAAAAATCCTACCAACATCATCAGCACAGATGCACTTTCTTTTTTTTGAATTACATACACAAAGGCTAAAATAAGGGTAGCAGCCATAATTCCATTACTCTGTAAATTGGAACTAGCGCCCATCATTTCATTTGCCGAAAACAATAATATCAAATGTTGATATTTGGCTTTAATGGGTAGCTGCTTGATTGCATAATACAAAATCCAGGCATCAAAAAAACCCCATGCATATGGGGCAATGAAATTGGGAAGTAGCGTAAAAGGAAATACCAGTACCGCAAAACTTGGACTGTAATAAAAGTGATCCTTGTATTCGTTGACGTACTCGAGATATAAATTGGTATTATTTTTTAAATGAAAAAAGGATTGCTTAAAAATGAGGAAATTATTGAAGGTATTTCCCTGAACCGCACCCAATAGCGCAACCGCAACCAATCCAAACCAAATAAATGCTACAATTTTATTGTTCTCTAAAATTAAATTGCATTTTGCTTTTAACGAACTCATACCTAATAATTATTTGAATTGTTTTATTACCTCTAACAAATTGGCCACGCCTTCTTTTGTATTTGCAGTAGTTTGTAAAAATGCGGTTTTATGCCCATTGTCTATTCTGTCTGCCAATGATTGTTTCAAATGATTGGCAAATTTTTGTGCTTCTGGTCTATCTGATTTGTTCACTACAAAAATATTCGAAACTTCAAATAAACCCGATTTCATCATTTGAATTTCATCCCCTGCTTCAGGTACCAAAACCAATACAGTTGGATGCGCAATTTTTGCAACCTGTACTTCTGATTGCCCCACGCCCACGGTTTCTAAAATGATAAAGTCAAAGCCTACAGATTGTAACAACAGCACCATTTGATCTATACACTTAATAAGGCCACCTAAATGCCCCCTTGTTGCCAACGACCTAATATATACCTTAGGATGCAAATACCACTCCCTCATTCTAATACGATCCCCCAATAAGGCGCCTTCATGTAAAACCGAACTAGGGTCTACAGAAAGTACAGCAACGGTTTTGTTTTCTTGAATCATTGCTCCAACTAGTGCAGCAATCAGGGTACTTTTACCTGCGCCGGGAGGCCCTGTAAAACCGACCACTTGACCTGTCCCTCCCTTCAATTCTTTTATGAATGACGCCGCACCCTCTTTTTGATTTTCAATGTGCGTTATGGCTTTTGATAAATAAAGAAAGTCCCCTTTTTTTATCCCTGCAATGATATCTTGAATTAAAGGAAGCATTAAGGTCTAATTATAATGTGATTTCTAAAATCAAATGGTCGAATGCCTGTCCATTTTTCGAAATAATAAAGAAGATTATGCCTGAAAGAAAAATTCTTTTTGGAAATGTCTAAAGCAATATTGGTTTGTTGCGCAAACACTTTTCCGCCTTCTCGTAAACTCATGTCCCAAGTCGTATCAATGATTTTAATTTTGTCTGAACCCATCGCCAAGATGGCTTCTCTTGTTCCATCTGTAGAATCACCAACTGCAATTACAAATTCATCACAGATAGGCAATACCGATTGAATAGATTCTATAAAGGGAACACCATAATCAAACCCATTTCTAACAAAGCTGAAACCT